>WNEW01000421.1_pt1 | contig 20170 bp, 28 predicted proteins | sample 5399891 | NCBI WGS metagenome assembly WNEW01 (sample SAMN13153336, study PRJNA577476) | soil metagenome | isolation source: 40 cm grassland meadow soil pre-rain plot 5 | place: USA:California | collected 2015-09-08 | reverse complement strand
ACCAACAACCCAACAATCAGCGGGTGAAGGAAGAAAGAGATACCAAACGCCATAGCACCAATGATGACGCCTATTACAAGGCCGGCGACTGGGAACAGGTACATGTTGCTAGCGACGTAGTGGATGTCGTGGCTCTGTTTGCCCGACGGCAGTATTGTCAGAAATGCAAGGACAGACTGGATCGGGCTAAGGGATGCCAAGGAAAAGCCTCCACCAGCCAGTCAGGTACAATATCGAAATTATCGGGGCTGATACACCGAGACAAAACAATAGCGTCGAAAGCTTCATCATCAAGATTGCAGCCTTGCACTTCTCAATCGAGGTAGGCTCCTGCGGGTCGCCAAGGGCATAATGGCCTATCTTTTCGAGCCGGACGCGCAGTGCGCCGGCCATTGTGGCCATAGGGTAGCCGGCGTTGGAGCTGAATGTCTTTGCATGGTCACGCTGCAGCATGCTTAGCGATTTCTTCCAGTCTGCGCCCAGTATCTTGGCGGATGTGACCATCAAGAACGCAGTTATCCTTGCAGGCAAATAGTTTGCAGCAGTGTCGAGCCTTGCAGACATCCAGCCTATGTCCCTGAAGTAGTCGTCCTTGTAGCCAACCATAGAGTCAAGCGTGTTTATGGCTCTGTAAGCAAAAGCGCCAGCCGGTCCAAAGAGAGAATAATAGAAAATTGGCCCCGTGATCCCGTCAACGGTGCTTTCGCTTATGCATTCAATGGTCGCCGACAGGATGTGCTGTTCGTCAAGATCGGTGGTACTCCTTCTTACTATCATGGACAGGTTCTGCCGGGCTCTTGCCAGATCGCCAGCTTCCAGGCAGGACATGATTGCCTTGGCATGCCTTTCCATGCTTCTAACTGCAACCGTAATTTTTAGCATTATGGCAGACGTAAGAGCCAGTGCAATAATCCCAGCAAGAAACATGCTTGCAAATACCAGGAAATGAACTGCCAACGCTATTGCAAGGACAAGTGAAACAGCAAATATGACTCCCTTAGCTTTTTCTGCTCCCCCTTTGAGCCGGGGCACGCAATAGTCAATGAGCCGGCCAAGCCACGCTACCGGGTGGTACTTGTTAGGCGGGTCGCCCAACAGCCAGTCAACGTAAATGCCGGCGGCAAGTGCTGCAATGAGACCAAGCATTTACAGCCCCACAGCCTCCATTAGTTTTTCGATGTCGATGCTCTCTTTTATTGCCTTTGCAACGAGGTCTATCTGCCAGTTCCACGATTCTTGCGGGATATCTGCTTTTTTGGCAATGCCGCCGACAAGCGAGTCTTCTTCGGGCAGGCTAAACTCTATTTTGGGGATGATTCCTAGGATTCTCTTTTTCGTAATCTTTTGCACCTCTTTGACCGCCGGTGCAAGGAGCGTTATGTCGCCTCTGAACTTGTTTATCAAAAACCCTTTGACCAGGCTTCTGTGAGCCGGCTTCAACAGCTGCATTGTGCCGACAATGCTTGCAAAGCACCCCCCTCGCTCGATGTCTGCGACTATTATCACTGGTGCGCCGACCTTTTTTGCAAGTAGCATGTTGGCGATGTCGTATTTTGCAATATTAATTTCTGAAGGCGACCCCGCGCCTTCAATGACGATTATGTCGTTTTCGTTCCTCAAGGTGTCAAGCGCCTTTAGCGCGGTCACAAAGCCCTGCTGCAGGACAAATTTCTCATAGTATTCCTTTGCATGCATCTCGGAGTAGAACCGGCCATTCAAGAACACCATGCTCCTATATTCCCCAATCGGCTTTAGTAGGATCGGGTTCATCTTTGGGTCAGGCTCTTTCCTTGCAGCTACCGCTTGAATCGCCTGAACTTGCGCCATCTTGGCGCCCCCAGATGTGGCAAAAAAGTTGGACGACATGTTCTGAGCCTTGAAGGGCGCCACCTTGTAACCCTTGTCAGAAAGCAGCCTACACAGCCCAATCGCTATAGTGCTCTTGCCGGCGCCAGACGAAGTGCCCTGGACCATTATGAGCTTGGCTTTTCTAGCCACGGTCAAACGCCTCCAGCGCTTTTAGCAATCGCAAGTTTTCCCTATGTGCCTTGACTGCCACCCTGACGTATCGAGTTCCCATCCCTGTGAACGTGCTGCAGTCTCTGACAAGCACCCCCCTCTTTTTGAGTAGCGCATCCCTAAACTGGGTGGAATTTCTGCCGTGCAAGTCAACAAGGAAATAGTTCGCGCTCGACATAATCGGGCTAAACGACTTTAGTCTTCTAATATTGTCATACAAAAACTTGCGTTCTTTTTTGACAATTGCTCTAGCTTTCGGTAGATGCTTTTTGTCTGCAAGCGCGGCAATCCCCGCAGTTTGCGCAAGGCCGTTAACATTCCAAGGGATTTTATTGATGGACAGCTTATCTAGGAGAGAAGGAGTGCAAACGCTGTAGCCCACCCTCAGGCCGGCAAGCCCAAACGACTTTGTGAGCGACCGAAGGATCACTAGATTCTCAAACTTTTCAATCATGCTCATCATACTGTTGGTGTTAGGCTCGTCTGTAAGCTCGATAAAGCATTCGTCAAGCAGGATTTTTGTCGAGCTTCCAACGCTTTCAATAATCTTTCTTATTTCTCTTGTGGCAATCATGCCTGTGGGGTTGTTTGGGTTGCAGAGGAAGACCGCGTCGGCTCCCCTTGCCTTTTCAATTATTTGATCAGCGTCAATCTCAAAAGCATTAAGCGCAACAAATGTCACCTCTGCTCCTGCCTTGTGTGACGCAAGCTCGTACTCACAAAATGTCGGCGCCGGCACAACTACCCGATTTTTTGCAAATGCCTGTGCAAACCAGTAAATGATCTCCATCGCGCCGTTTCCCACGCTTATCCACTGCGGGTCAACGCGCAGGTAGTGGGACAGGCTTTTCTTCAATTCCCTGCATTCGGGGTCAGGGTACATCGGTGCAAGCGACGCGACGTTCTTTTTTACAGCAGCTATCGCTCTTTTGGGCGTCCCAAGCGGGTTGATGCTGGAGCTGCAATCAACCTTGACGAGATTCGGGTTGACTGAATAAACGCCACCATGAGAACAGGCGCTCATCCCCTTGCTGACAACCTCTTGCCCCATCCCATCAGCACTTTGGCAAGAGCTATATTTAGAATGTTTGTACAGGCTAACGATTATTAGTTCCATTCACAATTTCGCCTCTATATGCTCAAGGTAGCAGTCATTGGGGCCACGGGTGCGGTGGGTCAGGAATTCGTCATCGCACTTAACAAACACAAGTGGTTTGAACTGACGCAGGTGGCGGCCTCTGAAAGGTCGGCCGGCAAAAAGTACATTGACGCTATTCGCGATCCGAACTCCGGCATCTTGCGGTGGCACAACAGGGAGCAAGTGCCCGAGTACGTGAAGAACATGGTCGTCAGCAAAGTAGATGACATCAAGCCAGAGAATTTCGATCTTATCTTTACGGCGCTCGAATCAGAGGACGCAAAAACCGTGGAGCCAAAATTTGCAAAGAGCACGCCTGTGATCAGCACTGCTGCTGCGTTTCGCTACGAATCGGACGTTCCAATATTGATACCAGGCATAAATGACAATCATACTGAATTACTGAACGTACAGCGAAAGGGTCGCGGCTGGAAAGGGTTCATTGCGCCCCTGCCAAATTGCACTACAACCGGCATGGCAATTACGCTCAAACCTATACTCGATAAATTCGGCATTGAAAAGGTGTTCATGACGTCTATGCAGGCACTGTCCGGGGCAGGAAGGTCTCCGGGCGTCATTGCCCTGGACATCATGGACAACGTTATTCCTTACATCCCAAAGGAAGAGGAAAAGGTGCAAGTTGAAACAAAGAAGATCCTGGGCGGCATGAACAATGGCTCTATCGCGCCGGCGTCGCTCAGGGTTAGCTGCACCTGCACAAGAGTCCCTGTGCTAGACGGCCACACCGAGTCCGTGTTCGTGGAAACGGAGGAGACAGCAGAGGCAGAGGAGGTCAAGAATCAGATGCTGAAATTCTCAAAGAACGTTTCAATTAAAGGATTGCCTACCGCTCCTAAAGATTACATTGTGGTGCACGACGACCCAACAAGGCCACAGCCAAGGATTGATAGAGAACTGAACGACGGCATGACTACAGTTGTGGGTAGGCTCCGCAAGGACACGGCGTTTGACAACGGAATAAAGTACGTGCTCCTGTCGCACAATGAAAAGATGGGATCTGCAAAAGGCGCCGTTTTGCTTGCCGAGCTCCTGAAAGACCGGAACATCCTCTAAATTTCATTTTCAGCGATTCTTACAGCTTTTGCACGCCAGAAGTTTGCACCAGATTCCTATTATAGGTCGCTAAAGGTTGCGCGCGAAGCAGAGGAGGTAACTAAGTTACGTGTCATGGGTCAACAATCGTTAAAATATGTCGAGTCTAATATGCGCCATGGCAAAGTCAAGATACTTATTGGCGGTGGGGCTGGCCGCAGCAACACTAGCCTTGGTCGTGGTTAATGCGATAGGAAATGTGGCGGTGGTACTCAAGGTGGGACCTACGCCAGTGCTTAGCCTGGCCGCAATAGGATTGGCGACCGCGGCATTTGTTATGTCGTGGAAGCAGAGATCATTTCTAGTAGTAGGACTACTTGTTGCAAGCGGCATCATCTTTATGGTGCCCGCCCTGAATGCGATGGGATACTCTTTTGCAGTCATTGTGTTTCCTGGCCCCATACTTGGAGTGATCTTTGGGCTACTGATATTTGGGCTTGGAGTGGCAAAGGGCATAAGAACAGCGAGGGCTGTAACGGTAGCCCCACACTAATTTTCATCATTTTTTGAACTAACAAGGTAACATATTTGATTAATTAAGACTTCATTCAATTTCGGCTAAAGGGCGGCCAACGGACGCAAAAAGTCTCGTACGTGTGCAAATCATGTAATAATGTGTTTTTCAAACTGGCCGAAGTTCAATACCACAAAGCCAACGGCCCCAGCAAGCTCATTTGATTCCTTACCCTTTATAGATTCGAACGTTCTTTCGACCATTGTTGTAAAAAAATTGAACATTAAGCTATCGTTTAACAATAGTTTATAGGTTTATTAACCTCCGAATTTATGATCTACCTGAATTCCTAAATGGGAAGAATTGATGATCTAGACGTAAAAATTTTGAGCGAGCTTGCCAAGGACGCGAGCATTTCCGTTCCAAAACTTTCCAAAAAAATCAACGTCAATTCTTCAGTCGTTTACAGCAGGATAAAGCGCCTTGTCAAGAGGGGCCTTATCAAGAAATTCACTATTGTGATCAACGACGAAGCGCTCGGCTTTAATGTTAAGGCCCTCACCGGCATCAACATGGACTCGAAACTGAGAGACAATGTCCTGAACGAGCTGTTCAAGATCTCTGAAGTTAGGGAAGTTGCCGAGGTCACAGGCAGGTTCGACGTACTGGTGACAATGAACGCCCGCTCGCTTGACGAGATGCATCAGCTTATCTCGGAAAAAATAGGTAGGATAGAAGGTGTGCAAAAGACCGAGACGTTCATTGAGATGCGCAAGACAAGCCGCGAGATAGTCTATCCCACGTCGATTGCCAAGTAATAATATAAATAACAATCAGTTCACTTTACTCATCGCGAGCAATTGACGATACACCAGATAACTGTAGGCAGCAAGCTGAAGAACTATTACGAGCTTACAAAGCCCAAGATCTGGTACCTGTTGGTTTTCACGGCGTTTGGCGCCGCATTAACAGCTTCATTTCTTTTCGACATCCCGATCACGCCGCTCACTTGGCTTTTGCTCATAGGTGGAGTGGCTGCAGGTTCGGCAGCCGCTGACACACTCACCGGCTACAACGACCGCGACATAGACGCGATAATGGATCGCACCAAGGGTCGGCCGATTCCGTCGGGCAGGATATCGCCCAAGAATGCACTTGCCTTTGGTCTCGGGCTTGCAGCAATTTCACTTGCTTGCGCATGGTTCATCAACATTTGGGCTTTTGGGCTGATGGCCTTCGGGCTCTTTGACAACATTATCGTCTACAGCAAGTGGCTCAAGCGACGCAGCCAATCAAACATCATCCTTGGTGGTTTTTCAGGCGGAGCACCAGCGCTAATAGGCTATGTTGCAGTCACGACGATGAATATCGAGATAGGTCTAGTGATGGCTGGGCTCGTTTTCCTCTGGATACCGACCCACATCTGGAGCCTTGCCCTTCACGTAAAGAAGGATTATGCCAAGGCCGGCGTGCCGATGCTGACGGTGGTGTCTAGCGAAAAGTCGTCAGTCAGGGTAATTGCCGGTACCACATTGATGATGGTTGTTTTCAGCATCCTGCCATTCTTTTTCAGCCAGTTTGGCATGATCTACCTTGCAACTGCAAGCGTCTTTGGAGCAGTCATGATCGGACTTTCAGTCTGGCTCCTGGTAAGACCGAGCGAAAGGGCGTCATGGACCGTGTTCAAGTTCTCAAGCCCTTACTTGACGGCGCTTTTCATCGCCTTCATGGTGGATGCCTTTTTCAAGTAGCTTTTCGCATTCATACAATATCCTGGCAATAACGACGTGTGCCTCAAGCGCGATGTCGCTTATCGAGTAAGTCAGGTTCAGTAGCCTGGTCGTACTCTCGGAAAAATGCCCTCTTGGGAACCCGCCTACCACTAACGCACAATCGTCTACAAGATTTTCAGTCACCACCTTTTCCGCGTTGCTCTGAACACCGGTCGTCGACAGGCCTATCACCCTTTCCGGCTTGACTGCATTTAGCAGGTCTTCAAACGTGCCGTCTGAAATTTCCATCAGGACAGCGCCTTGGTCGCTCTTGACCACCTTGTCTCTGAACAGGCCCATAGCAAGTCCTTCAAAACGGAAGAACGACTTTGGGATCCGCAGGTTGTCGGCGATTGTGATCAGCTTGTCATCTATTGTATGCACATAGACGCGCAGCTTGCATTTCACAAAGATCGGAGTAGACAAAGCCTCTATGAGCGCGAAATGGACAATGTCCGGCCTGCCGCGCTTGTTGTTGTCTTGCAGCCTGCTCATAGCAGCATGATGGTAGCTCCTGTCAAGCAGAGTTTCAGATGGATGGCGCCCTAGGCTGTGCGCATGGTTTCGCACTGCAGCGTGGCTGGCAATCTCGCGCGGCACAGTCTCTAGCGCAGCCTCGGCGATGATGAGCGTTATCGTATCTCTCGATACCGCCGTGCCTGTATATTAAGCAGTATTGGCGTATCTGTCAAAAATCTGAGATTTCTTGGCGTGTACCAGTTCCTGCAGTTCCTCGACGCATAGGCCCAAGTGTGCGTCGGCCTGACTCTTATCACCATTGCTAATGATTATTTCGCCGGGTCCAAATTTACCGTCCCTGACTTCAAGAGGCACCTTTGAATGCAGGAGCTCGCCAAAAAAGTCGTAAAGCGCTGGAAAGGTGACATTGTCTACATAGACATAGGTCGTAGTCCCATTGTTGGATGACGCCCCTTCCTTCAGGGGAAACGAAAACGTAGGAAGTGAAACAAAGTCAACTATGCTACTTGCCAGCCGGGCAAGCTCGGCGTCGTTTCCGCTCTTTTTTAGCTCAGTGTATTTCTTTGCGATCCGCTCAAGCTCGTCAAGATTTGTCAACAGCTGTAATTGTTCGCCAAGTTAATTAACGGTTGCAGCGATAGTTTATTTGGAAGCAGGGCGTTGGCAGCATGTTGAAGCTTCAGGAAAAACAGATAGCAAGGGAGCGAATCGACATACTCGTCAACACCGCCCTAAAGGAAAAAGACGAAGTCCTAGCAGCTCGGCAAGCGTGGGTGGCGAAAAAGATAGCGATGCGTTTTCGGGTCCGAATGCCGTACGCGGCGAGGCAGCTCTTTTGCAAGAAGTGCAAGGCGTTCATTGTGCCGGGAAGGAGCGCGCGGGTGAGGGTTGGCAGGGAAAAAACAAGGGCCGTGCGGATCACGTGCCTAAAATGCGGCCATACTTACCACAAGATCTTGACGCAATAAGGATTTATAAGGGTTCAAGCAGATTTTCGAGATACCATATGGCAAAGGTTTACGACGTTCCGGCTGACGAGCTGATCGCCAAGCTGGCCGAACAGTTGAAGAATGACAACAAGATAACGCCCCCGGCTTGGTCGGCATTTGTCAAAACAGGCTCGCACGCCACTAGAATTCCCCAGCACAAAGACTGGTGGTACGCTAGATGCGCTTCACTCTTGAGAAAGATTTACCTTCATGGTCCTCTTGGAGTTGGTGACCTGAAGGTTGCTTATGGCGGCAGGAAGAAGGTTGGCTACAACCTCGCTCACCACAAGGATGCGGGCGGCGCAATCATCCGCAAGGCTTTGCAGCAACTGGAGGTGTCCGGCTACATCGTCAAGGTTCAGGGCAAGGGCAGATTCGTTTCAAGCGAAGGCATGAAAAAGATGGATAGACTTGCGACCGAGATCCACAAAGAGTTGATAAAAACTGCACCGCAGCTCCAGCGCTACGCGTAATGAGCTATGTCAATTCCACAACAGCCAAATGACGAAGATACGAGAAGGCGCGAATCGGAAGCTGCGATGCGCCTGCGAGTTTTGCAGGTTGTGCTTGACGCTCAGGCACGCCAGCGTCTCATGAACATCAGGCTCGTCAAGCCAGAGCTCGCTGCATCGGTTGAAAACTACCTTATCAACGCGGCTTCCTCTGGTAGGATAAACCGCCCCCTGACCGACGAGGAATTGAAGCAACTTTTACTCCGCATTCAACAGCCGAAAAAGGATTTCAAGATTGAAAGGAGATAGCATCGGTATGATGGCGCATGAAAAACAATTTAAAACGATAGATGATTACATCAAGATCTTTCCACAAGATGTTGAGAGTATTCTAGAAAGAATGAGGCAAACAATACGAAAAGCTGCGCCTGAAGCTGTAGAGTCAATTAGCTATCAAATGCCGACGTTCAAACTAAACGGCAAAAATTTAGTATACTTCGCTGGATACAAGAATCATATCGGATTTTATCCGGTACCTTCAGGCATTAGAGCATTCAAAAAGGAATTATCGCAATATAAAACTGGAAAGGGCTCGGTGCAATTTCCCATAGATAAGCCAGTTCCATACGATTTAGTGAAAAAAATTGTTATGTTTAGAGTGAAGGAAAATATGAAGAAAAAGAAATAGCCATGTCCCTTAATCTAACAGCATCTGGCATGAGTTAACTATTTAAGGTCTGACAAGTGCTTTTGGCTCTATGAAGGCAGCAGTATTCAGAGAGTACAACAAGGACCCGACGCAAGTCATAAAGATTGAAGATATCGATGTTCCAAACCTAAAGCCTAACGAAGTTTTGATCAAAGTTGAAGCGTCAGCTTATAACTATAATGATCTCTGGGCAATCTGGGGCGAGCCAATCAAGACGCCTCTTCCACACATTTCCGGAAGCGACGTTGCCGGCACCGTAGTTGATGTGGGCTCTGACGTCCGGAAGCTAAAGGTGGGCGACAGGGTAGCCTCGCATTCGAACATGAGCTGCAGGGTGTGCGACGCGTGCACCTCGGGCAGGGAATACGATTGCGCAGACAGGACCATCTGGGGGTTCCAGACGGGGCCGCTCTGGGGCGGATTTTCGCAGTACACACACCTGCCTGAAGTCAACGTCGTCAAGATCGCGGACAATGTTTCATTTAATGATGCAGCTGCGGTATCGATGGTTGGCATGACATCTTGGCACATGCTAGTTGGCCGAGCCAAAATAAGGCCGGGCCAGCTCGTGCTTATCATGGGGGGCGGCTCTGGTGTTGGAATGGTTGGCATACAGATTGCCAAGCTTTACAACTGCACAGTCATTGCGACGGCAGGTAACAAGGAAAAAATGGACAAGTGTATCGAGATTGGAGCGGACTATGTCGTCAACCACCGGGAAGCCGACTGGTACAAGAAGGTGCGCGAAATCAACAAAAAGCTGGGCCAATCCGGCGTCGACGTAGTGTTTGAGCACATTGGCAAGGCGACGTTCCCGCAAGAAGTTGGCCTGCTCAAGATGGGAGGCACGCTAGTCGCGACCGGCGCAACCACCGGTTATGACTCGACAATAGACCTGAGGTTCCTTTTCTTTAAGGGCACAAACTTGCTAGGCTCTACTCAAGGCAACAAGGCAGAGCTTGAAGACGTGATGTACTGGGTCAGCAAGGGCAAGATAAAGCCGGTGATTGATACCGTTCTACCGTTCTCCGACATGGTCAAGGGCCACGTCATGATGGCAGAGGCCCAGCAGTTCGGAAAGATACTGACGACTCCACAAAAGCTCTAAAAACCACCTTTTCTTCTCTCTTTTGTGTTCCGAAGCCTGATCTTTGTTCCTGGTAACAGTGCACGCTTTGTAGAAAAGGCAAAGAGACTGGAAGCCGACATCATTTGCCTTGACCTTGAGGACTCGGTTCCGGTCAACGAAAAGGACGCGGCTAGAAAGATGATAGCCGATGCACTTTCGCACAGGCAAGAATACGGCAGGCCTATCTATGTCAGGACAAACTCGTCCGAATCTGGGCTTATCGCAGCAGACCTAAAGGCAGCTGTACAAAAGGGCTTGGACGGGATAGTGATTCCAAAGGTCAACGACGCGAAGGAGCTCATGAAGATAAAAAAGCAACTTACGACACTCGAAAAGTCAAGAAAGACAGGGAAAATAGCTCTGATGCCTTCGATTGAAACTGCGAAAGGAGTTGTGAACGCGTACGAGATTGCACACGCTGACGATCGGATAAACGCGCTTGTCTTTGGCGTGTTTGATTTCTTGCATGATATGCGACTTGATTACGACGAAAACGAGTCAACCGGATACGGTTACGCTCGGGCCAAAGTGACGGTTGACGCAAGGGCGGCTGGAGTCAATGCAATAGACGGGATATGGCAGAAAATTGATGATACTGAAGGTCTTGTTAGGGACGCCATGCTTGCAAAGAGGCTGGGCTACGCGGGCAAAAGCATAATCCATCCGAGCCAGATTGATCCTGTGCATAAGGTCTTTCTCCCAACCAAGAGCGAAATCGAGTGGGCGAAAAAGGTGGTTGCGGCCCTTGGTGAAGCAATGCAGAAGGGAAGCGGAAGAGGCTCGGTTAGGCTTGAGGGGAGGATGATAGATGTCGTGCACTACAAGCAGGCAAAGACCATCCTCGATGCTGCAGGCGACGACGAAACCTAACGAGTGCGGGACTTGCTGGTCTACCTTTTTGGACTAGAGTATTACAATCAATTTTTGGGACTTATTGATGGATGGCCATGGCTTTCTCTTTTGTTTGATTCGATCGGTCAACGCTAACTAAAATATGCCTGCAAGACGTTCTATTTCTATGTCAGATAGGTGGAGTCATGATGACAATGAAATCCTGTGGCCTTGGTTGTTACGCGGGATATACGAAATGAAAGGTGGAGTAATTGGGAGGACGGCACTCATGACAAATGTTGTCGATTATATAAAAACAAAGAATTACTGGGGCAAGGAAAATGAATTATCAAAATATCTTAGGATTTCTGCAGGTGACAGTTACAGGCGTAATCTGTACAAGATCACAAGATGGATGATAGACCAAGGGTTTCTAAAACCACATGCGGGTTTTAGTGAAGTATCGATCACTAGACAGGGTATCAATATGATTGGCAAGCGTTTTCCAGAACTGGAATAAAATCAAGATTCATGTTCAGGTCTATACATACCTTGAGGCTTTTCGATTATCCCAATCTTCTTGACTATTGCGTCCTCGGCATGAATTTTTTGATGACAATTATCCCAACATAATACGGGAGATTGTAAAGTGCTGCAAGCGCCGCCACTGCCGAGCCAAAGAACTGATATGCAAACACCGCCACGAGCACGTTGTTGATGTAGCTCATGGCTATTAGGCCTGCAGTCCTCTCATAGCGGCCACCAAAAGCACTCGCATATCCTACCAGGCAATAGGCGGCATAGCAAAGAAATGCTGTTGCGACAGTCCCAAGCAAGAACCATTGCTCAGAGTAAAAAAACCCAGAGAATTTAGCAAACATTCCAAAGTTTATCAAGATAATGAAGATAAGCGACAGCGGAAATGAGTTTTCGTCTGCAAAACGCGATACAGCGGGCAAATATTTTTTCGTAAACCAACCAGCTGCCAACGGGGTAAATAACGCAGCAGAAAGCAGGAACACCATCTGCAGCACTGGTATCTCGAAATGTGATCCTAGAACCGCAAAGACTATGGAAGGCAAGACAAATGGTACAGCCAGCGATGTCACCATTATCATGCCAACCACAAGTGACAATCGTCCACCAATCAGGTTCACGACAAACGGCGCCCCAAGGCCAGTTGAAATGCCAGAGAGCAATAGTACCGGCAGCGCAAATGGCTGATACACAATATAGGCGAGACCATACATTGCAAGTGGCAGTACTATCAGCTTGATGGCAGAGAGAACAACAAGTTGTTTTGGTTTTGTGAATGTTGACACAAGGTCAGATGTGTTGAGCCTTATCAAATTCAGAAACAACAGCGCCCCAAGCCACACCAGTAAATATGGCTCCACAACTAACCCGGCAGACGGTAACAGGACGCCGGCAGCCATTGATCCTGCAATGCTTACTGCAAGAACAATATCGTCATGGCGCAAGTGCTTTCAACTGCTGTATCATTTCCTGCACATAATCAAATCCTTGCTGCCAGAACTCTTCCCTTGAAATGTCAATTCCTGCCTCCATCAAGAGCTCTTCAGGCTTTCTAGAGCCTCCCGCTAATAGTATATTGAAATATTTTGGTACAAAGGACTTTCCTTCCAGCTTGTATTGCTTGTAGAGTGACAGCACAAGCAAATTGCCAAACGAATATGCGTAGGTGTAAAAAGGCGTGTGGTAAAAGTGCGGTATGTAAATCCACTCCCACTGAAAGTCTGGCGTAAGCGCGATTGAAGTGCCAAATTGCTCCTTGAGGTTGTCCATGTACATTTTGGCAACCGCATCTATTGTGGCGTTGTTCTCACCAATTGCCCTGTGCGCATCAATTTCAAAGAGCGTGAAATATGCCTGCCGGATTATTGTCGCATACATGTCGTCTATATGCTCTGACAGCAGAATCCTGCGTTCTCTATCAGACATCTTTTCTGCAAGCTTTTCATTAAGCAGCATTTCTGCAAACACTGATGCAGTCTCGGCAAGTGGCAGTGGAGCATGCGCTACCATTATTGGCATATCTGCCGCAAGCATGCTGTGAATCGCGTGACCAAATTCATGGGCAAGCGTTGATACGTCCCTTGTCAGGCCATCAAAATTCAACAGCACATAGGGCGTTATTTTCGGCGTAACGGTATAGCAGAAAGCGCCCCCTCTCTTTGCCTTTCTAATCTCCGAATCAACGTGGCGCTCTGAAAACACTCGCTCTGCAAGCTTTCGGAATTGCGGGTCAAAATCGCCAAAGGTGTCAAGCACACTTTGGATGGCCTTGCCATAAGTGAACTTTTTGCTATCAGATGCCTTGGTCGATATTGGGGCATAAAGGTCGTACCTGCGTAGCTTTTTCATATCTAGCATCTTTGCTTTTTCCTTGAAGTAATCCTGAAAGATGGCCGAGTTTTTCCTGCATGCTGCAAGCAATGCTTCGACCGTCACGTCGTCCAGGTTGTTGGCAATGTTACGTACGGAGATTGGAGATTTGTAGCCTCGCATCGAGATTGCCTCGTCGCGCCACTGAATCGCGACGTTCTGGTAGATCTCACCGAGCACCCCGCTGTTTTTTTTGTAAACCTTCAACAATGATTTGTAGGCGGCTTCCCTCATTTTGCCGTCCGGGCTCCTGAGCAGCGACACCAGCTTTTCCCTATTATCAAACTTTTTCTCTATAATCTTCCTGCCACGCTTTAGCTTCATCGTAAATTCAAAAGCGCTGGTCATTTTGTCGTAGATCTTGACAAGGGCCCGGGTGCCTGTCACTTCAAGCGTGTTGATTATTTTTTCTTCCGGCTCGCTTAGCGAATATTTTGCGACAAGTCGTTTGTGCCGTAGGTACTCCATGTAAACCTCCGGCATCTCATTTATCAGTCTGCTTGCGTTTTGCTCGTCGAGCTGCTTTTTGAACCAGAGATCAAAGAACAGAGTGCGATTGCCGATGTCTGACGCCAGCTTTTCCATCTTCATCACGAGAGCAGAGGCTTCGTTTGATGATGTATCAGCATAGTAACGTAAGTGCGCGTAGCCGCTTGCGATCGAGATTTTTTCAGAAATGCTTTCAAGCACGTGGATCAGTCTTTCAAATTCAGCTTCAGAAATGTCGGGTCGCAAAATCTGCCGGCTTCTCTCAAATTGTACAAGCTCGTCTTCGATCGATTTCAATAATTGCCGAAATGCGTCGCCGGAAGGATCCTTCACAAGCCCGGCCAGATCCCACCCTCCAACCTTCATAGCCGCGTACACAGTCATGGCGACAGGCACGTACGCCATCGCCGTCACATATGTATCTTGTTGAGCGGGAGGTGAACAATTCCCGCTCGGAATAGCTATATGGGATTGCAACGCCCGCGGCTTACTTTGTATTCGTGGAGCAAGTTTGGCCGGGAAGCAGAATACATTGCCGCGCTCTACCTAAAGTCGATTGGGTGGGATGTCAGGCTTTCACCGGCAAGCAGGAGCCCGGCAGACATTGTTGCCAACTGCGACAGTTCAAAATGGTTCATACAGGTAAAGCCAAGCTCGGGCATACCTCGACTGAAGGGTTACGAAGTGAAAAGGCTGATGGAACTTGCAAAAAGCAAAGGCGGCCTACCGGTGGTATCAACCTTCCAGCCTTTTTGCGGCGGTTTTAGCACCGGCAACTACTCGATATTGTTTTACGTTCTTGACAGCTGGCAGGCAATCGAGCCTACGAAATTTGAGGCGCGGCGAGAACACATCGCTTGGCGACCCTCAGCTCGCTTCCCCTGATGAGGTACTTGAATTCGCAGTCGTGCCTCCCGCACATGTACAGGATCATTTTGAAACCGTCAAACTCTGTCTCTTTGTTGAAACCCTTCTGCGCAGTCTCGTATTTGCTGTCCCTGTGGACCTCGTAATAGTCTGCCACCTCCGTCTCTTTGAGAACAATATAGACATCAGCGTAGTCAAAGCAGCCAGTTGCCTGGCAGAAAGGCCTTGCTCTTTTTTCCCTCTGTTTGAGGTCGGATCTTATCATATGAGAATGTTCTACATACGGCTCTATAGTATAAATGAGTTAACATATTCGATAGAAAATAGTGCCAGCTGACTTAAATAGATCAATCGACCTATTCGCATTACTCGCATTTGCGGGTTTCAGCATGGATCAACGGTGTAGGCGAGCAATATGCGCGCATCATGGCAATATTTGGCCAATGATGGCGTTGCATGATAATGCCTACCTATCCGTGCTGTCATCATCCTTTGGTGTAGCGGATATCTTGGCTCTGCCCGCCGCTCTTCATCTTGACCACGATTGTGTTGCCCGCTCTGCTGAATATCCTCTGTCTCTTGTCGTTTGTGAATATCCAACCGAGGACCACGTCTATAGGTAGTAGGAACGCCTTGCCAAAGCTCTGTATGGCCGCGCTGCGAACGTCAACCTTGTTTCCTGCTAGATCGGTTGTCTTGATGCGCAGGGCCATTTTGCCAAGCGACTGGCCCGTGGTAGTCTCAAAATATATCCAATAGGCAAAGAACACTAAACTTGTAATCGCCCACCCTAAAGGGCCATCAGCCCTGTTGAACCATCTGTCTGGCATCCCGTCAAACCAGAATGGGATAGCAGCTGCTGCAAATATCGCCCACAGCACCGTATTTACTATGATAAAATCGATCAGCCACGCAAGGAATCTCTCGCCCCAGCCGGCGAGGACTATTTCTGTAGGCTGCGGCTGCGAACCGCCGCTCGAAGTTTCGCTCATTATGGGGTAATTGCATCTGCTTGAATATAATAGATCGGTTAGCTCTCAAAGATCCCGTATTGCTTTCGGTGACCGTATTTTGCTTCTTGATTACTTTGCATTCGATGACAGTGCGCGGGCTAGCTACTTTCCGAGTCCACAAACACAGAATAGGAAGTTGCATCAAATGTTCCCTCGCCGTCTTTGACCATTGCAAACAACGTGTACACGCCGTCTTTGTCCACCGCGGACGCAAGGTCGAACATGACATTGACAGATTCACCCTGCCCCCACCTGTTGGCCTCTATTAAAGTGTAGCCCTGTGGTTTTTCGTAGTAGTAACCCGGCGGCAAAGGTTTGACCACAGTTGCTGCAAGTTCGCCGGCAGAATACGACAGCAATTGCTTATTCTGCTCGTAAATCGCTGGGGTGGGCATGTCGTCATAGTATATGCTTATTTGCTCAAGATCTCCTTTCAAAAGCTGGCCGGAGATCCTGACCTGGCCGTTATTGATGCTAACGTTCAGCCCATAGTTGTTCTCAAAATTCTCCACAAATGCCAAATAATATTGATCGTAAACGATGCCAATGCTCACGTGCGTGTGATGCGGGTCGAGCATGTTGTCTTTGTGGCCATCGTTGCAGCATTCTTTGTCCTTGTACATCATCTCGTACTCGAGCTCATTGATGGTGGACAGCGGCTCGATCTTTTCACAGTCATGCAGGATGTTGGTACGGCAGTCTTCATACTGATCTGCGCTAAAGCCGGCAATCGCCACATTCTGCTGCACGCTGGCTTCGCCTCCGTAACGGGTGTACGTCATGTAGGGCTTTTCCCCGTTTGTCATCCAGTGGGATATCCTCTTTGTCTTGAATACGTCCTCTGCATGTGCTTGTGCGGCCTGGTTGGTACTCAACTGTACCGGTTGCAAGCCAAAGTCGGCTCTGTCCTTGTTTATCTGGTCAAGCGCGTGCTGCACTAGCTCTTCGCGGGGAACGGTCTTGGGATCTTGGATCGGCGGCTGCAAAATCTTGATCGTGGGGTTGGTATCGGGGTGAGCTATCATGCTGATCAGAGTGGGAGCCAACATGAATAGCGCGACGGCGACCATCGCGATCGCCACCCCGGCCGCTATCTTGCCGGCATTGCTTTTCCTTGCCCGGGGTGATGCTGCGGCAAAATCATTTCGGGCACCGCACGTGGGGCAGACAGAGAGGAATGACCCGTACCGGTTGCCGCATACAGAGCAGTCTATCCAAGAGTCGGCCGTCTAGCATCTACCTCCACGCTAGCATACAATACAAAATACAATACCTTTTGCACTTTTTATCTCAATACATACAGCGATTCAAATAGGTTCTGCATTTACCCTCTAAAGGGCGTACGTCTCGCCTTCCCTCACCAAGGTCATGTTCCTGGTTGCCCTCACGTACATCTCGGGATGCTTGGTATGTATCGGAAAGAGCATTCTGGCGTCGATCTCTTTTACGATGTGGAACAGGTCCGGCGCCTTTGCATGCCCGGAGCAATGTATCTGGTGCCGCTCCATGCCAAACTTGTCAAGCCAGTTGTCGACACGCTCCTGGTTCAAGACCATTTCTTCGTTGTACGGCTCGCTTGCAGAATGGATGTAAAGCGTGCCGGTCGGAGGCTTGATGTCAATAAGTGATGCAAAGCTAAAGTAGCCAAGGGCGCACAGGTAGCGGCTCGGGTCCTGGCTTATCTCCGCCGCGGTCTTTGCGTTAGGCAGGCTAGCAAACGTGGCGTCCTCACCGTAATAGTCGCCATCCGCGTATGTTCCTGAAACCTGCTGGCTTGCAAATAACGACATCCTTGTCGTCATAATTTGGGATGCCAAGGTTTGGGTCCTGTGAAAGAAATTTCAAGTAATAGCAGTCCTTCAGTTTGACAACCAGCTTACGCCCATTTTCCTTTGCTATCTTGTAAAACGTCCTGACCCTATCCATGTCCTTGAAATTGAAATCTGCAAACACAGTGCGTCAGGGTGCTTCGCCACAAGGCTGTTTCCCTCCCTGAACACCCCTTGCTCGCTTTCCTCTCTCGGGATGTCAGTTATTCTCGTTCCTTCGCAAATAAGGGCAAGCGGTTTTACCGCCTTTGCTTCTGCCATGAACTCTTGCGTCATCTCGGGTCTCGCGCCGTGCAGCCGTACGTCGCCGGTGTAGACGACTGCGCCTGCGCTAGTGGAAATAATAAACCCATACGCGCCAGGTATTGAATGGTCAACATGGATCGGGTGTATTTCAAGCGAGCATACCCTGAACCGCGGTCAGACCGAAATTCGTTGATTTTCCTTGCAACCGGCTTCGCTCCCTTCTTTGATGGCCTTGGGAGGAAGTCAAACACCTCCCACTCAAAGTCCCGAGGCGCCTCTTTCCTGTATCGACCTTAGAAAGGTATGGCACGTAGTCCCAATGTAGAGCGGGATTTCGCGGTGAAGAAACGAAATATAGTCGACGTGGTCCGCATGGGCGTGTGAAACGAGCACCGCGTCGAATGCAGGCGCTGCAGCCTTCTTGCCTGCCATCTCCAGCAGGTCGTCCCTGTAAATCCCTTCAAGGTCCGGGATTAGGCCCATCTCTATGAAGTCGACAATGCCGTTTGCAGATCTGGGTTTCAGGTATTCTTCAAAGAATCTTGCGCGCCGGGAAAATCCCTTGCCAAAGTCGAGGGGTGGCGATCCTTATATCCTAGTTATCTCTGACTTGGGATTATAGATAAGAGCAAGCACGTGCTCTCGCATTTCCTTCTGCTGCATTAACCCGCGATGCGCTATTGTGGTTATCGAGCTGTCGTTGCGTACGCCGCGCATCTTCATGCAAAGGTGTTCGCCTTCTGCTATCACCAGCGCGCCCTTTACTCCCATACGCACAAGCTCGTCGGCTATCTGTTTTGTTAGCCTCTCTTGAATCTGGAGCCTGCGTGAATACTTCTCGACCAGTCTTACTAGTTTTGAAACACCAAATACCTTGCCAGATGGCACATAGGCGACATGGATCTTGCCAAAGAACGGCAGCATATGGTGCTCACACATGCTGTAAAACTGTATGTCCTTTGCAATGACTGCATCAGTATCTTCTGAAAAGCTGACATCAAGCTCTGCGTCCATCCTGTATCCTCCGAAAATTTCTTCGTACATGTCGGCTATCCTGCTAGGGGTGCCTGCGAGCCCTTCTCTGTCGGGGTTCTCGCCTAGCTCGAGCAAAAGCTGTCTTACTAGTTTTGCAATCCTCCTCTTGTTAATCAGTGTCTTGTCTGTTGTCAATTTTTGATTTTTACCTGACTCCAATGATTTTATGCAGTTGCGGCACTATTCTGACCTGATCGTACAGAGGATAGACCGCATCGTAAAAGCCAAAAAGGACATCCAACGGAGGCTCGTCAATTTTATAACTTGGCTGTATTATAAATCCTGCTATCTCGGCCGGCTTGGTAAAACTGAACACCTCGCGTACCAATTCCTTGAATTCTTTAAGGCTTGACGAATTCGTCACTACTACTTTAATATAGGTAGTTTTGCCACTGCTGATCGCCAACTTGAGGCAATCTAGCTCGTTCCGCAGCAGGCTGCCGTAGTGTTTTTCGTCCACCACCTTCGAGTCCCTGAGCTTGAACTCTATCTTGACGAGGTCAATGTAGCCCAGGACCTTGGCAAACCTCGTGGCATCGTAGCAGGCTGACTCCAGGTACGTCCTAAGGCCCTTTCCTTTGACAAATTTCGCAAGTTCAATGAGCGCCTCATGCTGCACCAATGGCTCACCGCCAGTAAAATTGACCTTGTAGGTGTTAACGTGGAGGTTCTTTGAAATGAGCTCTTTTGCACTATCGATCGAGTAGTCAGAGCCGCTATCCAGCGGTAGCGCGTAAGGCGTGTCGCACCAGTGGCACTTCAGCGGGCATCCTGCCATCCTGACAAACATTGTCTTGGTGCCAAACAGTATGCCCTCTCCCTCGATGCTGGTGAATATCTCACTTAGCTTTATCCTTGTGCTTGCCGCGGCTTTCTGTCGCATAATCTGTCTTGTCCTCTATCTGTGCAGTGGTGAATGCTTTTTTCCTATTTATACACGATTCGCACCTCCCGCAGTGCAAATATCTCTTCCCCGCCCTGACGCCCGCAGAATAGCAGCTCCACGTCTGGAATATCCTTTCACCCAGTATCTTGTAGCCAGCTTTGAGCAGTGCAGGCTTGTCAAGGCCCATCACAGCCGGCGACAGCATCGTTATTTCTTGTCGCATGCCACCAATGATAGCATCAGACTCGGCAATGTTGAGCGCTTCATTTATCGCGCTGACAAATGCCGGCCGGCAGTCAGGATAGTGTAAGAT
>WNEW01000415.1_pt1 | contig 20334 bp, 16 predicted proteins | sample 5399891 | NCBI WGS metagenome assembly WNEW01 (sample SAMN13153336, study PRJNA577476) | soil metagenome | isolation source: 40 cm grassland meadow soil pre-rain plot 5 | place: USA:California | collected 2015-09-08 | reverse complement strand
GAAGAATGCAAAGGCCTTCTCAAGTCTCAACAAGCCAAGCTCGTCTGGGTCCCGAGGGAGGAAAACTTGGCTGGCAAGGAATTGTAGCGCCAAATTAGTCGGTAAACAAACGCCCCCTTCTTCGCGTTTGACACTGGCGATTGGGCTTCGTACAGGACGAAAGCCTAAATAAGAAAAAAGCGTAGTCTCTGCTCTAATTCAGAGTGATCCAATATGGGTGACTCTCTTCCAGAACAAGCCTGCACCGAATAACCAGCAATTACTAGGCTCGAATTCTAAGAAAGATCGAAAGGATGCAACTTCAAAGGACCTAGGCATCACAGCGCACAAGGCCGAGGACTTTTCAGAATGGTACACTCAGGTCGTGACCAAGGCTCAGCTGGCAGATTACTCAAGCGCCAAAGGTTTCATGGTGCTTATGCCCTATGGATTCTCAATCTGGGAAAAGATCAAAGAGTACTTTGACCGAAGGATCAAGGAAACGGGACATTCCAACGCCTATTTTCCCCTGCTAATTCCTGAGCGCCTGCTGAAAAAGGAGACAGAGCACTTTGCAGGCTTCACTCCGGAAGTATTCTGGGTGACCCATTCCGGAGATACAGAATTAGCCGAGAGACTCGCTGTACGACCCACTTCAGAGACGATCATTTACGAGTCCTATAGTAAATGGATCAAGAGCTGGCGAGACCTTCCCCTATTGATCAACGTCTGGAACAGCGTTGTCAGGGCAGAGATCACATCCACCAAGCCATTCATCCGAACCACGGAGTTCCTCTGGCAGGAGGGACACACCGTACATGCGACAGAGGAAGATGCCGAGAAGGAGGTGATGTACATACTAGACCTCTACCGACAACTTGTCGAGGAGCAACTCGCGATCCCCGTCTTTGTAGGAAAGAAGACCGAGCAGGAGAAGTTCAAAGGAGCAGTCTACACCACAACTCTAGAAGCGATCATCCCTGATGGCAAGGCACTACAAATGGGAACCTCGCATCATCTGGGTCAAAAGTTCGCGAAACCTTTCGAGATCAAATACCTCGGCAAGGACGAGGTGGAACACTTCGCATGGACTACTTCATGGGGTATCTCCTGGAGACTGATTGGAGCAAGCATTATGATTCACGGGGACGATCGGGGCTTAGTACTTCCTCCCAGAATCGCACCCATCCAAGTCGTCCTCGTCCCGATCTTTTACAAAGAGGCAGACAAGGAAAAGATTCTCTCGGAAGTCAAGTCACTCAGCAAATCACTCGAGTCACGAGGTATCAGGACATTCATCGACGACCGTGAACAATACACGCCGGGATGGAAGTACCACGAATGGGAAATGAAAGGCGTCCCCTTGAGAGTCGAACTTGGCCCTAGAGATGTCCAAGCCGGTCAAGTCACAATCGTCAGACGCGACACAGGAGATCGCATGGTAATAGCAAGGGGTGATTCCGAGAAGCGAATTGTGGACTTACTTGACAACCTACAGGAGAGCATGTTCCAGAAGGCGAAGAGGCTGAAGGAGGAATTGACCAGTAAAGCATCTGATATGGGGGCCTTCAGAAAGATCCTCGACCAGCGCGGAGGCTTCATAGAGGCTTTCCTCTGCGAGGAAGCCTGCGAGCTCAAGATCAAGGAGGAAACTGGAGCAACGGTAAGAGTTGTCCCGTTCGACCAGAGCGAAAAGGGCGAATGCATCTATTGTCGCTCTCCCTCTGCAAGAAGGGTGTACTTTGCAAGGTCATACTGATTGCGAACTATAGCTTGAGGTCGAGCTGGGCATTGTCGTGCGAGTAGATGTAGTAGGGACTTTCGATCCTCCTCAACTTATCAATCGATTCTAAGCCCTGTGCCGTGCTGTAGATCATTCCGGTAATGTTTCTGCGCTCGATATTCTCCGGCAATGGCGCCGCATCCCCACAATAGACAACGTTTCTGCCTCTCCATTTTACGATAACCGATTGGTGCCCGATACTATGACCCGGGGTTGGAACAACTTCCACACCATCCTCGATCTTGTACGGTCCGCTGACTGGCAAGAACTCACCCTCTACATCGAAAAACTCCCGTAGATAGCTGACCTTCATGAAACGATCCGGGTAGTAAGCATAACGAACCTCGTCTGTCTGGACCAGAAATTTCGCGTTCGGAAAGAGACTATTATTTCCACAATGGTCAAAGTGCAGATGAGTGTTCACTACTAATGTAATATCTGCAGGCTTCAACATCAGTCTCGACAATGAATGCTCCAACATCTCCTCGTTCTTCCTAGGAACTTCAAAGCCCTTGTACTTGGGCGGAAGGACACCGATCCCGGTGTCGACGAGAATATTCTCTTTCTCGGTTCTGATCAATAATGGCTTCAACGCGGCCTTGTACTTTTCGCCCTGATACTTTCCGAATACTAGGAAGCTCTTGTCTAGTGTGAAGTAGCCGTCCCGCAACAACCGAATATCTTGAACAGTCAACAGAAAGTCTGGACCTCGATAATCCTCATTGCCGTGTCTGCTTGAAGTCGTATCGTTCAAAGGGCTATAAGCTCTCCAACAAGCTCCTAGACTCGGTTAGATTATCAATCCAGTATTGCATACGTTGCAAGGGGTGTGGAAAATGAAGGGACGAAAACAGCTCTGGACACCAAGCGAGAAGCGGGTGAAAGAGGCCAATATCACTCAGTTCATGCACATGGTCAACGAATCATACAATCTACGGATCCGATCGTATCCAGAACTGTACAGGTGGTCGGTTGAGAAGATCCCGGATTTCTGGTCTGCAGTGTGGCAATACTCTGGTATACGGTCATCTCGAAAGTATGAGAAGGTCGTAGACGACCTGACCATGTTCCCCGGTGCCAAATGGTTTCAGGAGGCTCGATTGAATTTTGCAGAGAACCTGCTCAGGTACAATGACGGAGTCGCCTTCATCTCAAGAGACGAGAACGGACCCTCATCACGAATGACATATTCCGAGCTTCGCAGAGAAGCCGGACGCGTTGCAGACTGGTTGCGAGAAATCGGGGTCCTCCCTGGAGAACGGGTTGCCGGTTACCTACCGAATATTACGGAAGCCGCCATCGCAATGTTGGGCACGACGAGCATGGGGGCGGTCTGGGCTTGTTGTGGTGCGGAACTAGGCCCCACCGCCGTCCTAGACCGCTTGGGTCAGATCCAGCCTCGTGTCCTGTTCACTGCTGACGAGTATGTCTACAAGGGAAGAAGCTTCAATATGCTACCCAGCATCGAGAAGATTGTCCGAGGACTGCCCTCACTCAAGAGGGTGGTGATCGATTCCCGCGTTGACAAGCCAGACTGGAAGAGCGTCCCAGGCTCTGTCGCTTTCGGAGACCTTCACGCTTCAGATCGTGCAGGAGATGCTGGGTTCCAGCAACTGCCGGCCGATCATCCAGTGTATATCATGTTCACCTCCGGCACGACAGGTAAGCCGAAGTGCATAGTTCAAGGTGCGGCTGGATTATTGGTTAACCAGCTGAAGGAAGTGTTGCTACACGCCGACCTGAAGAGAACTGATCGTGTCATGTACATCACCTCGCCCAGTTGGATGATGTGGAACTGGTTGATGAGTTGTCTCGCAGTCGGATCTACCCTCATCTTGTACGATGGAAATCCGAACTATCCAGACTGGGGTAGCATGTGGAGGCTGGTCCAAGAAGAGAAAGCGACATTCTTCGGCTGCAGCGCCAGCTACATCAACCATCTCAGAAGCATCGGAGCCAAACCCGGCAAAAATTACGACCTCTCGTCTCTTAGGGAGATGTCACAGACGGCCTCTCCTCTCTCGGCGGAGGGTTTCGAGTGGGTTTACAATGAGGTGAAGGAGGATTTACACCTCAACTCTATCTCCGGCGGAACTGACATCAACGGCTGCTTTGCAGGCGGAATTCCCATCCTTCCCGTTTATGCCGGAGAGCTACAGGCGCCAGGGCTTGGGATGAAGATCAATGTTTACGACGAGAATGGAAGACCCATTGTCGACATCATGGGAGAACTGGTCTGCGAGGCACCAGCACCCTCGATGCCCCTGTACTTTTGGGATGACCCCGGCAACAGGAAGTACCTCGGCGCCTATTTCGAGTACTTCCGGCCTAAAGGGAAGAATGTGTGGAGACACGGAGACTATGTAATGATGCACAGCGACACCGGGGGTATCACTTTTTACGGACGGTCCGACGCGGTAATCAAGGCTTCGGGAGTCAGGGTCGGCACCTCCGAGATCTATAATGTGATCGACAAACTATCCGAAGTAGAGGACAGTCTTGCGGTAGGCCAGAACTGGAAAGGCGACCAGCGGATTATCCTCTTCGTCAAACTCGCTCCCAAGGAACGTTTCTCCGGGGAGTTGGAGGAGAAGATTCGAGCGGCATTACGGAGGGAGGCATCACCCAAGCATGTCCCGGATCTGATCCTTCAGGTGCCCGACATTCCCTACACGTTCAATATGAAAAAGGTAGAAACAGCCGTTACGAATATCGTGAACAACAAACCGGTCACAAACAAGGAAGCACTCGTAAACCCCGAGTGCCTCGACTATTACACAAGACTCCTGCCCCTGCTTCAGGAAAGCTAGCTTCGAAAAAGTCACCGTCCACAGGGAGTGTAACTAGTCACGCAGCAAAGCTAGTCCAATACGAGGAGTTTGTCGCCGGTCTTGACGACCGAACCTACATGGACATAGACCTCTTGAACCCGTCCATTCCTCGGCGCCGCGATCTCATTCTCCATTTTCATTGCCTCCAAGATGATCAAGGATTGACCCTCTTGAACCTCCTTGCCAAGAGAAACCCTCACGTCCACGATTCTTCCGGCCATCGGTGCTTCGACGGATATTGGACCAGTATTGACGAGGGAGGCTCTTTCGCGACTGTCGGCTTCTTGGCCGGTCGACAACTCGACGAGGAGTCGCTTGTCGTTAATCCATGTGACGATCGAATCCTCGCTCAATTGGTCAGCTACCTTGCAAAGAAGCAATCGCTGACCGATTCGTAGGAGTTGGGTCGAAGAATCGGCGGCAAATGACGAAACTCTATTCACGACTACCGGTTTTCCATTCACTACGAGCTCTATCTCGCCATTTCTCCTTCCCCTCTTCTCGACGCTGAACGTCGACCCGTTGACAACTATGTCGACCATTCCTACAGTCCCTCGATGTACAGAGGCCCTTTGGAAATGCTCTCTGTTGACTTCAAGGACCCCTTCCAACCGGTCGTTCCCGTCCGCCCGGTTTGTTCAACTAGCTTGTGTGAAAGGGCACTAGCGGCGGTCAGGTAAGCTGCGGCGGTTTCTTCTAACGAGACCTCTGAGGTTGGCTTCCAGCTTGAGAGAATCTTTTCCAAGAATTGAGTGTGATATTCTCCTTTCACAAAGCTTGGATGGTACATTATCGTCTTGTGTACAGGTATGGTTGTCTTGACGCCTTCGACGATCATCTCTTCTAGGGCGAACCGCATCCATTCGATGGCTCGCATTCTGTCTGATCCGTAAGTGGCAAGTTTCGCGATCAATGAATCATAGAACTCGGGAACGATGCAACCATCGTACAACGCAGTATCCACTCTTACCCATTGTGGAGTCGGAGCCACGTACTTGGTCACTGTGCCTGGAGATGGAGCGAAACCCATCTCAGGGTCTTCGGCGTTTATTCTGCAGTTGATCGCCCAACCGGCCGAGACTATCTCGTCTTGGCTCAGCCCAAGGCCTTCGCCGCTCGAAATTCGAAGCTGCTGTTCTACAATGTCGACCCGTGTCACTAGTTCTGTGATCAGGTGCTCAACCTGGATCCTCTTGTTGAGCTCCATATAGTAGTATTCACCGGTCTTCGAACGTACGAATTCGACGGTTCCAGCGTTTTCATATCCGAGGGTGGAAGCGGCTTTTAATGCGAGCCTGCACAGGCGCCTCCTCTCGTCTGGCGTCACGACTGGCGATGGTGTCTCTTCCAAGATCTTCTGGTATCTTCTCTGCATAGAGCACTCTCGCTCGCCCAGATGCAGATTCTTCCCGCGTGAGCCGCAGAGTACCTGAACTTCGATATGACGTGGAGAATCGAGATACTTCTCAATATAGAGACCCGAACGGCCAAATCCACTTTTCGCTTCGGTGCTCGCAATCTCTATCATCCGCCTCAGTTCTGCTGGCTTCTGGATCACTCGCATTCCCCTGCCTCCCCCTCCGTAGGCCGCCTTGATCAATACAGGATATCCGATACGCTTGGCTTCTTGCTCGGCCTGCTCGACGCTTTCTAGCTCCTTGGTCGAGCCCGGTATTGTCGGAACACCGTTTTCAGATACTCTCTTCTTGGCCTCGAGTTTGCTTGCAATTCTGCTCAGTACTTTGGCCCGGGGTCCAACGAAAACCATCCCTGCATCCTCGACCGCAGCAGCCAGAGAAGGGCTTTCTGCGAGAAAGCCATATCCTGGATGAACACCCTCTGCACCCGATTTCCTGCCAACTTCAACGATTTTAGGGATGTTTAGGTAACTCTGAGAGGGTTCCCCTGGGCCAATGGAATAGGCCTCATCGGCATAGAAGACGTGTTTTGAGGTCACGTCCGGCTCCGAGTAAACTGCCACTGTATTGACACCCAGTCTCCGACATGTCCGCATGATCCGGAGTGCTATCTCACCCCTGTTTGCAATCAGTATTTTCCTAAACACGGGAACTCCCTGACTTTACAAGGGAATGTTCCCATGTTTTCTTGGAGGCCTCGCCTCTCTCTTCGTCCTCAAAAGATCCAAGTATCTGATAAGGACTTCACGAGTTTCACTCGGTTTGATTACATCGTCGATGTATCCGTGCTCAGCAGCGATGTATGGGTTCGCGAATTTTTGCCTGTAGTCTTTTACCAACTTGGCTCTTTCTGTTTCTTTGTCCTTTGCGCCCGCAATTTCTTGTCTGAAGATTATGTTGATGGCGCCTTCTGGTCCCATTACAGCGATCTCGGCTGAGGGCCAAGCGAGATTCGCATCTGCTCTGATGTGCTTACTGCCTAAAACATCATAGGCTCCGCCATATGCTTTGCGGATGATCACAGTGAGTTTCGGAACTGTAGCTTCGCAATAGGCGAAGAGTAGTTTCGATCCATGTCGGATGATTCCGCCATGTTCTTGGTCCATTCCAGGCATGTATCCGGGAACGTCTACTAGCGTGAGGATTGGAATATTGAAAGCGTCACAGAACCTGACGAACCGTCCAGCTTTGGTCGAAGAGTCTATGTCCAAAGCTCCCGCCTGGTATTTTGGTTGATTAGCCACAATTCCGATTGAGTAACCGTCGAGCCTAGCAAAACCAACGATGATGTTTCGAGCATATAGCGGTTGCACTTCCAGCATTTCGCCGCCATCTACAATCCGAGTAATGATCTCATGCATATCGTATGGCCGATCAGAATCATTTGGCAGGAGTCCATCTAGCTCGCTAGGCTGGCCCTTTGGTTCACGGGGGCTTAGTCTCGGGGGGTCGTCCTGATTGTTCTGGGGAAAATAGCTCAGCAAGGCACGGATCTGTGCAATGCATTCCTTCTCGTCTCCTGCGTAGAAGTGGGCGACGCCACTTTTCGAATTGTGCAACTTTGCACCGCCGAGTTCCTCAAACGTCACTTCTTGATTGAGAACAGTTTTGATAACGTCAGGACCAGTAATGAACATGTAGCTCGTCCCTTCGACCATTAAAGTGAAGTCGGTCATTGCAGGAGAGTATACGGCGCCTCCTGCACATGGTCCCATGATTGCGCTGATCTGAGGGATAACGCCGGAAGCCAAAACGTTGCGGAAGAATATCTCTGCGTAGCCCCCTAGGCTGACTACGCCTTCCTGTATTCGTGCGCCTCCCGAATCGTTTAGACCTATAATGGGACAACCGGTCTTCAATGCCATGTCCATGATCTTCGTGACTTTCTTGGCAAACATTTCACCGAGGCTTCCGCCGAACACAGTGAAGTCATGGGAGAACAGGTAAACTTGGCGACCGTTTATTTTCCCGTATCCTGTGACAACCCCATCGCCCAAAATTCGTTTATCCATCATACCAAAATCGCGAGTCTGATGGAGAGCGTACCTGTCTATTTCGACGAAACTATCGAGGTCAACTAATGCTTCGATCCTCTCACGTGCGGTCATCTTGCCTCTAGAATGCTGTTCCGAATTCTTCACCGCTCCGCCCCCCAAGTTCGCCCTTGCGCGTGCCTCTTCAAGTTCTACCATCCGTTCTTTCATGCTCATTGAAAGCCGCCGGGATTGGTGGATTCCCCGTCCGTATAAAACTAGAGCCGAAATCGACATTTCAAAGGGAGAGAATTGTCCCTTCGGCTATCTCCTGTGTATTCCCTTTGGGGGTCGTTACAAGTAGTTCGCCGCTAGGGCCTATCCCAGTCGAGACGCCTGAGATTGGGCCCTCAGGACCCACTACAGTCACTGGTTTTAGCTGGTGGACGCAGTGATCCCACCACTCTCGAAAAATTTGCTGCTTGTCATGGAGTTTAGGGTACGATGACCTTAGTTCTTCCAGAAGGGCTTCCATCATGACGTCTTGGTCGAGAACACGCTTTGTGACCTTAAAGGTAGAAGTCGCACCCGGCGGTAGCAGGGAAGGCACGATGTTAAGGTTGATGCCAACTCCTACAACCGCGAAATCGATTCTTCTTCCCACCAACCTCGCCTCAACGAGAATCCCTCCAAGCTTGAGGCCGCCCAAAATCAGATCGTTCGGCCATTTCACACCTATTCTCTCCCCAATAGTTCGCTCTAGAAATCGCCTTGCGGAGTTGGCAGCATAGAACTGGATCAGGGGTAAACTCGGAATAGGTATGTTCGGCCTGAGCACTACTGAGAGCCAGAGTCCGCCGGGAGGAGAATGCCAATGTTTCCCGGTCCTGCCTCTTCCGGATGTTTGCTCGTCTGCAACAACAACAGTCCATTCAGGGCAACCTTTCTCCGCAAGGGTTTTGGCCTCTGTGTTCGTAGATCCTATGATGTTGTGGTGAAGTATCTGCACGTTCTGAGTTCCAATCTACTTGGCCTGATTCGAGATCAGGCCTCTTTCTTAGACTAGCAGCTAGTCGATAGTGGTTTTAGCCCTTCCGGAAACGGAACCCATCTCGTGTAGATGTTATCCGCAAAATTTAGCGTCCTCATCTCGACCGTCAAAGCACCTTCCTCTTCTTGGTCACGGAATTCTAGCACTATGTCCGCGAATCGTTTCACCATCTCGACAACGGGACGATCGTGAATATCCTCCTTGATCACTAGCACGGCGGTCCGCTTCTTCATTCTAATTCGTGATGCCAGCTGGCAAAGGAAGCTGTAGAAGCTTTCCGGGGAGGTCGCGCTCTTTATCATGTTATCAAGGAAGTCCCCCATGATTACTTGGTTCGACTCGCCGGTGGCGGCTTGTTCAATGAACAAGTTAACCTCCAGGATATTGTCGGGAGAAATTAGTTGGGCTGACCCAGGTTGGGACTGAGATTGGACATTCCCGTCCACAAAAGTGACCCAACCAACCTTAGAATTGATTGGTATTGAGGTTAGGTCTTCAGGAGCCGTCGGTCCAAAAAGTAGGACTGGCGGCTGGTCGATCTCACCAATAACGTCATTCAATAATCGGGACATTGTCTCCCTCACACTTACGTTGCCTCGGACGCAGGCAATGACCAGCCTATATTGGTCGAGAGCGCCTCGGGTGAGAAGCCTATGTTCCTTGGTTCCGGTAGTCGTTCTGCGTCTTTCGGTTAATTCTGCTTTGGTCGCCATGCTTTCAACCGTTTTTGGGTGAAAGCTACCTTTTTTAGGTAATAGAGATATAAGCTTTCCTCTTATTTACTAGAAAAGGTAGAATCAGTACACGAGGGCTGCATTCCAAGAGAACAGAGGGGAAGGGTCTTGAAGCTAGTTAGGGCCTGGACCAGACATTCTCGGCCCAGGTCCGGGGGGTCCTGCAACCTGTGCTGAAGGTCGTGCCTCAAGCTGACTGATGACTAGGAGAAGACTCCTGATCTCATCAATGCTTCGGAGATTCCGCGTTAACTGATTACGGTACTCCTCCCTCTGCGACTTGTATTCTTGATCGGATACCTCCCCGGAGTTGAATCTGCTCTCGAGTAACAGAAGATTTTGGGGAGTGTTCGTCACTTGGTCTCTCAGGTCACGCACTCTCTGAGTTAGCGTTTCGCCAAGTTGAGCCATCTTTTCGGCCATAGCCCTATTGGCACGGTTCAGCTCGTCTTTTAGCATGCTAAGTCTTTGGCGGAACCCGTTGATCTCGGTAACTACTTTTTCTATTGGAACTTCGCTCATTTGGAGCCCCTGTAATCGAGCAAGCCTTCAGAAGGGGCGGGTCGAGTTTACGGCTGTTGTAACCAGGAGAAGATGGTAGCAGTACACGAGGGGCTGCTGATCGATTCTCGAAGATGTCGGGAGGTTGAACGGGAATTAGCTACTTTTCTTCCGGTTCGGATGCTCGGGCCTGACTGGGAGCAGTACCCGACCCCGCGGTTGCTGTGGCAGAAGCGAGTTCGGTCTCTAAAGGAGCAGGCGGTGGAGTCGTGAACATTGTCCAACCAATCCATCCAGTTATTCCGAGGATGGCTAGTACTGCGAGAACAACCGGGATCTCTATCAGGATTAGAGTGAACCCAGCGTAGATGCCGTAAAGGTAGAAAAGGGCTATCACAATAGAAACCACTAGTATCAGACCGCCGTATGACTGGTCTTTCGTCATGTCTTGCTCGATGCTTCCTTGCGTGTTCGGCTGTGCCGGTCTAATATAAATGAGTTCCTCGCTCGCTCTGCGTGTCTCAGACCCTCTTGTACCCTGGTCTCTGGGACAAGAGCTTGGGCAAGTTCAGTTCCCGATATGGATAACCAGCCGTCTTGGAACGGACGAGGTTGACCAGTTCCTCCAAGGACATCATGTGGTCCTTGCCGTCTTCTCGCGACCGCACTGACAGTTTGTCCGATTTCACTTCTTTGCCGCCGTAAATCAAGATGTAGGGTACCCAACTTAGTTCTGCTTCTCTCACTCGGCTCTGCACCGTATCGTCTCTCTCATCAAGATCTGCCCGCATACCTGAATCTTGCAGACGCTCGACTAGTTTCTTAGCTTCCTCCATAAATTGCTGCCCGACAGGTATCACTCTGGCCTGAATTGGTGAGATCCATATTGGTAGCATGGGTTTTCTCCCGTTTTTCTCCATCCTTATGGCCGAGTCGAGTAAAGTGAACAGGTATCTTTCCAGTCCTCCAAGGACTGCGGTGTGTATGATTACAGGGAACTGTTTTTGGCCTTTCTCGTCATCGTAACTTATTCCGAAACGTTTGGCGTTGCCTATATCGATCTGGAAAGTTCCGATCTCGCGCGGACGGTCTAGGTCATCGATGATATTGTATTCCACGTTTAGGACCCAGTAGTAGTGCCCCTCAGGCACGAAATTGATCAGGATTGGTTTCCGTTCAACCGCAGCTAGCTCAATGAAGACATCCTTGTGCGCATTGTAGAATGAGCGAGTGGTATTGTACAGGCTGACGTATTCCCGGTCGAGCTTCCTTATCTCCTCGTATATTCGATCGTGTACCTTACGGCCTGTGTCGATGGCTTCGTCGACCGTTCGGAGGTAAATGTGAAGATCCGGCATCAAGAACTTTCGAAGTCGGAAAGAAAGTAAGAGCTCGCCGCTTTGTTCTAGGCGATAACTATCGGCTATCTCGAAGGTTCCAAATGGAAGTGTCCTGTAGCTCAGGGTCCAATCCTTGACCATCGAGAATTGTTGGAAGCAGGCGGCGTATCGGAGAACGAAGGTCCTTTCGTCAACCTTGACTTCGTAAGCCCGGCTTCCGAATAACTGCAGATGCTGCTTGATTGGTTCGATAGATACGTCGAACATGTTGGTTCCTTTGACGTTTAGGATCGGAATTCCAATCCTCCTGACCACCTGATTCGCGTAATCGCTCAGCAGGTCAAGCATTAGACTAGCCTCGGGGCCGAACCTCATTTGTCCCACGTCTGCATATGGTTCCCATTCTATCCCGAACCGCCTTGCATAGTCCAAGAACTTGGGTTGTCCACCAGTCAGTCCCTTCTTCAGCGCCTCCTTCTCAACAAGAGACTGGAATTCATCCATCCCCTGCCGATACACGAAATCGTCGGGACTGTGAAGGCTGCCATCCATGTCCATTACCATATACTCTGTTTTCATCGGTGCACCCGTCTTCGACTCGGATTGTTCGTCGATACTGATAGTTCGCGACAATTCAGAGAGCGGATGACCTTTCGCCGTCATCGTGAAGCTCTTGTACCATCCAAACGGGCTGCGTTTCACCACGTACCCTTTGGTTGACAATTCCTTCTCGAGTCCCTTGAGTATGTTGATCGCGGGGTCTCTGGAGGCTAAAGATGTCGACAGGTGTGCGTACGGATAGATCATGACTTTCTTAGCTTTGAGCCATCCAAGTACCTCCTCAATTGAATTGGAAGCGTTTGTTATCACGCGCTCGGGGGCTTGCTCGTCGCCTTTCTCTACGGTGCAGAAAACAATGAGTCCGTCTTCAAGCGTGCCCTTCTTTCTAGAATCGTCTAGGGGTTCTGGTACCTTGACCGCTTTTTCTCGTGCTTCATACTCGAATTTGTCTGCGTGTACTAGAAGCAGCCTCATCGCATCAGCCTCCACCGTTCAACTTCTCGGTCCTTCTTCAACTTCTTCTTCATCTCGCGGTAATGGTTCTTACACAGATAGGCTCGGCCACTGGACGAAACCTTCAGGCCCGCTTTAGAAACTTCCTCAGAGGATATTGATCTTACAGCGTCGTTTGCGCAACCCGTAACGGTACACTTTACGCCCTTACTGACTTTTCCCAATTGCTCGTTCCCAGTCTTGGAATCTCGGGGAATGACGTAGATAGACTTTAGCGGGTTGGGAATGGTTGTTGGCGAGTAATAATCTCTAAAAGCCGTGTCCTTTGAATGCCCTTCCAGTCTAATGCTGTCGAAGATTCAGGCTTACGTGGAGGGCTTCTTTGCCTCGTCTGCAGGTGCATTTCACGCTGCTGGCTTGTCGCCGAACGGGATCACTTTTCTCGGCTTAGTTTTCATCCTAGGTTCTGCACTTCTCTATGCCACTGGTCTACCCCAACTCTTCTATTGGGCTGGTGCCGTAGTCTTGCTCCTCGCCGCAGGTTATTTTGACGCGATCGACGGTGCGATGGCTCGACGCTACAAATACGTTTCAAAGGTAGGAGGAGTCCTAGACAGTGTCCTGGACCGCCTCGGAGAGATCTCTCTTTATGCCGCTTTTGCCTTTGGAGGATTGACCAGTTTTCCAGTCGCTGTTTGGGCACTGTCTGCTTCGTTGATGGTTAGTTATGTTCGGGCAAGAGTCGAAGTTGAAGGCGTTACTTTGAAGGGAATCGGGATCGCCGAGAGGCCAGAGAGACTCCTCATTGTACTGGTCGCAACAATCGCATTCCCGGCTTATCATGAGAGTATTCTCTGGGGTACATTGTTGGTAGCCGTTCTCTCAACGGTGACTGTGGTTGAACGGATCTACCAAGCATGGAAAATATTGATTAGGCGATGAGGGACTAGAGCCGTCTATCTTCTCTGGATCTGACTTTGGAAACGCCGAAGTGGACAGCACATGAGACGCAGAGATTCTTCATTACTCTCTGCCGAGCAATGTACGCTCCGTGAGCCCGAAGCTCCTTGGCCAATGATGGTTCAACAAGGGATACCCAGCTCGTCACACGTTTCACCTTGTCACGGGGGGTTAGCATTCCACAATTTGCGCACTGAACCAGTTCGCTTCTTCCTTTTCCTCCTTTGCTGCGTCCCCTAGACCGTCGTTTCTTTGTCATCTAGACTTTTTCCTATCACGCTAGAGGATAGGCTTAGTACTAATGTCTTCTTCTGCCCAGCCGAATCTGAGACTTGAGGCTACTGTCCGTTGGAAACCTGACGATAGACGAGATCGTTTCTGATTCGGGACTAAATCGCATCGTCCCCGGCGGATCAGCCTTCTACGCTTCTGTCACAGCTTCGATCTTTGGCGCTGGGGCAGGTATCGTTTCATCCATTGGACCAGACTATCCACAGGATTCTCTGGCCTGGATGGCAAAGAAGAAGGTCAATCTCAAAGGAATTCAAACTGGCAATTCAGCGTCCACTCGATTCCGGCTCATGTACAAGCAGGGAAACCGCAAAGTGAGACTCCTTAATCGGGGCCCTATAATCTCCGATGAAGTTCAGATAGGGAATCAAGACATTATTCACCTCGGCCCCGTTTATCATGAGATCGACCTGGAACTTGCGGCCATGGCCCGGCGAAAATGCCGATTTCTATCTCTAGATGCTCAGGGCCTAATCAGGACGGCAGGGCGCTTTGGAAGAATCCGACTTTCCAACAAGAACCTTGACGACTATGTTGGTTTGTGCGACGCTGTCAAAGCATCTCGGGAAGAAGCAAAGGTCCTGACATCAACTATCGATCCCATTCGTATGGCATTGGGTCTTCTCGGGAAGGGGCCGAAGTTCGCGCTGGTAACTTTAGGGTCGAAGGGCGTCGTCGTCGGTTCAAAGGAGGGGATATTGAAAGTGCCAGCTTATCCAGAAACTCAATTTGATTCTACAGGGGCGGGAGACGTCATGTTCGCGGGCTGGCTGGTTGCTTTTTGGAGGACCCGGGACATAGCATGGGCCTCCGCGGTCGGGAGCGCGTTTGCTTCTTTGATAGTACGCCACTCTGGGAGGGCGAAGTTCCGAATATCTAGAAGAGAGCTTTTCCGGAGGGCTAGTTGGATATATCCAAGAGTCTCGGTCGACTAAGAACCTAGCAGATACCGAGCTACTCAGAGTATCTGAGCGCTTCGGCCGGAGGAATGCGCCCGGCTCGTCTTGAAGAGTTGAAGGTTGTCAATAGCGATAGGCCATACGCTAGTCCCACGATTTCGAGGATTGATTGCCAGGGAAGGACAAATGTAAGACCTGAATTCGGACTGACCGCGAAGGCGTAACCTAGGTTCACCCCCAAGAGGACTCCTATCATGATTCCCAATAATGCAACATAGCTATTCTCGATTATGAATGCGGCGATGACCATTCTTCTTCGAAAGCCGAGCGCACGGAGCACCCCAATCTCCTGTCGCCTCTCCACAACTGACCTCACGGATAGAATGCCTAGCCCGGCGATTCCAACAACCAGTCCCAGCCCAAGAAATCCTTCGAACAGGCCCAGTATTGACTGGCTGATCTGGAGGATGTTAGCGAGGAGAACAGGAATCACGATCGTAGCCATCTGAAGTTTGACGAAGTCTCGGCGCAGGATGTTGGAGACCGTAACTGGGTCCTGACCGGGGCCAACCTTAACAAATGAAAGAGTGCCCGTGCCCACGTGAAACGAGTCCCACAAGAGTTGGCTTCTCGAGATGAGTCCTTCGTAGAAGATCCCGTCCAATATTCCAACTACTTGGACGGTTTTCGCGGGCACACCGAATCCTTTCAATTCCAAAAAGTCCCCTGGGACTGGAGTGACCGAGGATTGTGGTGGGCCTCTGGTGTTGACTCTACCGAAAGACCAGATGACTTTTGAAGAGTTGGTTCTGACCGCATTCCAAACATCTGCAGCGGTCTTGTAATTGCTTGTCATGTTGACCATGTTGAACGTGTTAGTTAGAAAGAAGTTCGAGGTTGCGGATGAGTTAGGGTCTGCTCCGATCAGCTCCGGTGGTTTGCCAAAATCCTGATTGATGGTAACGTCGTGGATAGAGATCAGGAACGTCGAATTGAACGGGATGACCGTCAGCCCGTTTAGATGTGGGTCATGCATGATTTGAGCTGTGAGGTTGGAGACAGGGACGCGAGTTGACGTTATGATGTCATATCCACCTGAGTCCTGTTTTACCAGCTTGTCTAGTGCGGCGTTCTGTTCCGCGGCAATCGAGCCAATTGCTGAGACGGTGAATATGACGAGGGCGAACATTGCGACTGTTGCTGCCGTTCTGAATCGCTTGTTCTCTGGATAGGCTAAAGCCATCCTGAATACAGGAGTGAGTGTTTTCCTTCCTCGATAGAACAATCGAAGGGCCGCGATCGCCACGTCCGTATTGTACATCACAACTAGTACTCCACCAAGGACCATTAGGATTCCGCCTGCGAAGTATAGCTCCGGACCGTAGCTGTAGTTCTGAATGATTGGATTGTTCCATGAAAACGATGGGACGGCCCATTGAACCAGCAAGGCCACTCCTGTAAAAGTAAAGGCGTACCTGTTGCGGACGAATCGGGACATTACTAGTCCGATGCCAAAGATGACAAGACTTGGGCCAACAAGAGTCTCTACTGCGGACTTTGAGGCGAAGGCGCTTTGGAAAAGAAATACGCCTGCTACTGCAAGGATAATTCCGAAGACAAGCAGCGAATTGTACACCTTCAGTCCTGTCGGAGGCTCGGGAATTTGACGAATTGCGCGTATTATGTTGAGTTTGCTGACCCGCCATGAAGTGAAGAGGATGGTGACGTATGTGATGAGGAATCCTTCGGTGAAGGCTGTGAAGAGACTTTGGGGAGTGAAGGTGAAACTGTTCAACACCTGGCCGATGTTGACTGGAAAAACGCCCGAGATGATTGTTCCGAACGCGTAGAGGATACCGTAAGCGATTGCTATCCCCACGAATACGCCGACAAAGGCGGCGCCTGCCGCGTAAAGGCTTCCTTCAAAGACGAAGAGTTTGGTCAGCTGGCCTCTTCTCATTCCGACTGCACGCGCCATTCCCATCTCTGACTTTCTCTCCTCGGCGAGCATTACGAATATGTTCACGATTAGGACGATCCCTGCGATTATTGCGAAGGTGCTAAGCACAACGAAGAAGTTCTCTAGATTCTGGGCGCCAGCGGTAGCCGAGTCTACCGCCTTCTTCTTTTCGCCATATGCACACGGGATGATTGCGGAATGAGCGGCTGAGCTAGGGTCTGTCTTGCACCCAAGCCCGTTTTGTGATTGGTTGAAGAATTGGTTGAGTGTCTGGTTGGCTGCAAGACCTACGGCTTGTGTATGATCTATTGAGCTTCTGAGCCCGCCAATGTTTGTGATTGCAATATAGTTCGATTGACCCGGATGATTCGTAAGCAATTGTGCTGCTGTCATCGATACGAAGAGATTGTCGCCTGCTGAGAAGTAGCCTCTCGCATCCGAGACAGCGATCCCAGCAACTTGGAGAGAGACGATCTTCGAGAGGTAGAATACGAGGATCGTGTCGCCGGTGCTAGCGTTCAGGTCTTTGGCTGCTCGGTCGTTTAGGATGGCATTTGTATTACCCAGATCTGATGAGATGATCGATTTGTCGGCCCGATGAAATTCGCCAAGTGTTTGGGTCGAGTTTGGAAACGTTCCTATGAGAGTGACTCCCGTTTGGATATATCCGTAGCTTGTATCGTTAACGACTACCGTGTCGAGGATTTCCGGGGTCACGCCCAGCACTTGACTTCCCGCCGTGGGGTTGCTTCGGAGATTAGAGGCAAGGGTCTGTGAAACGTTTAGGCCGATGTATTGGTATGCGAAGCTGATCGGGTCGTGGACGTATACTACCTCATCAGCGTATCCGTAACCGTAGTAGGCTCCTCGGGTGAAGAGCTCTGTGAGAGTATCTCCTGTCACTAATGCGCCTGAAATCATTGCGGTGCCGATCATCAGACCAGTGATTACGATAGCCATGCTCGTTTTTCTGCGGGTAAAGTTCCGGACTGCCATCCGTACTGTTATTCTGTCACCCAGCATTAACCAGGCAGAAATCAGAAACATGACGGAGACCGTGTAGGCTTCGAAATAGATTAAGGAACCACCTACAATCTTGCTTACAACGACGAACCATAGTACCATTGCGAACAGTCCTGAAAGGATCGGGAGTAGCGAGGCTATTCTGTGACCAAAGCGTCCAAGGCGGCTTGTAGCAGCTGCTCTGGAGGCCCGGGTCACAATGAACGACAGAAAAACCGCGACGACAATGAGACCACTTATCTCGGCCAGTATGGTTGTTGAATTTGCGGCTGCATAATCTCGAAGGTAAACATTACTCTCGTAGTCGGAGAAGAGCGCTACTCCTTCGCCGATCGCGACGATGAGGAGGAAGATTGCCAGCGCCAAGAGCGGAGTTCGTTTACGACTGGTTTTCTCAATGGTCGTCATAGCAGGAACCCTCTAGGCTGTGGGTTGGATCCGGACCGGAGCGACTTCTCTCTCCACGAGCCCGTTTCGCATCTGGACGATTCTGTCGGTTTCTTGAGCTACACCTTGGTCGTGTGTCACGAGGACCAGGGTCAACCCGTATTCGCGATTGAGACGACGCAATAACAGGACAATCTCCTTGGACAGGTCGGAGTCCAGGTTCCCTGTGGGTTCGTCGCCCCAGACGATCGCTGGTTTATTGACGAGCGCTCGCGCTATCGTAACACGTTGCTGTTGGCCCCCGCTCAGTTCCATGGGTTTGTGTGATCGCCATTCTTCGAGCCCTACCATCTTGAGTGCGTCGAGAGCAGCGACCTTCGCATCGGTCTCCGACATTCCGGCTAAGAGTAGTGGCAGCTCTACGTTCTCGATTGAACTCAATACAGGTAGGAGGTTGTATGCTTGAAAGATGAAGCCCATTCTTCTCGCGCGGAACTGCGATTTTTGATCGTCGCTCATCTTTTGCAAGTCGACACCTTCGATCTCTACTCTTCCCTTACTCAGATCGTCGAGTCCTGAAAGGCAATTTAGTAAAGTGGTTTTGCCGCATCCGGAGGGACCCATGACTGCGAGCATCTCTCCCTTTCTTACGCTCAAGTCAACGCCTCTTAGGGCTTCTACCTTGAGGCTTCCAGTCTGGTATACTTTCCAGACTCCTTTGGCCTCAACAATTGGGGATTTGTCGGACTGAACCGTCATTTCCTATACTGGGAGGAGGGTGATTAGCGGTCAATATACGGTTTTTCGAGTTGTGATCGTTTTCGTCTCAGGCGATACGATCGCAACTTGAAAGATGTTTTTCTCACGATAAAAAAAAGGGAATTGCTGGTCTTGGGATCGACCAGCGCGCTGTTGATTCGTTTTGTCTTATTGTTCGGATTCTGTTGGAGTGGCTGTGAGTTCGATCAGCTTCTCGCCGCGGAGAACGCTGAGCTTCACTCGCTTCCCGATTGCCTTATCGTCCAGCATCTCGTGTAGGTCCATGATGTCTTCGACTTGTTTGCCGTCCAGCTTCACTACGACGTCGCCCATTGCAAGTCCGGCCTTCTTGGCTGCACTATCATGCTCGACGTTATAGATGATTAGTCCGCCCGGTTGGTTGATGTCTGGTTGATTTGCAATGTTTTCTGGTAGGCGTATGCTGTCGGCGACGATTCCGAGGTAGGCGTGTTTGATCTTGCCGTCTTGCATCAGTTTGTCGACTACTGTTTTGACTGTGTTGACGGGTATGGATATTCCTCTGTTGTTGGCGTATGCCGCATTGATGCCGATGACTCTGCCTCTAGCATCGACCAATGGTCCACCGGAGTAGCCTGGGTTGAGGCGGGCGTCTGTGACGAGGACCTTGTTCGGAGCTCCTCCCCACCATGACCTAATACTGAAAGCTGGGTTTGTGACTATTCCGTAGGTTGCGCTTGGATTGCGACCCATTGGATTCGCGAGTGCGAGGACGAACTGGCCCACTTTGAGAGCGTCGGAGTCTCCAGCCTCGACTGGGCTGAGATGATCAGAATCTATCTTCAAGAGTGCTATGTCTGAGTATGGATCGCGTCCTACAACTTTGGCTACCTGTTTGGTTCCATCGCTGAAACCAACTTCGATCTCGTCGGTTCTACCTAGCACGTGATTGCTGGTGACGATATGTCCATCTCGGCTCCATACGGTGCCTGTTCCTCCTCTCCATCTTCCGGCTCCTATCCGGACTACTGATGGCGAGAGTTTGTCGGCGACGTTTACGATGGCGTTGGATACTGTTTCAAGAATTGCTGACGAATCTGTTGATTTGCTCATTTTTTACTTTTTCACCTTCCTATCCCTAAGTGCTATGGGCAGTGCTACTTGTTGACCAAGGCTGGTCTGAAACCAGTCACACGGGTTAAGTTGGTTGGCGCTAGGCGAAGGCAAGGCCTGGATGGTAGGCTACTGGTGTAACGATGTTCTTGGCTCTCTTTACAGGGTTGTATAGTCTAGATATGTGACTTAGAAGTTGATAGGATGCGTTGATGGCATGGCTTCGATCCATTCCCTCAGCTAATCGTGCCTCTATCGTTAGGAAGTTGTCTGTGAACCTTGCGTCTACTTGGATGCCTTCCTCGTCAGTTATCCATTTCAGGATGGTTCCGTCTTCAT
>WNEW01000412.1_pt1 | contig 20368 bp, 26 predicted proteins | sample 5399891 | NCBI WGS metagenome assembly WNEW01 (sample SAMN13153336, study PRJNA577476) | soil metagenome | isolation source: 40 cm grassland meadow soil pre-rain plot 5 | place: USA:California | collected 2015-09-08 | reverse complement strand
TATCTCCTTGGCATTATTGCCAGAGTCAAGGATTTTACGGACCCGCACTGCCCTAGCAGGTCCAAAGCCGGGTATAGTAGCAAGCTCGGCCACAGAAGCATTGAGAGCCCTATTGGGTGTGTGGAATTTTTCAAGCATCCTTACTGCGAGCTTTTCCCCAACTCCCGGTACTGACGAGAGCACTGACAGTTGCTGTATTTTGATGGGGTTTTCTTTCTTGATCTTTCTCAACAATGGTCCTGTAGCCTTGCCTTCCCGCAGGCTCTTGTTTACGAGCGTCACAAGAAATTGCACGGTCTGGTCTGCTGAAGGCGTGTGTATTATCGGGATTCGAAATTCTGTCACGACTGTCGCAAGAGCGTCATAGGTAAGTGGCATTCTTTCAGCAAGCTTCTTGATGTCCTTTTCTTCTGCACCTTCAGGGATTTCTGCGAGCTCGGCAAGGTTGCCCTGCACAACTATCAGTGGCTTTTGATAGTGTTTGACAAGGTCGGAACATTGCAGAAACAGCCGGCCGTCATAGATCGAGCTTAGGAGATCGTGGACTGTCTTCCGTTCTACGGCTATTTCTGGTGAAACGACATAGTCGCCCACTTTTAGTTGCGCAAAATCAATGACCGCGCCCGCCTTCCTCAACAGGTCAGGGATGCCGCTGCTCTTCTCCCTCCCATCGACAACTATTCTGGCCGGCACAGCAGAAATCTGGTCCTGCCCACCCTATAATTTTTTATTCGGCCTTGGGCCTTGGACCGGCCCCAGGTGAGCCGCCCTGCATGCCTCGGATCATTTCGTTTATCTTGTTTTCAACTTCCTTCAGGTTTTCCTTTACCCTTGTCTCCTGCTTGCCAAGCACCATCACGCGAGTGTTTGATAGCTCTTTCTTTTCTTCCAGCTCTTTTATGACTTCTTCCTTCTTTGCCTTGATCAGTACCGAGCCGGCGTTTTTGTATACCGTATCGTCAGGGCCGGCCTTTTTCAGCTCTTCAAGTGCCCTGTCGGTTTCTACCATTTCAACCTCCAGCTGTTGCTTTTGCATCATTATTGCCTGAAGGTTCTGTTGGAGCTGCTGCAAGCGCGATACCTGTTCTCTCAACCACGGAGGAAGTTCCTGTTCACTCAAGATGCGGTTACTCAGATCAACAACCTATAAAATCATAGCGTTATGCACTTGTAGGAAGCGTCTGCCAGACGAATGTAAGAATTGATGCTTGCACGCAGTGACGCGATGTCAGCTGTTTCAATAACGAAAAGGACTTCCGAGTTTTTTAGAGAAATTTCTGCCCTGCCCTCTGTTTTGGGCAAGCGCTTTAGGTCGGGAGCAAGTGCGTCGCGAATTGAAGTTGCGACGCGCCTTGATTTTGCGCATACCCTGATCTTAGCTTTGTAGCTTTTCAAGGTCAATGTCGTATGCCCCTGACGCGATCTTGAACTTGCACTTCGGGCATTGCCATATCCCTGCCGCCAGCCTGCCAAACCGGAGCGAGCCACATGAAGGGCACCTACGCCTTTTATGCAAAGTTCGGTAGACCTTGCCGTAGCGCTTGCGCACAGTTGCCCCGAACTTTATTCCAAGACCCTTAAGGTTTGTTGAGCCTTTCTTAACCATTCTTTGCTGCCAGCTCCTTCAGTCTTGCCCGTACTTCCTCTCCTTTAATTCTTGCCGTCTCGGCCGCCTTCTTTAGCTGGTCGATGGTGAATGTGCCGGTGTACCCCTTCTGGATTGCGCAAAAGCCATCGTCGGCAGTGGTTATGGTTATCCTCGCGTCCATGCAGCCCTCTTCCTCTGCAGTTGGGTCTATCAGTACGTGGTCGCCGATCCTTGCTGCGGTTATTGAAACTGGGACAGTCGTCACCGGCATCGGTCGTGTCTCGCCTGTGTCGACTACCTTGTCGTCCTTCATTTCAAGTATCGGCAGCTTGGCAGTCAAGAGTGATGCCACAACAGCGTACGAAGTTGCGTCAAACAGGTTGCCGTCCGCATTTAACACGCTGCAGTCCACGAATATTGTGTAGACGGTCTTGCCTGGGACCAGCACTAGCTGGTCAAGGTCTATCATCTCCGATTCCCTGACCCCTCTGTCGACTACTCTTGCCAGCTCGACCACCTCTTCGTCTGGGGGTCCCGGCTCGGAGTGAGGCGACGCAGTTGGGAGTACTTCAGCCGTTACAATGAGAGCGCCCTTGTTCTCAAGCCCTTCAAACGGCTCGCCGGTCGCCACCTTGATGCCCGCGATTACTTCCGAATCACCTAGTTTCACTCTTGCAGAACCGTTGGCCTTCTTTATCATGTCAATCTCGATTTCAAGCGGCCTCTGCTCTGAGAAGTCCCGGCCGTCAAGCCTCTTGCCCTTGGCAAGCGAGTCCCACATCTGCTGCTTGCGCAGGTGCTCCACAATTATCGTTGATCTTCTTGACGAGCTCATTGTACTTCCTCCTTCAGCTCAGTTTCACTACCAAAGTATTTTTGCATAAGCGCCTGTTTTTGAATTTCGTAGACCATCTTGCAGCCGCGGATTGCCTTATCGATACATTCGTTGAATTGATCTGGCGAAAGCCTGCCATCCAGCTGCAAGAGAGTCACTTGCTCTAGGCGTGGCATGTATGCAACTGGCATGTCTGCGCCGCCCTCCTTGTCTTCAGTGTCATTGATGTCAAGAACTATTTTTTCATCGACCTTGCCTGCGGCGCACGCAGCCACCAGGTCGCGCATGTTGATGCCAGCGTCTGCCAGTGCCACCGCCGCTGCTGCAATGCCTGCGCACCGCGAGCCACCATCAGACTGCAGCACTTCGACAAAGACGTCGATTGCAGCCCGCGGGTAGTCCTCTAGCATTAGCGCTGGCTCAAGCGACTCGCGCATAACCTTCGAGATCTCGACTTCCCTTCTTGAAGGGGCGGGGTTCTTGCGCGTGTCCGTAGAGAACGGCGACATGTGATACCTGCAGCGGAGCACGCACCTATCTGACTGCGCCATATGCTTCGGGTGCACTTCTCGCGGGCCGTATACGGCCGCCAGTATCTTGTTCTTTCCAAATTCAATGAATGCAGAGCCGTCGGCATTTTTCACAGAGCCTACGGTTATCTTTACTTCGCGAAGCTCGTCAATTCCTCGCCCATCTGTTCTTTTTCCATTTGCGTCAATCAAATTTCTTGTTTGAGTCATTTCTCATCAACCTCCAATTCTTCTTCGACCTCGTCCATGGTGGATTCAATTTCTTCCGATTTAGGAGTACCGCCAACCGGAGCGCGCGATGTTTCCTGCTGTGGCGGAGTGTCCGGCACGTTCAAGAGTACTTTGATACGCTGCGTAAGGTTTGCCGTGTGTGCTTCTTCTTCTACCATCTTGATCGCCCTGACTGCCAGTTTTATTCCTTCTGGAGTCCTGCCCGTCACGACCACGATCCCGTTCTGTCCTATCAGCACGCGAGCCTGGGTAGCCTGTTCTATCGTCTGGATCATAGAGCCGCGCTTGCCTATTAACCGCGGAACTCGCGTTGCAGATATCTTGAGTGCTTCGCCCCTTGCGATCTTGCCAAGATCTCTGTCCTGCACTGTAAGCATAGGATCACGCGTCCTGTCAAACGCCATAATTCGGGCAGTTATCATGTCTCCTACCGCAAAGTGCTTGGTCATGTCGTCCCTTGCTGGCGAAAAGTCCCTTCCAAATACGTCTTGAGCGGGCAAGTGCGCCGAGAAGCACGAGTTGATGTCAACCTCCCATGACAGCGACGAATGATCGACAATCTTGCCAATCACAAGGTCGTTGACGCGCGGGATGTAGACGCCGGATAGTGGAATGACCTTGACACCATCGCGTCCTGTCTCTGCAATCCCAATTCTTGTTGCAATAAGAGCGTTGCCAGCTTTAATCACATTCATCAATGGCCTAAAATTTCCCTCGACAATCTTGTCTCCGGGGATGACATACCTTCTCTTCACATCGTGCATGCCTCAAAGACTCACCACTCGGGCAAAAGGCCCTTCTGAAAATACATCGTCGTTTTTCATTTTCTCTTTCTCCTTTTTGGGAGTAGTAACAGCTGACTTATATTTTAAGTGTAGACATCTAGCCTTCCTTAACCTGGGCCGAGCCCTTGGTGACCGAGCCCAACCTGTCGAGGAACTGGCCCTTGAGGCTGGCATTCATTTCAAGCACCGCCCTAAGGGAACCGTCTGAGAGCCATTCTTCGCCTTTGAGGTCGCCCGTGGACTTTAATACACTGTAAGACTGGGCCGCAAACTGTGGCGGCACAGTCACGGTGAGCTTGGTCGTCTCCGACTTTAATGGAAGTATCTTGCGTAACGCGTCCACAACCGCCTTGATCTGATCGTCTGCCTTTTTGAACGGGTCTATAATCACCCTTGCCTCGTCCATCGCCGCCTCTATTCTGATGATTGGGTGTGGAAGGTGGGTCTTGGGGTCTACAAAGCTCTTGTTTATGAACTGGACGATCTGCTTTTTCTTTTCCTCCACCATCTTCCTGCGCTGGTCCGTCGTGAGGTTGAGCTCGCCCCTTGCAAGTATCTGCTTAGCTACCTCTGAAGGGTCGGTGGTCTTGAAGTGCTTCATCATTTTTTCGCTCGATGTCCTTGAGCCTTTGTTTGCATCAGAGTAGATCTCGTCTGACACGAGCACGCCTGAAATATCTGCCCTCTTGCCAAGCTTGTATTCCAGAGCCGGGTCGGGCTTCACCAGTAGCTCGAACTTGTCGCCATCCAAAGTGAGGCGCGCGACGGTGAATTTGTCCGTCATTTTATTGACATGTTCATTTCCGGAGTATATATGCGTGTCAAAATACTATGCAAAAATTTCCAAGTTTCGGTAGATTTTTAAGGACGTTTTGGCATGCTTTCACAAGTGGCTTCTCCGTCTGTTGAAGTTGTCGAAAAATCCGATGAGAGGATAGTTGTAAGGTTTAACAATACTCCAAGGCAGTACGTGAATTCACTCCGGAGACTCGCGATAAGCGAAGTCCCTACGCTGGCGATTGATGATGTTGTCATTCTTGAAAATTCGTCTGTCATGCACGACGAGGCCGTGGCCCACAGGCTTGGGCTTATCCCACTTCGCACCGACCCGGGCAGGTTTGTCATGCCCCACGAATGTGACTGCAAGAGCACGCTTGGCTGTAGCAAGTGCAGAGTGCTCCTTGTGCTTGACACAGAAGCAAATGAAAAGACCCTGGTCGTGACATCAGGCGAGCTTGTATCAGAAGACGAAATGGTCAAGCCAGTCAGCAAAGACATTCCCATAATTGTTCTGGCGCCAAACCAGAAACTGAAATTTGAAGCGTACGCAAGGCTTGGCACAGGCAAGGATCATGCCAAGTGGCAGCCGACTGCGGCTGCGGTTGTCAAGGACGGAAAGGACGAGGATGAGATCATTTTGATGATAGAGTCGAACGGCGCGCTGACAGCTGAAGGGATATTGACTGTCGCTGCAGAACGTCTTGCGTCAAAGGTCAAGACGTTCAAGCAGTTAGTATCGTCGCTTAAGGTACCAAAGAACGCCTAGGTACATTTATTTGGGGAGCTTTTACTACGAGTGGACATAACGCATGTTTGCCAATACAATGATCGATAACACTATCTGGACTCTTCGCTCCGCCTTCAAGAAAAACAAAGCGCCGATCTGGCGAGCTCTAGAGGAAGAGCTGGCAGGCCCGAGGGCCAACCGGCGCGAGATTAACGTGAGAAGGCTTGCCAAAGTCACCAAGGCAAGTGAGGTTGTAGTCATCCCCGGCAAGATCTTGGGAACTGGCAACCTCGGCCACAAGCTAACGGTTTGTGCTTTTTCAATATCTGAAACCGCCGCCAAAAAAGTAATTGAATCAGGCGGCAAGGTTGTGACATTTGAAGATCTGATAAAGAAGCATCCGGATGGAAAAGGGGTGCGAATAATTGGCTGAGCAAAAAATAGTGCAAAAGCAGCAAAAGACAATAGTCGTCGACGCAACAAACTGCATAGCCGGCAGGATGTGCTCGCACGTTTCAAAATTATTGCTTCAGGGCAACAGAGTTGCCATCGTAAACGCTGAGATGGCAATGTTGTCAGGCAATCGCTACAAGACCATTGAACTGTACAAGGAACACCTGGAAATTAATTCTGTCACAAACCCGATTCATGGCCCGTTCCACCCAAGGAGACCCGATACGATGTTATCCAAGATGGTAAGGGGGATGGTGCCCAAAAGAAAGTCAAGCGGCGTCACTGCGTTCAAGCGCCTGAGGGTATATATCGGGGTGCCGGACGAAATGAAAAGTGCCAAGACGGAGTCGTTTTCTGATTCCAAGATCACAAAGCCAGAAGCATACTATATTTCGGTTGGCGAGGTAGCCAAGCAGATAGGATGGAAAGGACAATGACGAGTAAGGTAGAACTCTATCCAGGACAACGCAAGTCAAGCAGGGCGGTTGCCACGATTGCAAAGGGCTCAGGCAAGGTCAGGATAAACAACACACCGGCAGAGCTGATGACGCCCGATATTGCAAAAGAGATGGTGCTGACTCCGCTTACACTGGTTGGCGACTACCGCAACAGGGTAGATATTAACGTGCAGGTGCACGGCGGCGGCTTTATGGGTAGAGCATTTGCAAGCGCGGTCGCTATCTCGCGGGCCTTGACTGGACAGGAAAAGGGCGGCAAGGACCCGAAGGAACACCCGTTCACAAAAAGCGTGCGCGAAGACATGAGGAAAAAGATAACCGAGTACGACAGACATCTACTATCCGGAGACAGCAGGCAGACGGAATCCAAGAAGTTTGGCGGGCCCGGTGCCAGGCGCAGAAAGCAAAAATCTTACCGTTAGACTCCAAGCAGCTAGAAGATCCTGCAGAAGAGCATCACCTTGTTTTTGGGAAAATTTTATCTTCCCGTCTAGTTGAAAAACAGAAACAGGAGAAATATCTCTACTGAATTGTGTATACTTTGTAGAGCTTGCCAGTCTGCCTGTCGGTATACTTCCATTCATCGGCGTTGAGCTTCATTTCATTGAATTTCGCCATTATTGAGGGATGAAGCATCTTGTAGACATCTTCGCCGATCGAAATCCTGTTCGGTCCGGTCAGCGAGGTGATCTTGGCCGCGATGTTCATACAGTAACCAAGTATGTCTATCTGAGAGCTCTTGCCGTGGCCGTACTGCACAATCACGTTTTCGCCTTCATCCATCCCTATCTTGACATTCAATTCAGGATAGTCGTACTGGTTCAAGATCGGGTTAATACCGTTCTTTACCACTGTCAACATTGACCTAGCGCACTGAACCGCCCTATCGCATGCGAGCAGCTTGTTGTAGCTTGCAGGAAAGAACGAAATGACCGCGTCGCCCACGTATTTCAGTACATAACCTTCGTGGCTGTAAGTGACCTGTGACATCTCGTAGGTAAACGCGCGGATAATTGTCGTTAGCTTGTCGGCCGGCAGGGTCATGCTCATGTTCGTCGACCCCACAAGGTCAGCGTACATTATCACGAGTGGGATCTTGCTGCTTACGTGGTTGAGCAGGAATTCTTGCCCCTGTTGAAGCGACGCCTCATACTGGAAGCGACGCTTGAGCGCCTTCCAAAGCCTGTCCTGAGTCTGCGAAACAAGAGTCTCCGAGTCGACTGTCTTGTCATCTGAACGGGTTCTGATGTCGCTGCTCATCATCATGTTAAAGAGGGAGTTGCTGGTCTTGTCCTGTCCTTCCTTTTCTTGATCCTTCTCTGCCTCGGTCAAGTCCGTGCCTATCTGGACGGTTGTCACATTTAAACATGAATATATTAGACAGCGATGCGCAATTTCTGGATGTGAGGGCGCCGTTCAAGGGAGAGGACTATTTCTGCAGCCAAGTAAACGCCAACACTCAAAAGGTCGAACAGGCGTACCTTGAAGCGATTAGGCCTGCCATAGCAATGCGCAAGGCCGACGCCATGCTGGGCGACGGCACGGTGACGCAGGTAGACACCTTCGATCCGCAGAACGTGCAGCAGTTTTACCAGCTGCTGGCAAGCTCGCTTGAAGATTGGACGTTCAGCGGAATTTCAAAATCAGCGACGGAAGACCTGCACAGGTTCTACTGCCAGTTCACAAAAGAGGTTGACAAGTATTACATCAGCGGCTACTTTGGCGTCCAGTTCCATGTCCTGCCGTACTACAGAGTGCACAAGCGGGTAATAGACATACAGAAAGAGCTGGCGAAGATCGCAGACGATGCGACCGTTGTTTTCAAGAATATGACAGGAGCTGCAGACAAGGCGCTTGCGTCCGAGCTTGAAAAGCGCGGATACGCTAGCCTAGAGTTCCAAGAGCTTTTTACGAAAATGTTTGATGACGAAAAGCTGGTCAAGGAGCTTGACGAAAAGGCGTCGGCAGTTGAGAGCCGATTTCCCGAATTTGGTGAGATGGGCGAGAGAAAGACTAGGCTCTTCGCAGAACTGAACGACCTGTTAATCGAATTGTACCAGACGTCGCCGGTATTGATAGACTATAACAGGCTCATGCAAGGAGAGGAGGGCGTCACGTCCTACTTTGACATCGAGCATGTCAAGAACAAGAAGACAAGGGCAAGGGAAGCGTACCTCGATACTGGAAAGATAAAGAAGGATGATACTGACGCAGTCGTTGCCGAGCTTGATAGTGCTGCAAAAGCTCTGAAAAAGATCAGGTTGCCCTAGATCTCCTCTTTCACCGCACTCAGATTCCTCCAGGGGTTAATAAGTGAAGGGCAAGCGATCTATACTGCTAATCGCTTTGGTGCACATATTCGTCGATGTTTAGCCCTTCGCGAATTTCTTCAGGAGGCACATCAGAAGAACCGGTCTTTCGTCTGCGGCTCTGCTTGGCAAAGTAGACAACCCTCTGTGGGAACGGCATTTCAATTCCATTGCCGTCAAGCTCTCTTTTGATCTGTTGTATGATCTGCTTTCTAGTGTCAAACCAGACAGAGAATGGGACCCAGCACCACACGTTGATGTTAACTGCCGAGTCGCCAAGGCTGTCCACGTAGACATCAGGCTCCGGCTCGACCAGCACTAGTGGAGTCTCCTTCAGGCTCTTTCTGATTATCCCCACCACCTTGCTGACATCCTCCTTGTAGGCTATGCCTACACTTATCTCAACCCGCCTAGCTACTGCGCTCGAGTAGTTCCTGATCTCTGACAGGAACACGTCAGAATTAGGCAGCCTGACATAAGTACCGTCAAACATGCGGAGCCGCGAAGAAAGTGTTGTTATCTCGACCACGACGCCGGCTACGTCCGGCAGCTTGCCCGTTATGAGGACAGGGTCGCCTATCTTCATTGGTTTGTCAATTTGCAGGAAAATGCCAGATATCAAGTTTGAAAAGAGCGATTGTGTCGCAAAGCCGATAACGATTCCAGCTATGCCGCCTGCAAAAAACAGACCTGATAGGTTTAACCCTGATACTCCCAATGCTGACAAAAGCGCGATTGCTATTATTACATAGTAGGTCACTTTGCCAATGGTCTTGCGGGTGTCCGGGGGGACGTGTGAGCTAATATATCTCGTCATAACGATTCGGGCTGAATGTGCTATCGCAAAGCCGGCTACTATTATGACTACTGTCAGCAGTATGGTAAGGGGCGCAATAGGCGTCCCAAATACTTCTATGGTTCCCGGAATCCCAAACCACGATGAGGTCACGTTTTCTGCTGACAAACTCGTCATGTATGCAACGATGTATTATATTGGTTTTAGCAGAAGGTTTACAAACGATGGTTTTTGAATTGTGCGGTGTGGAAGATCTCTTCGGTCAGCACCGGTTGCAGTCCAAGACTACAAAGGACTACAAGCTTGTTTTTGGAGAAAGCAGGATCGAGATCAGCAGCGTCGGCTCCGCGCTTTCTTACAAGCGGTATGCGGGGGCCGACCTTGCTGCCGAAGCAATGATAGTTTCAAACGAGGACCCCGTTATGATTGGAGTCTTCCCAATTCCGCCGCTTTTCACCCCCACAGCGGTTGCAAAGAACGTATTCCTGAAGTTCAATACGCCTGTGATAGTGGACCAGAGGAGCCAAGCGGTTGTCTATGGAAAAATGCCAGTCGAGATAGGCATCTACCGCCAATCAAAAGATGAAGAAGTACTCCTTGACTCGTTTTCGCGCAAGCGCCAACAGTACGCGCTTTACGGCTCGCCGGAAAGTGGAGTTGTGTGCCGCTATACTGAAACCGAGGTCAGTGTGAACAATGACAACATGAAGCCCGCAAAATACGAAGAAGCGTTGGTGCGTATCAGGATCAAAAATGACATCGACAACATTGTCAAGGTGAGTAAGGTGATAATCCCTATGGATGGAGTGGTGCTGGATCATGCGCACGATGATGCTTGGCTACCGGGGAGCGTAGAGATGGATCTCAGCACGTCCTTTGGGAAAGATATGGTGCACGTGCGCCTTATGAGCACCAAGGTAAAGCGTTCCGACAAGACAAGTATCAGGGCAAGAAAAGAAGAGACGCTGGTCTTCCTGATGGACGCAGGCTACTAGATTTCATGTATCAGCTCTGACAGGTTCCTCTTTGGCTTTGCATGTAACATCTTTTGCGGGTATCCAAGGCACAGCATACACCCCGGCACAAGGTCAGTGCCAATCGCCTGCATCGCCTTTTGCTCATCTATCATCCCGATCCACACAGAGCTCAACCCCAACGCGTGGGCTGCTAGCTGCGCATACGCCGCCGCCAGCGTGGCGTCCTGCATGGAGAACTTTTTGATAATGTGCGCTGGAAAATTCATCTTGACCCTTTCAGGGTTCATGCAAAAGATAAGCAACACAGGCGCGTTCACATACGGCTGGTTGTTGGCGGCTTCTACAAGCTTGAGCTTGACATCTGGATTCTTGATGTTGTAAATCTCAAATCCCTGAAAGCCGCCTGCTGTAGGCGCGGTATCGGCTGCGGCAAATATCATTTCCAGTTTCCAGTCCTCGACCTGCCTTTCTTCGAACTTGCGCTGGGACCTGCGGTTTAGCATCACGTTGAAGAGGTTGGTCTGAAGAACATCTTCCACCTCCGAGGGTGCCTCTTCCCTTTTAGGGTACAGCTTTATGTCTTCTTCACCGGAGTACATCCTCGAAAAAATGTCACTAGGGTACATCAATACAATTAGGAAGGCTCCTGCAATAAAGATTTTGTATCCTGATAAGACTGAAATAGTGTCTTAGTCGATTATGCATGTCGGCAATGGTTCAAACAAAAAAGATGGTCCTTGAAGTGGTGATAGAAATTGACGTCCCAGTAGATATTGTTCAAGACCGACGCAGGATAAAGGCTGTCGAGGACGGTCTTGGCCGCAGCATTTCAAAGGGCCTGTACGATCAAGGAGTCTCATTCCAGATAAAGAAGATAGGCTCCAAGATAAGATAACGCGATGCGAGTCGTCGTCTCATTTTATCTGTCGAAATAAGGTCGACATGAAAGGAAGCAAAATTCGAATAATAACATCGTTGGGAGAAAAGAAATAGAATAAATACCTTGAAATCAGATTTTAAAGTAACATGGAATGCGCAGTATATGATACATATGTTACGAAGAAGGACGGCAGAATAATGCACTTTGACGTCGTGGTGGAAACGAGCACTGTCCAAGAAAAGGCAATCGAGTACGGCAAGGAGTACCTTTCTCACTCCGGTCAAGCTGGACAAAAGATGACTTCAGAAGAATGCCAGTTCTGTCACATTCAGGCGGCGCCGCCTTTCGTGGAAAAAGCCATCAAGCAAAACGGTTACTGGATACAAAAGATGGAAGGCTGCCCTCAATAGGACTTTTTCCTATTTTTCATTAATCGCCAATAGGTCTACGATTGGCAAAGTTTCCAAACTTCTCTATGATTCTGAAGTTAATAACATCAAGCCACAGCCTAACAAAAAGATAGTTAAGATTCCATTTTTCAGTTACGAGTCTCACGCACAACAACCGAACGGCACAAATTATAATTAAGGCCTCCACTGCTGATGCATTGCAGAACAATGAATGACGACAGTATGTGGAACCCTGACAAAAGGCAGAGGATGCCCAAGGCCGAGGAAATCCTCAAGGCTAGAGAATTGCTGGCAGGGACTATCAGAAAGACGCCACTCCAGAGTTCCAGGACTTTCTCAGGACTCGCCGGCACAAATCTCTTTATGAAGCTGGAATGCCTGCAAGTGACTGGCTCGTTCAAAGTGCGCGGAGCGTTTGTCAAGGTGAGCAAGCTTTCTGACAAGCAGGCAGGCTATGGAGTAATTGCGGCATCAGCAGGCAATCACGCACAGGGAGTAGCCTATGCCGCTGCGATAAAAAAGATCCCATGCACGATCATCATGCCGCAGAACGCATCTCCGGCCAAAGTGGCCGCGACCAGATCGTACGGCGCAAAGGTCGTTAGGCGAGGGGCGAACTATGACGAAGCGTGGGAGGCCACGCAGGAGATCGCCAAGGCAGAGGGGAAGACAATAATTCATGCTTTTGACGATCCCGATGTCATCACAGGCCAAGGAACAATAGGCCTCGAAATCTTGGAAGACCTGCCGGACGTTGATAGGATATACCTGCCGCTGGGCGGCGGCGGCCTTGCCGCAGGTGTTGCGATTGCAATCAAGTCGAAAAAGCCAAACGTCAAGATAATTGGCGTTGAATCGAAAGCCTTTCCTGCAATGAAGGAATCTATAGCCAAGGGCTCGCTCCAGTCTACCAAGCGAGGCTACAGTATTGCGGACGGCATTGCTGTGAAACAACCAGGCAAGTTGACGTACGAGATCGTGAGCAAGTACGTGGACGATGTTGTGCTTGTTGAAGATGTGTCCATAGTCAAAACTATGTTTCTCTTGATGGAGCGCGCCAAGTTGGTGGTGGAGCCTGCAGGTGCGGCAAGCCTTGCATACCTACTCTCGAATGGCGGCCCCGCAGGCAGAAATGACAAAGTCACAACGATTCTGTCAGGGGGCAACGTCGACATGTACCTACTTGGACAGGTGGTGGCAAAGGGACTGATGCAGATGGGCAGGATGCTCAAGATCTTTATACTGCTTCCGGACAAGCCTGGTGCATTGAAGGGCGTGGTGGACAGCATCTCAGAGCTGAGCATCAACATCGTTGAGGTTGAACACGACAGGCTTAGTTCTCACATTCCTGCCGGTACTGCCGGTGTTTACTTGAGCCTAGAAATGGAGGACAAGAAGCACGCGCAGCGTCTGGTAGAGTTCCTGAAGCAAAAAGGGATAGAGTTCAAGGTAATTAGCTGACGTAGTCGTATTCTCTGAATCCTGCCTTGTCTGCAGTGGTGCCGCCCAGCTTGACCAGCACGAATTCTTTGTGGGCCCTAACAACTGAATCAGTAAACGCGCGCTCGTTCCGATGAAGTCTTTCATACTCTTCCATAGAGAGCTTTTGACGCGGGCCAACGTCCTCGTCCAAGTCCATCTTGCTCACGACCTGCTTGTACTCTGACTGTATCACGCCGCTGAATACCATAGCGCTGCTTCCGCTGCCGTATGAGCCAAAGCCGACCCTCTTGCCTGCTAGTTCTGTTCCTTTCTTGAACTCAAACTCTAGTAAGCTTCTCAGGCCCATGTACATCGACGCAGTGTAGAGGTTACCGATGATAGCCGAGGCTTCAAGCGAAGTGGCCATCTTTTTCTCGTACACTTCGTCGTAGAATGACGTCTGCATGAAGGAGCGCCTGAACTGCTCGTCTGCTTTCATGAATTGGGTGTCAGCCAGAATTGACTCGATCGTTCCGCGCGCGTCTTTTGGCTGCGGCTCTGTAGTCCCGATTTCCTTTATGACGTGCTTCCAGCGCGGCAGATGACGCCATTCGTGCCTCAGTAGGTACGCGAGCGCCTTCTCGCCCATCTTCCGGTACGGGAGGTGCACCGCGAAAAAATCAATGTGGTCGGTTATGGATTCGCCGTCCTTGAGCTTGATTAATCCGGACTTGATTGCCTTTTCCTTGTAGGCATCAAAAGCCTTCCTTACGGATATCAGGTAAAGCAGATTGGAATAGCTTCCGTTCACAAGCGGCGTTTCCTTGCCAAACGGGCGGTAAAAGTCATATTCGTTCTTGATAGTAGTAGAAGCGACCTTTTGGTCAAAGGCCATCAGCCGCGGCTTCTCTTTGACAAGTAGGGCGACCGCGCCGGCTCCCTGGGTATATTCGCCTGTAGAGCCCATGTCGTACTTTGCAATGTCGCTTACGATAACAACTGCCGCCTTGCCGTTGTTCTCTTCGGCTCTGATCCAGTTTGCGTTGTCATAGAGTGCGTACGAGCCACTCACACAGGCGAACTTGCATTCAATGCCGCCGGCGTGCTCAAATGATCCTTCGCCATAAATCTGCTCCAGCATTCCGACAACAAAAGAGTTCATTGCCTTTGATTCGTCGAGAGACGACTCCGTGGCGACGTAGACCCGCCCAATGTCCTGCGGGTGCAGGTGGTTTCTCTGCATCAGCTTCAGACATGCGTTTGAGGCCATACAGGCAGAATCCTGATTAGTGTCGGTTATTGCCATCTTTTTAATTCCTATACCGTACTCAAGCTTTTGCGGGTCAATGCCTCTTGCTTCCGCAAAATCCTTGTAGTCGAGGTAAAGTTTAGGGATATAGATAGCCAGATCGTCGATACCTACTACTGGCATTATTGACACTCGTAATCGTGATAGTCATTTAAAGGTATTTCTAGAGAAATTTGACCAATGCATGTCAATTTATTTGAGCAAGCTACCGAGAGAATCTTCTCAAGGCGGCAAGCCGGAGCTATTTGCCACAATGCTTGCACGCACCTCACCGCCGAATCGATCTTTCCTGCCTCATCTCTGGAAAATGGCCCGCCGGCTGGCACCTCTCTCCTTTCACAGGCATTAGACACAATATCGCATATTGACAATTCGGTGCCTTCGGCTAGGCGCTTCTTAAAGGCGTATTGCGTCGCATGTTTTATATTTCCATGACTTCACCTAGAGGTAAGGATGGGGCAAGAAGAGCGGGACTTTCTTCAAAAGCTATGCGATTCTATCCTGAACGCCGACAAGTCTGTCAGGTTCGCCGGCGTGATAAACAGCGAACGCAAGCTTTTAATCGGCAGGTACCGGTCCGACATTCCGTCACCCCTTATCAAGGCAAATTCCGAAGGTGACACAAAGGCGAACTCATTCTACAGTGCATACCAGGCGCTGGCCATCAACAAAAAGTTTGAATCAGACCTTGGTCAGATACGGTTCCAGATGACAGAATTCGACAAGGTGACATTAGTGTCTGTGCCACTGACTGCGACAAATGACAGGTTTCTCTGCATTTCTCTTGACGCGCCGACGTACCACGAAAGAGTCATCCCAAAGATTCTAGACATAATCGGTTGAATCATCACATTTAAATTGTCAATGTACCAGACCTATTCTTACATCGACCAAACCGATGGGGAACAAACTGTCTGGTTGAAGCGCAGGTGAGAAAAACTGCGCTTCGCCAGACTATCTTAATCAACTATTCTGATATCCACTTCGTCGTACGCGTCCTTTACCGCAAGCAAAAACAAGTCTTCTTCATAGATCAGTAGCCAGTCTTTGACGCCAATGACTGGCAGCTTGCGCACGAGTATCTTGCCGGTATCGTTTATGGTGGTCATGACGTAGGCAAGACGCGGCCGTCTGCCCTTTATCTTGAACAGTGTTTCCTGCAATTCAATGCCAAGGCGCCCGGCCTCGATGTTTATCTTGACAATATCGCCGTACCTGTTTTCCACCTTGGCCGTGACGTAGCTCTGCCCCACTTCGAACTGTTCGATGTGTAGCATCAGCTTGTTGGATGCTGACGAGGTGTCTGGGATTTCATTGTATAGGCTTTCAGACAGTTTGTCGTAAAATGCCTTCATTAAAGGTCCGTGCCCGGCAGCTTTCTTGTAAACCTCTGTAGCATCATCACTGCACCGATGACGCCCGCTGCGGCCACTACTGCACCTGCAGGGAATTCAGGTACGACCACTATTCCTCTAGCAACCCCGCTTCTTGTCTTGTCGACGGGCTGCCCATCCTTCGTGATCCCTTTTACTGTCACCTGAATCGTGTATTTGTCATTGTTTGGGAAATCTATTGTCTGTGTGTCGACCCCGCCTTTTGCAATCAAGTTATCTTTGCTGTAGATCTGTTTGGCGTTTTTGTCTATAATATTCAAGCTGTACTGCACATCTGCATTCAGCGAGCCTCCACTAAATGCATCTGAAAAGTGAAGCTTGACTGTGGATTCCTTGTCAGCGTTAAGCTGGCTGGGAGTCCATTCCACGGCAACACCTACGCCTCCTGTATCTGTAACCATCTCGCCAGTTGTTTCTGCTGGAGCTTCAGACGCAGGAGCAAGTGAAAACGTCATTTGCTTAGAGTCGCCAGTTGCTTTTTTGGCCATATTGAGGATATCGTTTTTGTTAAGAAGATAGTGGAGGGTCAGTCGATCTTCAAAGGAATACGGGTCTATCGCAAGCTTTCTTCCTGTTAGAACATCATCATTTGCGGTTGCGGTGAAGTAAGGCGAATTGCCTATTCCCGAAAACGACTTTGGAATTCGTACTTCTTCATGCACAAAAATATTGTTTTGCTGTATTCTGCTTACGTTCCAGTCAAATGGCATAGACCATGTGAACATCTTTTTATCGGCATCAAATTGGAAATCGCGTATTTTGTCATAGTATGATATTATAGTAGTAACATACGACTGTCCACTATACTGCACATTTTCTGAAGAAACATCTCCAACGCTTAGCCATGAATCAAATTTCGGGACATCCTCTGTCTTGAAGATATTGGTAGGATAGTCTATTCCAAATATCTCAATGTGAAAATGATAAAGCCCGCCCTCAAGCAATAGAGGACCCCTGATGTTCACTGTTCCTCCAGGATCTGCCACCCATGCATTCAGGAATCCCTCCTGATTGCCAAAAATTGTAAGCGGCCCCTCGGTAGGTTCTATTTTCAATGTAAGAAGGCCGCTCTGTGATTGAAAAAAGTCGTGCATAATGGACTGGGAATTATCGGTCCCTTTTGTGACTTCTATGTAAAATGTGGTAAATTTGATGGTCGCGTTATTATTTGCGTCAAAGAGTCTAAATTGCATATACGCATCTTGCTTGCTTTCGGTTGTCAAAATGGGCGGGTTTATCTTGACGAAAAGGCTTGCGTTTCTGTTGCCCACGCTTGCAGGAGGCAAATTCTCCTGCGTCAAACCATCTGCAAATGCCTTTTTGCTGGGCAATGCGATTACAACGATTGAAAAAACAAGAACCGAAGCAAAAGCTAAGATCTTTTGTCTATTTGCCTGCACATAGATTACTTGGTTTGCTGTATATTTAATTCTTAACGACATGCTCCAATGATTTAATTATCGCGTGTGCCCATCTTGGGCAGGTGTCTAGACAGAAAGTCGTTGCAGTAGTATCTTTAGCAGCCGCGGCAGCCATTCTGGCAGTGGTGTTCTCAGTCCTGCCAATGCAGGGGGGAATGACGATTGCCACAAACAGCTCTGCAAGCCAGCAGGATAAAAGCACCCAGCAAATAAGAAACATCATTTATAACGCAAAATTCGAATGCGGCACGATCTCAGGAAATGAGGGACCGCTGAGGCCGGGCCACTACGATACCGACATCGGCATTCTTAACAAACAGGACTTTCCCGTAAAGATCCAGTGGAGCGCAACTGCAAATGATGGCATGAACACGAATTCGATACTAAAGTCATTGCAACCACAGGGTGTCACCGACATTGTATGTAAAGACCTGCGGCAGGTTCTTGGCAACGACCGGAGCTTTGTCGAAGGGTTTGTAATAATTAACGTGCCAGTGGAGCCGGGGCTGCTGGGATCGCTGTCTAACGGCTCTGCAGTGCTCGGCCGGAGCGAAGACATCAACATCCTTGAAGTGCAGGCGTTCTATACGGCAAATGCGCTTGACGAGCTGCCTCACAATACATTGGTCGACAAGATCACGTTTACAATTGTTAATGACACAAGTGGCAAGATCCCTGTAGAAATGATCGGAAAAGTCCTTGATACCACTGTGCCGTCAACCATGAATGAAATATCAGAGCCCGAATCAAAGGTCAAAGGCGCGCTGGCAAAAAAATATGGCCTGTCAGAGCAAGAGCTTGCCGACCTGCAGATAGAGATACAGAATGTAGGCATAGGCGTCGGCACGATGATCGATGACCATGCGATTTCAATGTCAAAAATCATACCGCAGGCAAGCGGATAGCAGTGAGCTTGAACAAAAAAACAATATATTCTTCCTTGTCTTCTCCCATGCATGGCTAACTTTACCCTTCCTCCATTGCCTTACTCGTATGACGCACTGGAGCCACACATTGACGCAAGAACCATGGAAATCCATCATACAAAGCATCACCAAGCGTACACCGACGGCCTGAACAAGGCACTAGGCAACTTGGGCCCAGAATGGCAGAACAAGAATGACGTGGTCGAGATCCTGAAGAACGTTGATTCCGTCCCAGATAGCGCAAGGGGCGCAATCAATTTCCACGGCGGAGGCTACAACAACCATGCCCTCTTCTGGAACAATATGAAAAAGGGTGGTGGTGGCGAGCCAGGTGGCGAGGTGGCAAACGCGATCAAGAAGACGTTTGGCAGTTTCAACGACTTTAAGACAAAATTCCAGACCGACACAGTCGCAATTCAGGGAAGCGGCTGGGGATGGCTCGTCAAGAATGCATCAGGCGGCGTGCAGTTCATTACCATGCCAAACCAGACAAGCCCATGGACCAGATGGAATAAGGAAAAGCTCGTTCCGCTCCTTGGGCTAGACGTATGGGAACACGCGTATTATCTAAAATACCAGAACAAGCGTGCCGACTATGTCACCGCATGGTGGAATGTGGTCAACTGGGATGAAGTAGGCAAGAGATTCAGGTAACCTGCCTTTTTCATTTTATACCGGACAGACCAATTCAGATCATGCCATACCGCGTGATCTGCCCGGCCTGCAATAATTCATTTCCAAGCTATGAAAAATATGTTGACCACGTCTTCAAGGACCATAGTGATCAGCCGGCACTTCGCATGAGAGCCAGAATTGTGCGAGACTAGCCCCTTCGCAGATCAATCAGATTGACAAAGCCGTAATTCTCGCGCGTTGTCCTGCTGACGGCCATGTTGTAGCTGTAAATCTTGCCGGAATATTCTTGTAGCACAGGCATCATGCTATCTGTCGACTTGTCGAGGTAAAAACCTGGGCAGTCGCCTGTAAACTGGAATGTAGCGTGCACCACCGGCTGCTTCCTTGCGTCGGCTTCAAGCCATGACGCAAACGGGTAGAGCCAGCAGACGCCGGGCTTGTCTGGGTGAATGCCGCAGAAACCCTGCTCGTCCAGAAACCTGCAACGAAGCGGCGTCCCGTCGTCCTCTTCTCGCTCGTCCATTTTCCGCTTGAGCGAGATCATGCTCAGTGTCGTTATCACATTTCCAAAGGCTGCCTGCTCCTGCCAGCTCGAGATTCGAGTCTCGTTCCTTACAAACTCGGACTTTGAGTCATAACCCACCTTTTTCGCTATCCTGCCAATGTCGTCCTTTGTGAGCGGAAGCCTGCCCTGACGCTCGCAGCAGTTGTGGCAGTCTGGCCAGAGGCACTTCCACAAAACATGGAGTCTGTCCTTCGACAGCGTGGGGATATGAAACACGACGCCCCCGACGTTTATCGGAGTGTCGACCACGTCGTCGCGTCTACCCGTCTGGAGATCGTATAATTTTGGATCTATCTTCCATTTTCTGGCAAGGAGGTCGAGCGAGTCCTTGACCGAGCTCTCGGTCTGCACTGCCATAAATTATAAACCCGGAGGTTTAAACGTACCCAACCTTGCTCAGCACCCAGCGCCAACGACCCGTGGAGGAGCAGCCTCTTCCGAGAAGGAAGGGCAAGCATGCTTCGTCCACAGAGAACCGCAGGATGGTATGGGAAAATGTGGTATGGCCATTGGTGCTCGATATCAACAGATCTTATTTCACTCTGAAGGAGTATCACGCAAAAAGGGACGCTTTCTGTAAGGAAAGCGGCATTGCGCCTTCAAAGGTCGCCGGCGGTTTTGTTTCGCTTTTAATAAAGAATATCATCACCAGAGACAAGAATGTCTATTCTATCCACTACCGGCTTATCCCCTACATGAGGAAAAAGGCGCTGCTTGAATATGGGCTTGTGACCAGGGAAGTCAACACAAAACGTTAGAGTCAAATACGGTGGTAATTTTTGCCGGTTATCTGAATATTGAATCAGAATGGTTAGAGAGGAACCCGTTCCTACAAGGGTACAGACTACGGTCCAAAATTGGACTACTAGAATCCAGATCGCAATGCCAAGCAAACTTTAAAAACATATTGTAAACTTGAGCAGTCATACGGAAGGT
>WNEW01000528.1_pt1 | contig 20595 bp, 40 predicted proteins | sample 5399891 | NCBI WGS metagenome assembly WNEW01 (sample SAMN13153336, study PRJNA577476) | soil metagenome | isolation source: 40 cm grassland meadow soil pre-rain plot 5 | place: USA:California | collected 2015-09-08 | reverse complement strand
TCGCGCTACCTGTTGATCCGACAATCAGGCCGATGTTCCGAGTGTTAAACGAACTAGTGAATCCTGCAACACTTGGTGTTAATGTTGCCGACAGTGATACTGTACCGTTGAAACCCAAGCTGTTCATTGTGACAGCACTTGTTGTCGAGCCTCCCGCAACGAAACTAGAAGGAGACGATGCTCCAGCAATTATTCTGAAATCAGGATTAACGATTAGAGTCAGGGTCACTGAGTGGACCAAGGTGCCGCTAGCACCGGTGACCGTGACCGAGTAGACACCGGCCGGGGTTGAGGGAGTCGTTGTAATAGTCAGGGTCGAATTGCCGTTAAGACCTGGTGTCAGTCCCACGAACACTGGATTCAGGGACGTAGAGAGTCCACTTGGTGGTAGCGTCACAGTGACGTTCAATGTTATTCGGGTGGTAAGGCCGAGGCTCAGCACCGTCATTTTAGACGATGTCGAATTACCGGCGATTATGCTGGGGGGAGAGAGGCTACTTGCCGTGAGGGTGAAGTCGGGAGTGACGGTGATAGTATAGGTCTGGCTGTGGGTTAACGATCCACTTGTCCCTGTTATCGTTATTGCATACGTGCCAGCTGGCGTGGACGCAATTGTCTGTAGAGTCAGAATCGCTGTGCCGTTGGAGCCCGGTGTTAGAGGTATAACGCTGGGACTGAACGATGCGGTCAGACCCGTGGCAGGATTGGGTACGGTTGCGGAGAGTCCAGGACCCGCTGTTAGGCCGAAACTCTTCACTGTGATTGTTGTAGCGACAGCGCTTCCCGCGACGACAGTTCCACTGGTCTGCGCAGATGTGAGTGTGAAGTCGCCTGTGACTGAAATGTTGATGGTGACTGAGTGGACGATACTACCGCTGGTACTTGTTACCGTAACGGCGTAGATTCCGGCGGGGGTCGAACTGTTTGTTGAAACCGTGAGAGTAATCGTTCCGAATCCTCCGGGGAGTAAGTGGATGCTGTTGGAGTTGAAGGCGAACGCGATCGAAGGAGACGAGCGTGTTGCGGACAAGTTTACAGTTCCGTTCAATCCAGCGCTCGAAAGAGTAAGCGTTGAGGTCCCGGAGTTCCCAGCGACGAAACTTGTGGGAACGATTGCACCAGCCGAGATTGTAAACTCGGCCTTGACGGTTACGGATAATTGACTGATGTGAGTCGTTGTCCCAACCGTACCTATGACATTGACAAGATAAACACCGGCTGGGGTAGAGGTTGTCGTCGAGATCAGCAGAGTGGATGTTCCTAGAAAGCCTGGCGTTACGCTGACGCTTTGGGGTGTTAAGGTTACCGAGAGACCTGTGGCCGTCGGGGAGAAGCCGTAGCTTAGTCCAATGCTACCTGTAAGTCCGAAACTGGTGAGAGAGATAGTGGATGTTGTGGAATTGCCGGCAAAAATACTCGTAGATGAGAGCGGGCCAGCGCTAATACTGAAGTCAGAGGCAACTGTAAGGCTGAACGTTGTTGCATGGGTCAATGTTCCAACTGTGCTCGTTATTGTTATGATATAGTTACCAGACGGCGTGGAGTTCGTTGTCGAGATAGTAAGTGTCGAATTACTGGTGCCGCCAGCCGTAAGAGCTACCGTTGCTGGAGTGAACGAAGCAGTTGGGCCGCTTGCCACGACCGGTGTAATTGAGGCGGAAAGACTTGCGTCCGTCGTGAGACCTGAGCTGCCTAGCTGGATCGTCGATGACCCGGTAGTGCCTGCAGTGACGGTCCCTGTAGAAGGAATGGAAGTGATAGTGAAGTTTCCGGTCACGATGACTCTGAGTATTGTTGAATGTACAATGCTGCCGCTTGTGGCGGTAATCGTGACGGAGTAAGTGCCTGCCAGTGTGAAGGTCGTAGTTGAGATTGTTAGAGTCGAGGTCTTGGATCCACCGAACCCTAGTGATTGATGATTCGGGGTGATTAGGACGCCGATGGTGGAAGAGGAGGGTGCGGGGGTGACGGTCGATGTCAGCGTCAGTGTTGCGTTTAATCCTGCGCTGTTCATTGTGGCGGATGCTGTTCCAGATTTGCCGGAGGCAATTGTTACGCTACTGGGACTTGACGATATTGTGAAGTTCCCGGTTATGTTGAGGGTGAAGCTGGTTAGACGGAATATGCTTCCACTCGTCGCGTTGACAGTAACGATGTAGGACCGTGCTGGTGTCGCAACGGTCGTTGACATGGTCAACCTAGACGTAAACGAGATCCCTGGTGTTAGGGTAACGTTGGACACGTTGAGTGATGCGGTCAAACCGGACGGAACGATCAGTCTTAGGGTTACGTTGCCTGTGAATCCCGTACTAGTAAGTGTTACATTTGCAAGAGCTGAACCACCAGCATTGAAAGTCTGAGGTGTGGTCAGTGCGCCGCTGATGGTGAAGTTCGCCCCAACCGTCACGAGTATAAGTGTGGAATGAACGAGTCGTCCATTTGTTCCGGTGATAGTCACGTTGTATCGTCCGGCTGGGACATTCGACGCGGCCGTAAGTGTCAGCGTCGTGGTGTTGGTCCCACCAGCAGTCAGTTTGACAGTCAAGGGCGTAAATGATGCGGTTGGGAGTGTGGGTCCAGCGCCTACACTCGAAGGAATGATCGATGAGGACATGTTCACCGGGCCGGTGAAGCCGGTGCTGTTCAGACCAATTGTAATTGTAACCGAGGAGTTCGATGCAAGACCTTGGCTGTTGGTACTCGGTTTCAAAGCAAAGTCGCCCCCTACAAAAATCGTCAGGGCGATTTCATGAATGAGATTCCCGCCGGGCGTAATCGAAGTCGCAGTTATTGTTAGAGTGTAGTTGCCTGCGAGGGTGAAGGGACTCGTCGAGATTGTTAGTGTCGAATTGACCGAACCTATTTTTGTGGCAGTAACATTGACCGGAGCGAAGAGAAGCGACGGCCCGTTCAGCGTCACCGGGTTCCAGGTACCCGTAAGCGTCACGGTATTGTTGAAACTGTTGATCCCAGTAATTCTCACAGTTGTAGAATTCGTCCTGCCAGCCAAAATCGTCAGGCTTGAGGATCCTGATGTGACGCTGAAGTCTACAATGTTAACGCTTACGAGAATCTGGTGGAGAACGCCTCCGGATGTGGCATTGACAGTCACGACGTAGTTCCCTAGGGCAGCGCCGACCGATGAGATCGTAAGCGTCGAAACGCCTGTTCCACCAGCGGTGAGTGTTATCGTTGGGACGCTAAGGGACGCTGTAGGCCTATTTGGTCCCACGGGCGAAACCGTGACGGATAGTGAGATAGTGCCTGTGAATCCATTCACACTCGTGAGAGTGACGTTCGAGTATCGCGTTAACCCGGACCCGATAATGAGAGTTGAAGGAATCGCGCCGCTCCTAAAGTCTCTCACCCTGATAATCAGATCGACCTCGCGAGAGAGTCCGCCATTTGTTCCAATCACTCTGATCGTATAGTTTCCAATGGGAGTGTTACTGGAGATCGAGACCGTTAGAGTAGAGTTAGCGGACTTACCCCCGGTGAGAGTAACCGTAGCTGGAGTGAGGGTCGGCGTGACTCCGTTCGAACCGACGTTTGCGGTAAGTTGTACGCTGCCTGAAAAATTGTTCAAGCTTCTGACCGTAATCGTCGCGTTTCCAACCGACCCTGAGTTAACTGTCAGATTTGTTACGTTGGCAGTGACGTTGAAGTCGACAATTGTGACCCTCAGTATCGCTGAATGAGAAAGCGTCCCGTGGGAACCTGTAACTGTCACGTTGAAGTTTCCTGCAGTGGGAGAACGAATCGTCAGGATCGAAGTCTTCGTAGCGTTTACCGTCAAGAGTAAGCTGGTTGGATTCAGAACCGCAGAAGCTCCAGAAGCAGATGCTGATGCGATTAGGGTAACGTTTCCTGAGAAACCGAAGCTCTTGATCGTGACAGTTGAGTTTACCGAGGAGCCTGGAACAAAACTGCCAATGCTACTGCTGACACTGATACTGAAGTCTCCTGTGATTGTGATCGTCAAGGGGATTGTGCGAACAAGGGAATCACTTGCCCCTGACACGTTGACTGTATAGGTACCATTGGGAGTCGCCGAGGTCGAGCTGACAGTCAGAGTTGTCGTGGCCGTTGCGCCCGGCGTCAGAGTCAGAGTTAACGGGTTTGTCGTAACAGACAACCCTGGAGTAACGGGTAGCACGGAGGCAGTGACATTCACGACTCCGGCCAGGCCGGTGCTAGTGACAGAGACGATAGTAGAGGATGGCGGAGAACCGGCGACGAAAGGTGGGATAGCGCTCGTAGAAATCGAGATGTCCCACACATTGATAGTGACGTTTGCAGAACGTACGAGTGACCCGCTTGTACCGGTCACCGTCACTAGATAGTTGCTGTTGCTTGCAATAGTGGAGGAGCAAGTCAACGTTGCTATGCCTGAACCCTTCAGAGTGCCAGGCGAGATGGGTGCGCAAGAAATTCCAGATTGTACTGTAGTGGCGAATGTGACATTGCTTGAGAAACCATTGAGCCCAGAGAGTGTAATTTTGGTTGAGTTGGAGGAAGACACGTGGAATCTTACTATCGTTGGGCTGACAGATATTGTGAAGTCTTGGACTGAGAAGGTCACGATGATCGAGTGAGACAGCAGACTGTTCAAGGTAGCTTTGACAGTGACAGTATAGTTTCCGGATAACGATCCATTGCAGGAGAGACCGGACGTGCCTGTTGAAGGAGGCAGAGTAACGGGTGAGATGCTAGAGCAGGTGAGACCTGTGCTGGGCGAGATTGTTGCGGACAGGGCTAGGGTACCGTTGAAGTTGTTCAATCCAGTAATCGTGATGGTCGATGTGCCCGCGACCCCGACCTTAACGGTGACTGTCGACACGCTTGCCGAGATCGTGAAGTCGACGAAATGATACAGTATAGGCGGAGAAGTTGTATGTGTGGCGGTGCCAACTGCAGCAACTCCTGTGACGGTTATGTTGTAATCCTTTGCCGAACTGGAACTGCAGGACAGGATTGACGTGGATGTTCCGTTGAGGGCCAAAGTCACACTCGGTGCACTCAAGGAACAAGAAATGCCGGCAGGTGCTTGTATGCTGAGACTGACACCGCCAGCGAAATTGGACGTGCCGACAAGTGTAATTGTAGAATTGCCCACTGATCCTGAATTGATTGATGAGGGACTGACTTTTCCGGCCGTTATCGTGAAATCACCGACATGGACGATCTGTCCGCTTGAATGTGAGGAAACACCGGGGAGCCCGGAGCCTGTGATCGTTACGCTGTATGCTCCTCGCGTTGTGGAGCTTAAGGAACAGGCGGCTGTGACGGTGCGGTTTGACGACAGAATAACTGGTAAAGTGGGGCAGGAAACTGATAGACCGCTGGGCGAAGCCGACCCCCCAAGAGTCACATTTCCGTTAAAGTTGCCAATGCCTGTGATCGTAACAGTGATCGTTGCCCCTGTTTGTCCTAGGTTCAGATTCGCTGAAGATGTAGCTACAGTGAAGTCGCCCACGTGAACAGTGGCTGAGGCTGAACGGGAAACGGTCCCTGGCGAGCCCGAACCGGTAACTGTTACTATGTAAGTCAGGGAAGTAGTTGAGGCTAAGGAGCACTGTGCGCTTGCAGTGCTGTTCGGGGTCAGGACCAAGGGATTGGCTGGGCAGGTTACACTCAGACTCGTCGGGTTGGCGCCGCCATTTAGTGTAACACTCCCCGCGAAATTGAACTTGCTTGTTACAGTGACATTGGCTGATACTCCGGTTTGTCCGACATTGAGATTCGCTCCAACGACATTGATGACAAAGTCTCCTGCGTGTACAATCACAGTCGAGGAATGCGATGCAGTTCCAGGGGAGCCTTGACCGGTAAGTGTAACCGCATATGTTCCAGGAGTCGTGGCAACTAACGAACAGTTCGATTGTGAGGTGCTGTTTTGGCTGAGGGTCACGGGCGACGGACAAGTAACCGTCAGACCGGCGGCTGAGACTCCTGTGAGACTTATGCTCCCGGCGAAGTTGAACGTACTGTTCAACGATAGATGAATTGAAATGCCTGCCTGACCAATGTTCAGGTCGACACCTGTGGCCTTTAGAATGAAGTCGCCAACGTGGATGGTAACACGTGTAACGTGTGCTACAGTTCCCGGAGACGGAGTCCCGGTAATGGTGACACTATAGGTTCCGGCAGTTGTAGAGGAGAGTGAGCATAAGGCGGTGGCCGTTTTGTTGGCCAACAATGAGATACCTGTTGTTGGACAGGTTAGTGTGAGACCCGATGGGGAAGAGGTACCTACGAGTGTGATGGCACCCGCGAAGTTGAAGGTGCTGTTGAGACCAATTGTGAGCGAAACTCCGGACTGGCCGACGTTGATGTTTGTCGGAGGAATTTGGGATAGGGAGAAGTCTCCAACGTGCACTGTGAACGAGACTGATTGAGTGACAGTCCCCGGCGAACCGTTGCTTTGGATGCTGACTGCATAGGTTCCAGCCGTGTTTGAGGTCAACGTGCAGGACACAATTCGGACTGCATTGGCCGCTAACGCAATAGGAGACGCGGGACAAGAGACGGTCAATCCCAGCGGAGAAGTAGGAGCTAGGCTCACATTGCCGTTGAAGTTCAGCCTCGATGTTAGTGTGACATTCAGTAATGCGTTAGTTTGGCCGACGTTCAAATCTCGTCCAGCAGCAGATATCGAATAGTCGCCAACATTGACGGTCAATACGAAGGAGTGGCTAAGTGACGTTGCTGAGAGCGAGCCTTTCATTGTTACAGTATATGTGCCGGGCGTCGATGATCTGAAAGCACACGTGGAAATTGTAGATGTGACAGTCGAGTTCAGGGTCACTGGGTTAGGTGCGCAACCGGTAACGGTCAATCCTGGGGGGGAGACCGAGGGTAACAGAGTGATGGACCCTGTGAGATGATTGATCGCCGTGATCGTAATGCCAGTTTGCGGATTCGACGCGCCCGAATTGAAACTAACAGAATTGGATGCCGTTACTGAGAAATCAGAGACTATCACTGAGATGATGACGGAATGTGACAAGGTTCCACTTCTTCCTGTTACTGTGACAGTGTAGTTGCCTCCGGACGAGGCACCAAGCGTCAGCTGAGCAGTGCCTGATGTTGTGATTGAAGGAATGTCTAGACTCGCGGTCAGCCCAGTTGAAGGAGCAGTTGAAAGCGCCACGCTTCCTGTGAAGCCGTTGATCGGGGAGACGCTTATTGTCGACGTGCCGGTAGAGCCCGCGATTATGGTCACGCTAGTCGGACTCGCTGTGAAGTTGTAGTCGGTGACGATGAAGGTCACCGTAGCGGAACGGGAGAGCGAGTCACTAGTCGCTGTCACCGTGACGGTGAATGTTCTCGCAATTCCCCTACAGGAGAGAGTGGCAGTGCCCGAAGTTCCTAGATTTATCGAGGTTGTGGAGAAAGAGCATGTCAACCCCGACGATGGAGAAGTCGAGTTTGTCAGAGCGACAGTGCCAGTGAAACCATTCACCGATGTGACATTGATGGTCGAACTACCCACAGCTCCTGCCAAGACGGTGATACTAGATGGGCTAGCGGTGACTGTGAAGTCTTGGACCGTATAAATCACAAGTACGGAGTGGGACAAGGACCCGCTGGTCCCCGTTACGTTCACATTGTATGTGGCGGCAGAGCCCTTGCACGAGAGTGTCGAACTGCTCGAAGTTCCGAGAATGACACTGCCTGGCGTGAAGCTGCAAGTGAGTCCAGAGCCCGGAGCTATCGCAGCGGTTAGGACGACCGTGCCAGAGTAGCCGTTAAAGCTGGTGACGGCTATTGCGGAGTTCCCTGGGTTTCCCGCGCTGACTCGGAGAGAGGTGGGGCTGGCAGCGACAGTGAAATCCTGCACAGTGTATGAGACTGTGGTTGTGTGAGAGAGGGAACCACTGGTTCCTGTAACTGTAACAGTGTATAGTCCAGCGGAGCCACTGCAAGACAATGTGGAATTGGAGTTCCCAGGCGGTAGAGGTGTGACACCGACACTCGCAGGAGTTAGAGTGCAGACGAAGCCGGAAGCCGGCGAGATACTAGCGACGAGGTCGACAGTGCCTGTGAAGCCGTTGAGGGATCTGATCGTAATCGTCGAATTGCCGACCGCGTTCGGAAGTAACGGTGGCACTACGCTCGGAGTCGAGGTCATGTTAAAGTCGACGAACGTGAAGGTGGCACTGGCTGCGTGCGAAGATGTGCCAGGCGAACCTGTTGCGGTCATTGGCACGTTAAAGGTTCCAGCTTTTGAGGACGAGCAGCTCAAGGGAATGCTACTTGTAGCGTTGGCCGCCAATTGCCCACTCGTGGTAAGCGGATTGCATGAAAGGCCAGTTGGAGGTGAAATTCGGACGGAGACCGAACCATTGAAGGAAGAACTTGCAAGAGTAATTGTCGAAGTCGCCGAGGTGCCTGCTTGGGCTGCAGCCGGAGAGCTAGCTGAAATGCTGAAATCGCCGACATGCAGTGTCACATTGAACGAGTGAGTGATACTGCCGAGAGAGCTAACTCCAGTGATCGTTGCGAGATACGTTCCGGGTGCCGAAGAGCTTAGAGAACAACTCGTAGTGAAAGTATTGTTCGATGTCAGCCCCACCGGGGATGATGGACATGTTATCGATAGGCCGTTAGCAGGAATGATTGACGACGAGAGCCTAACGGAGTCGTCAAAACTTTTGCTCGTCAGGTTGACCGGTATGACTGCTCCAGAGGCACCTGAGTTGAAACTGATCGAGGGCTTCGGAGTCGAGATAACGTAATCTCCAACTTGGACAATCGTGCTGGATAAGTGAGACGACGTACCCGGCGAGCCGACTCCTGTCAAGGTAACATTGTAGGTTCCCGGAGTACCCGAACTCAACCCGCAGGAAAACTGAATCGTCAGATTCTCCAATAACGAAACCCTAGATGGGCAATTTACGCTTAGGCCAGTAGAGGGATTTGTTGAGGTGCTGATTGTTATGTCTCCGACGAAATTGTTAAGGCTACTCACAGTAACAGTTATCACTGCACTGGTCGAACCCGGTGCCATACTCACCCGGGTAGTGCTTGAGAAAGCGAAGTCGCCAACGTGGACCGTCGATATCGCAGAATGAGTTGCGCTTCCTGTCGATGCTACTCCAGTAATCGTCAATGGATATGTTCCAGAAGAAGCAGAGTTCAACGAACAAGTCAGGGTGACTGCAGAGTTGGGAGTGAGAAGGGCTTGGCTCGTTGGACATGTAATCCCCAGCCCGCTTGCAGTCGAGGGGTTGATCGTTACGCTACCTGAGAAATTGAATGTGCTAGTCAGGATTACGTTTACAGGCACACCTGTTTGACCGATGTTGAAGTTCACACGCGGCGGCAGTGAAATACTGAAGTCTCCAACTGAGACTGAGGCGGCAGCGGAATGGGACGTGCCCCCCAGCGATGCCACGCCAGTGATGGTTACTGCATAAGTTCCCGGTGAGGTGGAACTTACGAAACAGAGCACATTGATTGTCTGGCTTGCATTGACCGTCAGGGCGGTAGTTGGACATTGTACGCTTAGGCCACTTGGTTGTGCGCTACTTTGAAGTGTAATCGTGCCATTGAAGTTGATGCTTGTAATTGTAACATTGACCGATTGATCGGTCTGACCGACGTTGAGATTTGCATTGGAAGCAGTAATGGTGAAGTTGCCTACACTGACAGCTATGCTTGCGGCACTAGTTGCAGTACCTGGCGAGCCAGCTCCTGTAGTCGTGACATCATAAGTCCCGATCGAGGTTGAGCTTAGTCCGCAAGATGCTATCGTGGACGCATTTGGCGAGAGAGAAACTTGGCCCGGACAAGTGACCGTAAGCCCAGAAACAGGCTTGACAGCGGACGACAAAGCAACAGTGCCCGAGAAGTTGTTGACACTTGTTACTGTCACTGGAACTGAAGAAGTCCCGACGCTGAAACTCGACGAAGATGGCGCCGTCATTTGAAGGACCCCAACGTGGACCGTCATGAAAGCTGAATGAGCTGCGCTTCCAGGTGAACCAGAACTCGCAATTGTCAGAGCGTAGGTTCCGGGAGTCGAGGAACTAAGTGCGCATGATGCTACTACGGTCCCGTTCTCCGCCAGAATACCGCCGGAGCAACTGACAGATAGCCCACTGCTCGGAGTGATCGTTGGAGCAAGACTCACTGTCCCTGCGAAATTATTCTTGCTGGTGAGAGTTGCCTGGGTGAAGGCGGCTGTTACTCCAGAGTTGATATTGGTCGAGGACTGGACAGAGATGGTGAAGTCGCCAACATGAACCGTGGCTCCGGCAGCATGGAAGGCGGTACCTGGAGACCCGTTTGCTGAGATAGTAGTGGGGTACATGTTGGACGTGCTTGAGTTCAGAGAACAAAGCGTGGTGGAGGTGCCGTTAGGTGCCAGAGCCACCGCAGTAGTTGGACAATTGATTGTCAGTCCAGAGGGCGTCGATGAAGCAGTCAATGTTACGCCACCCGCGAAATTGAAAGTGCTGGATAGGGTGACGTTAAGAGAAATGCCTGTCTGCCCAACATTGATGTTCTTACCCACAAAATTGATCGTGAAGTCGCCGACGTGGACAGTTCCACTCGCGGTGTGTGAGGTACTGCCGGGAGAACCTGCACCCGTTACAAAGGCAACATAGGTACCGGACTTTGTCGAGGCCAACGAGCACTGCGAGCTGGCAGTATTATTCCCGGAGAGGTTAATCCCGGGACCGGAACAGTTCACTGCTAAGCCTCCAGCGGGCGAGGCACTTCCTGCAAGACCGACTGTTCCTGTGAAATTGTAAGTGCCGGTTACTGTAATGCTTACAGATTGCCCGGTCTGACCACTGTTAATGTCAACGGTTAACACACTTATTGTAAAGTCACCAACGTGAACGGTAACAACGGATGCGTGTGACGAAGTGCCTGGAGATCCTCTGCCGGTAATTGTCGAGGAGTACGTGCGAGCTTGGGCAGAGGTCAAAGTACAGGGAGTCGTTGCAGTAACATTTGCAGCCAGACTAACAGGTGGTGCTGGACAAGTAACTGTAAGCCCTGTGTTGGGGACTTCGACATGTGAAAATGAGACGGTCCCGGCAAAATTATTCAGGCTAGTCAAGGACACTGACAGTGTGGCTGAAGCGCCACTGTTGAAATCCATCCGGGTAACGAATGAGATAGTGAAATCCCCCACGTGGACAGTAGAAGTTACAGTGTGAGATAGAGTCCCGGGAGATCCGTTGCCGGTGAAAGATGCGATGTAGGTGCCCTGAGTCGAACTAGAAAGACCGCATGATGTGTTTGCACTAGAATTGCCGTTTAGAGTAATTGTCGGAGCATTGCAGTTAATTGTCAGAATGCCAGGAGCAGATGTTGCGGAGCTGAAAGTTATCGACCCAGAGAAGTCGAAGTTGCTTGTTACCGTAAGAGTAACAGAAATTCCAGGCGCTCCAAGGTTGAAACTAGTTGCGCCAAGCGGGGTTATCGTGAAGCCGCCGACATGAACTACCGCCGACCCGGAATGACTAGCGGTACCGGGAGATGCTGTGCCAGTAATATTCACCGCGTATCGTCCAATGATGGTCGAGTTCAGACCGCATGACACAGTGTTCGTAGAATTGTCAGACACGCTAATTGATGAAGCGGGACAATTTACAGTCAAACCAGTGATCGGGCTGGATGTGATCGTGACCGAGCCAACGAAGTCGAAGGTACTGTTCAACGAAACCGTGACTACGGCGCCAGAGGCACCACTGTTGAAGTTCGTTCGAGGTCGAACAGCGAAATCAAACCCGCCTACATGGATGATGGAAGATATTCGATGAGTCGCGGTGCCGGGAGAGCCAGACCCAGTCACGATGACAATGTAGACGCCAGGAGACGTTGAGTTGAGATCGCAGGAACCTATGGCTGTGCCGTTGGTAGACAAACTCACTGATGTTTGGCATGAGACCGTCAAACCGGTCGAGGGAGTTGTACTCGAAACCAAGGAGACCGAGCCGCTGAAACTGAAAGTACTGTTCAGAGAGAGGGAGATGATTGCACCTGAAGAGCCGGAATTGAAATTCACTCTCCCGCTAGCCACTATGACAAAGTCGCCAACTCGGACCGTTACAGAGGCCTGATGCGACGTAGTACCTGGAGAACCCGATCCGGTGATAGTCACTGTGTAAGATCCGGAGCTCGAAGAGCTCATGTTACACGAGGCGTTCGCAGTTGTATTGTTCAGACTAACCGGGCTTGACGGGCATGTGATCGTCACTGCGGCGGGGGGATTGAAGGGGATCAGAGTGACGCTGCCCGCGAAATTGCTAATGCTAGCAAGCGAGATCGAGACCGAAGAGGAACTGCCCGAGTTGAAGCTCACTGGGCCGGTAATTGTGATGGTAAAGTCGCCGACGTTCACGGTCGATGAAGCAGAATGCAACGCTGTCCCTGGCGATCCGAGACCGGAAATCGTAACGACGAATGTTCCACGTGCTCCTGAACTAAGGTTGCATCTAGCACTCGCAGTGCCGTTAATTGTCAGGCTAACGAGAGCCGTGGGACAAGCTACACTCAATCCCGATGATGGACTGACCGTGGATGTGACATTGATGCCTCCTGCAAAATTGTTCGTACTGGATAGTAAGACGGAGATGAAGCCCCCGGTTGCGCCAGAGTTGAAATTGACAGGACTCGACACAATTACCGTAAAGTCGCCGACGTGAATTAGTGCGGAAGCGGAATGGAATGTTGCACTAACATTGCCCGTGAAGGATACAGTGTAAGTGCCAGTTACCGTCGATCTAAGCGTGCAGGTCGTATTAGTAGTCGCGTTAGCTGACAGCGTTGCAGATGTGGGACACGTTACTGTCAAGCCTGTACTCGGACTGGCTGAAGCAGTGAGTGTCACACTTCCGACAAAATTATTGATACTGGTCAGGCCGACTACCGTGGTCCCAGACGCCCCCAAGTTCAAGCTCGCCGGAATTGACCCGATCGAGAAATCTGAAACCACGTAAGTGACGTTGCCTAAACGAGACAAAGACCCGCTTGTGCCGGTTACGGTTACGACGTAGAGGCCGGGAGATCCGCTGCAGGAAAGTGTTGAAGTCGCCGTTGTTCCCAGCGAAACCCCTGTTGGACTTAGAGTGCAGGATAGATTACCGGAAGAGGATGAGGATGTCAGACTCACAGAGCCTGTGAAACCATTCTGGCTAGTGACAGCAACCGTGGACGTACCTTTCGAGCCCGGAATTACAGTGACACTTCGTGGAGTAATTGTAACATTGAAGCTTGAGACGCTTACCCGTACGATGACAGAGTGAGACAGTGCTGGCCTGGTATCGGACAAGCCCGTGACAGTGATGCTGTAAACTTGAGCAAACGTGGAAGATGTGGTCCGAATCGTTAGCGATGAAGAACCGCTAGTACCTGGACTGAGGGAGACCGTTGTGGAACTGAATGAGGTCGTTACCGTCAGACTGGAAGGGGATGTCGACGCCGATAGAGTAATGTTGCCAGTTAGACCAAGACTATTGAGAGTGATAGTAGCACTCGTTTGAGATCCCGCGGGCAGGCTTAACGAAGAGCTAGACGAGCTTATGCCAAAATCCCAGGTGACATTCGCGATGAACGAAGTCTGGTGAATGACGCTCCCGCTCGTCCCGGTTATGAGAATGTTGTAGCTTCCTGCCGGCGTCGAAGAATTAGTAGATAGGGTTAGATGCGTACTGTTCGAACCGTTCGCGACCAATCTAACGTTTGACTGGTCCACCGAAACAACAAGTCCACTTGCCGTTGGACTTGAAGACGTTGAAACAGCGACGGTTCCCGTGAAACCGTTTTGACTACCAAGGCTGATGGTCGATGATGCTCCCTGCCCAGAAGTCAAGGTAACGGGAGCGGGTGTCGCGATGCTGAAGTCAACCACTTTGATCGTAACGAGGACTGTATGCGACAAGGACGGGGATGAAGAGCTACCGCTAACAGTCACTGCGTAGTTGCCCGCGACAGTCCCCTTGCAACTAAGAGTCGAAGTTGCGGACGGGGTGATCGCTGTGATGATAACGCTAGTCGGACTCAAGGAGCAGGCGAGACTATTGGGCGACTGAGTGGAACTCAGGCTTACAGTCGTAGAGAGTCCACCGCTACCGGTCACTGTAATGGTTGAGATCGCGGTGATGTTGTAGTTGGCAGTCGCCGTGCCTGGGCTGGCAGCCAAAGAGAAGTCCTGAAGAGGCGGAGGACCCACCCGCAACGTAACTAGGACCTTGTGGGACAGCGAACCACTAGTCCCGGTAACCGTGATGTTGTAATTCCCTTGGGGAGTGTTCCCGAAAGTGGTAACCTTCATCGTAGTGCTGTTTGTCCCACCAACAACCAGTTTGAGACTCGAGTAGGGCGTGAAAGAAGTCGTCGGACAACCCGCAGGGCACGGACTCACTGAGGTGGTCAAGCTGACTGTGCCGCTGAACCCGTCCGGGCTGGCCGCAGTGATTGTCGAGTTACCCGTCATTGTTTGGTTGAGAGCAAGTGATGCGGGATTCGCTGACATTGAGAAATCTCCGATCGAGAAGCTATCTGTGGAAGTCGAACCGCTCGTGTTGACGAACTGCTCTTGAACAGCTGTGGTTGAGATTGTGAACTTTGCATAGCCATATGCTCCAGAAAATGTTTTGGCAAAATAGGGAGAATCAGCATTCGCAACTATTGACTGCGGACCGGCACCCCCTGTTCCGACAATAAGGAAAACTGTGCCAGCACCTTTGGAATACTTGCCCGTTGAGCCATCATTCGAGATACAATTCGACGGGAAAGTAGATGGGCGCGAAGTAGCACAGATAAGCTGTTTACTACGTTGATAATTGTGGTCATGTCCTTGAAGGACAATGTCAACTTTCTTGCTAATCAGGAATCGCATAAAGTCCTGGCCGATTTCGCAACTGTTCGCACCAGTGGTTATGCAATCCTTGTGGGTCCCGACAATGACCCAGGTTATGCCTAAGGTTCTTGCGCTATCAATCGCAGTCCCTACCCATGCTTGTCTTGCTGTGCCGTTGCTGTAGCTTATCGCAGAAGAGCTTGAGGTTCCATTCCAAATGTTCGGGTCGACCATAATGAACCTAGCAAGGGGACTTGAAGACGGATAGTCGAAGTAGTATTGGAACCCGTAGGTGCCGGTGAGCGATCCGAGTGTAAACGGGCAGTATTGTATGAACTTGTAAATGTTGCCGCCTCCTTGAGTTGTATTGTCTTCAGCAGTTTCATGATTCCCCACGAGAATCTCCGCGTTTGCGAGATTGCCTTTGAAAGTATTGCACCATGTTTGTTCATTCGCCGACGGAGTTGGCTGGGCGTAGAGCATGTCCCCAAGGCTAAGTGCAAAATTGACGCCTGATGAACCGAGAGACTGCCAATTACTAGTAGTGTGACTGTTATTGTCCCAATCGCCGGCAGTCCCAAACGAGAAACTTGTGATAGTTCCTGCCAAAGGGGAAACTATGACACCAGTCCCAAAGGTCGTCACGACCAGGACTAATATCAGGAATAGGGCCAGAATTGGCCATAGCCAGTACTTCCCAAGCCGACGTGATCCTGCATAGCTATGCATAGCTAATGCTCCTGGCCGCCAACAGCTCCGACAAACTTATCCATGCTATCTACTATCGAATCTTTGATCGATTTAGCCGATCAATCGTTAAAAGGTTGGTATTCCGGTCGAAACAAAATGCAACAAGAAGATAGCCACTGGCAGATTTCACATACGAAATAATACCGAACACTTCACATATGGATCCAACCCCTCTCAAAACAGTAATAGTCGCATTTGACACTCCACAAAAGGTCGACCTGTAATGATGCGCCTCCTTGTCATTCACAGTTAATGAGATAACACAGTAACCTACAGTCGTCGAGGATAGGTTACACGAATCTTTTGCGGAGTATCGTAGTACGAACGCTCACGGTCATGAGCCAATCAAAACAACGCGGACCAAAAGACATCGAAGAAGACAGAGAAGAAGCTGAAGATGATGTCAAACAAATAACAGCGCAATTGAAAAGGACCCATCATCCGAGTAACGGACGAGTCCTACCCTCCCAACTTGGATGGAAGATTAGTTGTCCCCACTGTGGCGAATCATTCACAGTTGCGTACAAGGATGACGGAACCTTCCAACTAGCAGTGGAAGAGTAAATGCGATAACCACCTGGACAAAATGGCCGCCAGATCCAGTGGAGTTCTTTAAGTCAGGTTCTAGCCAACCAAAGACCCGTGCAGACCAGCATAAAGACACGAGTAACCCTAAACAGTGGCGTGCAAATGCCCTGGCTCGGACTCGGAGTATACCAGGCCTCTGCCGGCCTCGGAACTCAGAAAGCTGTGAAAGCAGCCTTCGAATACGGCTACAGACTGATCGACACCGCCCGGATCTATGGTAACGAACAAGACGTTGGAATAGCAGTCCGACAGAGCGGGCTACCAAGAGACGACGTTTTTGTGACGACGAAACTATGGAACAGTGACCACGGCTACGACTCGACCCTGCTCGCTTTTCAGGAAAGTCTTCGAAGACTCGACCTCACATACGTCGACCTCTACCTAATCCACTGGCCACAACCCGGAATGAGAAATGAAACATGGAAAGCAATGATCAGATTATTGAAAGAGGGCAAGGTCCGCACCATCGGCGTCAGCAATTATACAATTGGACACCTCAAGGAATTGCTCGGACAGTCCGACATCGTCCCAGATGTAAACCAGGTCGAGTTCCATCCATTCCTCTACCAGAGCGATCTCTTAGAATTCTGCCAGCAGAACAAGATACAGCTAGAAGCCTACAGTCCATTAACCAGAGGCCAAAGACTCGACGATCCGGCCCTCAAACAAATAGCTGCAAAACATTCTCGGACTCCAGCCCAAGTTTTGATCCGATGGTGCCTTCAACACGCCGTCGTAGCAATACCGAAATCCTCTAGGAAAGAAAGAATCCTAGAGAACAGCAAAGTATTCGACTTCGAACTGAAACCAGATGAAATGCGTCAACTGGACTCTCTCAGCGAGGACATGCGGACGAACTGGGACCCAACCACCGTACCCTAGAGGAACAATACTTGGAACGGATTAGGTGCTCTTTCCATAGACAGCATTCAACACGCCAAGCATCTCTTCATTCTCAAATTCCTCCATAATAATCCGATACCCCTCCTCCTTCTCACCCTCCACAAGCTCCTTGGTCGCATATACTTCACAGATGTAACTGTCCTTCTCTATAATACCAAGGCCTTGGTCCCCCGTCTGGAGAACATCGAAAACAGGTCTAAGAAGACTACCCAGCTCCTTTGCTGATCTAGGGTTCGCTTTCCCAGGTCCCTTCCAGATGTAGAACACTACAGTCAAAGTAACAAGTCTAGAGTATCGTTCCTCCTTCAATACTGTTAGATTTCCTGGAGGCTGAATTTTTTCCTGTATCGCTTTCTTCATCTTAGCTAGCTTCTCAGAACCGGCACTCCCAACCAAAGGCTCGAACGGGACCACGGTGATATCCAGAAGAGTGTTTTTCTCAGGAGGTCCGGCTGCTTCCTCCCCATCTGCTTCTGCTCCCTCTAACGCTTCATCCTCTTCTTCCATGGTCTCGTCCTGAGCGCTTGGCATCAACCGATAGTCCAGTTGGAAATCCTTTGAGTATGTATATCTTGATGATCGTCCGGAAAGTGTCAAACTAGGCATGAATAACAGGGTGCCTCGCACAAAAGTGCTCGAACATCGAGCTAGACCGAGGGCTTGAATGACCGGAACTGCTCAGCCTTCCAGACTACAACCTCGTCGACCATTCGTTGATGCAGAATCCTTCCGCCATGGCCAGACTGAATCGTACTAATGATTTTATCATGAACAACTTGTGGAACATCCCAGGTAATGGAGGACTTTCTATCCGCGAAGTATGTAATCGACTCGTCCGTTTTAGATTCGACAATCCTATCCATAACTGAATAAACCTCCATCGGACGAAGTAAGGTCCGCAACCCCTCCGTTCCCTCATTGAACTTTCGAAGAGGGACGCCATGTGCCTCTCGAAATCTCAGGTACAACTCTCTAATGTTCAGACCATCCTCTCTGCTTACAGTTGAAACTACGACCCCTCACGAAGATTACAGCATCAAAAGACCGGTCGAGAAACGGAAGGTGATGAGCGTCGCCTCGGACAAGATCCTCTAGACCCTTCTCCCTTGCCTTGGCCATCATCGAAGTGGAAATGTCCACTCCAACAATCGGCAATCCTCGATCGCTTAAGGGCTTGGCAAAACGGCCTGTCCCCGTTCCAACATCAAGAATACTATCGTAGCCCCCAAGCACCTTCTCCATAGTAGCTAGTGTGGGGCTCATCACATCATCGGGAGCCTTACGCGTAGCATCGTAAATGTGGGAGACGTGGTCGAAATCAGCCATTGTCTGCCATCACTTTCTTACCAACGTAGAGCAAGTGCTCACAAGCACTCTGAACCGAAGGATCTCTCCCCAACTGATAATTTAGTTCCACCCATTCATCGAACTCACGACCGGTTAGTGCATTGACCTTCTCTTCAATCAAGCTAACAATCCCTTCACAACCAATCAAGTCGAGAGTTTCGAAATCCTCCTGTTCCATCAATGGTTTTACTTCACTCAGCGACGCGAAATAGGCGTTGGTGAAACCTCGGTCCGCACCCTGCGGAACCATTGAAGGCGTGAATACTCCGGTCTCCAGCAACTGTCTATTACTTGGCATCCAGCTCGGATCGTTCTTCGCTGCCCATCTAAAGGGAGCGTAGCGGGTAATGAAAGAGGCAAGAATGATTCCGCCTGACTTCAAAACGCGTCTCGATTCTCGAACAGCCTGTCGCCGCTCTGTCTCAGACTGAAGGTGATACAACGGGCCCAACAAGAGAACAACAGAAAAAGTTGCGTTCTCAAACCCACTGAGACTCACTGCGTTCCCCCGCACGCAACCCGCCAACTCCACCTTGGCCTTCTGAGCCTGTTCTTTGGCATAATCGAGGGACTTTTTGGATAGGTCAACGAGGGTCACTCTGTGGCCGTGTCTTGCAAGAGCGATCGCGTACCTTCCCGGCCCGCTTCCAACATCGAGAATATCGACAGGCTGCGTGGGTATGTAATCGTGAAGCACCCGCATTGTTACGGCGAATTCAGTGCGATGACGGTCAAGACGTCCCCACTCACTAGCGGTGTTGAGATCGTAAAACTGTTCAATCTCTTCCAATCAAGACGAGCCCCTATAGTCGCTGATTATGATGATTGCTTAGGATATTACCTTCTAGCAACAGAAAGGGTGGGACATCCTAACCCAAAATTACAGTATCCTAAATACGAAATCACTGGATGTGAGGCTCATGAATTTATCACGAGCGTTGTTGTGAAAACTAGCTTCCGGTTCACTCATCAAATGGAAGCTATCTAATCCCGGTGTCAACCGGAAGATCAAGCCTAGCATACTCGCTAGGGGAAACAAGAACGACCATGGAAGACCTCTGCAACCCAACGCCTGCCTGCTCGAATCGCAGTTCGACAATGTGATACTATAACTGCCAGGGGCTAAGTTCACGCTGAACGTACCCACTGCCGCGGGGCCCGGAGCTATCCGTGCAGGGCGAGCGCTCACAAAGTTACACGTCATAGAAGGCATCCAATCGATTTGAGACAAAATTCTTTCTCCAGAAGCAGTAATGACGATCACATTCACTGACTTAATGTTACCAGGCACGGGTCCAAGATCCCCGACAAAAGTGTTAGTGGAAAAAGGGGCCGATCGACGCATAGCCATGGACACCTTGACCAATCAGAGGCGTCGTAGGTAGAGCTGGGGATGGACGGCCGACGGCGTTCAAAGCTGGAGGGTGAAGTCTGGCGGGACCGAGAGCAACAACGAATCCCGATGCCAAGACAATCAATGCGAGCGAGACAATCAATACAGGTCTAAGCATTGGGTTTCCGCTCCTGAAACCTCGGGCCGATAAACGGTCCCCCATCCTACTATCCTTATCGTCGGATACATTTTGAGCTCTGACAAATGGATTTTTAGAAAATTAGACACTCATCAAGGTCGAATCCAGAACTCGCTCATTTTGAGCCCTGATTGCGAAAATACGCATATGTTTTCTGGCCCCCGATGTCCTCCTCATGAATTTCCGCTATGTTTAAATGAATAAACCCGTTTCCGCAAAATGCCTATTCTCGTATTTTGAACGATTTGAGGCAGTTCTCCGTCAAAATGAGGCACAGTAGAAAATAAAGTTGGAAAAATAGGGGTGGGGTAGCACGTGAAGTCTCAAGACGTGAAAGAGGCTTTCCGAATACTTTCGCACCTACCACGTGCCCTCCGGACTCCTCTTGAGCGGGACAAGCTCAGCACAGAGAATTCGGGACAGGAAAAGTTCGCTAGAAAAAAAGTTTTTACGAGCATTTTCCAAATTTACCCTAAGAATTCTTATTGGCCCCCACCCCCCATTATTTTTCTACAGCCCGAGCAACCAAGGGCAACTTCTCCTTCACGAAGTAGAAGGCTTACGCGTTCGACCCCGAGTACGAGAAAGCCCCCAGCCCACGCATTTATCCCATACAGCAAGACACCATCCCAAGACGAATGATAACCAAAA
>WNEW01000402.1_pt1 | contig 20677 bp, 15 predicted proteins | sample 5399891 | NCBI WGS metagenome assembly WNEW01 (sample SAMN13153336, study PRJNA577476) | soil metagenome | isolation source: 40 cm grassland meadow soil pre-rain plot 5 | place: USA:California | collected 2015-09-08 | reverse complement strand
CTCAGGATTCTCGATGTTGATCTTCGCATCAAACTCTGTCTTCTCTACTTCCAGCGGAGCATCGACCAAGGCGATCCTTGCGGCCTCGATTCTCTTCGGCATTCCGGGATGAACGACCTCCTTGTCAAGCACAATGCCTTTGATTAGTGCAGTGTCCGCAAGAGATTCGCCTGGCTTCTTCTCAACCTTGACGTCATCAATGTCGACCCTGTAGCCCTCACCCGTCTTTTCGGCGACTTGCAGAATTGCATTCACCGCGAGCTCTGCCATCTCATTCTTGTACTCTGAGAGGATCTTGCTTGCGAGTGAGACTTCTGCCACCTTTCGCAGGGTAGCCTTGTCGGACGGGTCGATCTTGACCGCAATTTCGTTAAGGATTTCCAGAGCCTTGTCCGAAGCGTCCCTATACCCATCAACAATCACGGTCGGGTGAATATTCTGATCAATTAACTCCTCTGCTTTTCGCAAGAGTTCACCGGCGACAACAACAGAGGTCGTTGTCCCGTCTCCTACTTCGTCATCTTGGGTTTTTGCGACCTCAACCATCATCTTCGCTGCCGGGTGCTGGACTTCCATCTCCTTGAGAATCGTGGCGCCGTCGTTCGTTATCGTAACGTCGCCGAAACCGTCTACGAGCATCTTGTCCATTCCCTTTGGGCCAAGAGAGGACTTCACCGATTCGGCGATCACCTTGGCGGCGGTAATGTTCGCTCTTAGGGCGTCCTTGCCGCGGCTCCTTGACGTACCTTCCTTCAGAATGATTATAGACTGTCCTGCGAGCTCAACTGACAACTTTCCAGTATCTCCTTATGTAGCGCTTTGCGAAACGAATCGCGCGTGCTATAAATCTTGTCAAGCGCTCAGAGTTTGAAAAACAAGTAAAAACGGCCTCAGGAGTGATGTTCGACGAAACGGAGTAATTCAGGTTCATTTCAGACTATTTCAGGCCAAGAAACTCCAATTGTGAAATCGGAAACGACCTAAAAAACAAATGCGATTCTTAGGACCAAAAAGTTGTCACGAAATATGCTCAACTTGTATCTCAATGAAGGAGTAAACGGGATTTGTGAGCAAGAAAGTCAGACTAGATTGAGGACACAGCGACTTCGCGATATGGCTACTCTGAACCTACGAGGGATACCGGTTGCAAGAGTTTCTTGTTTAGCATTCGTAACAGAATTGTGTTTCAAGCTCGGTAGTGCGAACTCTTTTAGCCAGCACGAAGGTCGAGACGAATTTAGGAGCTTCCCGACTCAGATTTGCGAGAACTTATCAGAATCAATCAACCATTTCTTGGAAAGGAAGAGATCGACTCAGTAGTTGACGTTCTCCGCAGCGGAGTGCTCACAGACAAGAGTGGAATGGGACCTCGAGTCCTCGAGTTTGAGAGAAGCTTTGCAAAGTTTCTCGGGGCAAAGCACGCCGTTGCCCTGGTGAATGGAACGGCAGCTTTGCACGCGGCTCTCCTGGCTGCTGATGTCGGTCCCGGAGATGAAGTAATTCTTCCTTCTTTCACATTTGTTGGTGCTGCGAACGCCGTCCTGTTGACGGGGGCGACACCAGTGTTCGCCGATATTGACAAGGAAACCTACTGCTTGAGGCTCGACAGTGTTGAGGAAGCACTCACTAGGAAGACGAAAGCGATTCTTCCGACGGACATGTACGGACTTCCGGCAGACACTTCAGGGTTCATGGACTTCGCACATGGCAAAGGAATTGTGGTGATCGAAGACGCGGCTCAAGCGCATGGTGCTTTGCTGAACGGGAAGAAGGTGGGCTCGATTGCGGAGATGACTTGCTTCAGTTTCTACGCGGGAAAGAACATGACCACGGGCGAGGGAGGAATGGTGACTACGAACGATGACGAACATGCTCATGCACTACGCATGATCAGGTCTCATGGAGAGCAAAGGCCATACTGGACGGTTAGAATTGGGCACAACTACCACATGACAGAAGTCTGCGCGGCTATAGGTCACGCACAATTGAAGAAACTGCCGGCGTTCCTGGAAAGACGAAGGAAGAATGCAGAGATCGCTTCAGAGAAACTCGGTATGTCCGGAAAACTAATTCTTCCAAGGGAGCTTGATGGATTCAAGCACAGCTGGTATCTCTACACCGTTCGACTTCGTGGTGTCAATGCGGCCAAGAGGAACAAGATTGTTGACAGACTTTGGAGCAAGAACATTGAGGCAGGCGTCTACTACTCAAGCCCGGTTCACTCAACTCCATTATACCGCGAGGGCAACGTAGCGCGAAGGGGTAGACTGCCTGAGACAGAGAAGGCTTCGAGGCAAGTGTTTTCTCTCCCGGTTCATCCGCGTGTCTCTGACGGTGACGTGGAATACATTGCAGAGACTCTCAGGAAAACAATATCGTAAACGTGGCTACTAGATGATCTTCGCTGAACGTAAGGAGTCTTCGATTGTCGGCCCGGCGATCTCCCGAAGCTCATAACTGACCCTTGCCGTGGGCTTCGAGAACTTGATCAATCGGCGAATATCAGCCGGTGTCGCGATTATTATGCTGTCGCAGTCAACGCGGTTAATGGTCGCTTCTAGATCCCGGATCTGTTGCTGACCATATCCCATTGTTGGCAAAACCGATTGCAAATGGGGATACTTGGTGAACGTGGAGGCAATTATCCCAACCGCTGATTTCCTAGGGTCCACTATCTGTGATGCTTGATACTGTTTTGCAGCAAGAAAACCAACCCCGTATGCCATATTTCCATGTGTTACAGTTGGGCCATCCTCCACCACGAGGACTCTCTTGCCCTTGACTAGCTCGGGCCTGTCGATGCTGATATCGGACGCTGCCTTGATGACTCGCGCATCCGGGTTTGTCATCTTCAGGTTGGATTGAACAACTTCAACGCTCTTTGGCTCGGCATTGTTTACTTTGTTGATTATTGCCACGTTTGCCATTCGAACATTTACTTCGCTGGGATAGTGCGAGAGTTCATCCCCCGGCCGCAGAGGATCTAGGACTACGAAGTGAATGTCAGGTTTGATGAATGGGATGTCGTTGTTCCCTCCGTCCCAAAGAATGACTTCAGCCTCCTTCTCGGCCTCCCTCAAGATTAGTTGATAATCTACACCGGCAAAAACCACGAAGCCATTCTCTATGTGTGGCTCATACTCCTCGCGCTCCTCAATTGAGCAGTCATTCCGGTCAAGGTCCTCGAACGTGGCGAATCTTTGACAGACCTCCTTTGACAGATTGCCATAGGGCATGGGGTGACGAATCACCACAACCTTCTTGCCATGCTTTCTGAGAACAGAGGTGATCTTGCGAGAAACGGTACTCTTGCCCGCTCCAGTTCTTATTGCACCCACGGAAACCACAGGTAGTGAGGATTCAATCATGGTACTCCTCGGTCCCATGAGCTCGAAGTCCGCTCCGGCAGCCATGGCTATCGACCCCTTGTGCACAACTTCAACATCAGAGAGGTCGCTGTATGCGAGTACAACAAGGTCAACGTTATTCTCCTTAACCAGTCGGGGCATTTCCTCTTCCGGATAAATCGGGATCCCGTTAGGGTAATTCCTGCCGGCTAGTTGGGGAGGATAGGTTCGTCCCTCAATTCCAGGAATCTGAGCGGCAGTAAAGGCCACCACTCGATGCTCTTGGGAGTCACGATAAACAACGTTGAAATTGTGAAAATCACGGCCCGCGGCACCCATGATTAACACACGTTTCATGATCTCACTCGGCGGCGGCTTCGAGCTTCCCGCGAGCTATATAGCTTGGTTGACCAATCACGGCCAGGAATGAGTACCTCTGCACAGGACCGGTCGGTCGAAGTATCTAGACCCAAGGTCTTGTTTGTTATTGAAGGTCGTGGCGATGCTGCTGCTGAGTTTTACCGTTTCGCGTCACCAAGAACTGCTGATGCATTGTTGAAAAGACTGCCCGTTCAGGGCAGAGCCGCTATCTACGGTGAAGAAGTATACTTCAAGGTCCCAGTGAAGGCTCCAGCTGAGAATCCCCGATCGACAATGGAGGTGGGCAGCATCGGGTACTGGCCTATGGGTGATGCAGTCTGCGTATTCTTTGGCCCGACCAAGCCCTACAGTCCAGTGAACGTCCTGGGTAGGGTGACCGGTGGTCTAGAGCTGTTCCGGAATATCAAAGAAGGTACGCTCATAGAGATTAGAAAAACCTAGGCTGCTGCTGGCTGATAAATCCGAATTCGGGCGTTCCCGCCAACAAGCCTGACGACTCTCCTTCGCTCAAGATCCTCTAATAGATCTTTTGCGACGCTTAGTCGGAGGTTGAATTGTGAGGCGAGGGCAAATGGGGTTATGGCTCCCATCTTCTGGACCTCAGATACCAGCTTTGGATCGGATACGTCGGGCGCCGCTAGTCCTCGGGGACGCTTCTCTGCAACTAGTTTTCCTTTCCCTTTCTTCTGCTGCTGTGGAGCTTCCTCTTTCTTGTCCTGCCCACCTTGAGTCTTCTCCATCTGGGCCATACTTTTCTTCTTGGCGCCGCCCAAAAATCTTGACCGAGTTCATCTCTCCAGCATTCGAGGATAAATACGTTACCGGTTGTCGACACGGCTCGAAATCCTTATTCGAGGACCCAGCCTCGAGTCGATGAGAGAATTTCTGGAGTTCTTGATGCTTTGAAACTAGTCACCGTAAAGTTGCCTGAAAGGCTCGTCTCTGACGTCGACCAGCTCGTGAAGGCTGGAATCTATCACAATAGAAGCGACGCGATACGTGCAGCCGTTAGAGACATGCTAAAGCGTGAACTATGGCGTCCTGAGACCCGCTAGGCCTGTGAGTCTTTGGCGCATTGAGCCGCCACCTTGTCAGGGTGGGCGCTCGTAGCGATGCTACGGCCAAGAATGAAGAAGTCAGTTCCTGCTCTGGCCGCTCTAGCCAAGCTTCCTCCCTGCGCTCCGACTCCGGGAGAGTAAATCGGGACTCTGTCACCGACGAGTTGCTTGACATTCGCGATAACTTTGGGACGAGTTGCCCCCACAACTAATCCGTCGGAGTCCCACTGGAGCGCTCTTTTGACAAATAGCAAGTATTGGGGCCTTTGGTTTCCGCTTTCCGTCACCACCTTCTTGCCTGCCACCTCGGAGGCTCCGGAGTGGCTCATGTACGTGAGTATGATTACTCCCTTCTGCTTATCGTGGGCGGCTTTGAAGAGTGGTTGGAGCCCGTCGATCCATCCGACGAATGGGCTGGCCGTTAGAGCGTCGAACCCCATGTTGAAGTAGGACTCTGCGACCGCCTTGTTGGTCTCGCCGATGTCGCTTATTTTGTCATCAATGATGCAGGGAACGTTGTCTTCGTGAGCGCGATTGATGATGCGTTTAGTGGCTTCAGTTCCTATGTTGAATATTGTCTGGCGTTGTAACTTTATTGCACAGAGGCTGTCGAGAGTAGACTCGAGGAGTCGTTTTCCCTTCTGATACAGTCTTGCTGGGTTTTCACCGGCAAGGTCTAGGGCGAAAATGATTCTTGTATTTCGTTCGGTCGACGATCTTGAAATCCACTCTCGATATGGAATCATTTTTGACTACGTGTTATGCCGGGTTTGCCTCGTTTTCGCCGGGCCAACAAGCTGCTCCACTCCCTCGTTTACGCTGTCTACGTCAAGTTTCTCCGGAGGAGCTTTGAATCCATACGCACAGATTGCCGGTAGGAGGTCCTGCTTCTGTTTCTCCACCGCTACCTTCGCCATCCTTATCACGTCAACCAGCACCCCTGCGCATGCTGGCCCATCCTCTAACGAGAGCCTTATGTCAACAGTGAAATCTGTCCCTGCGAAGTATTCGCCTCGGATCCAAAAGTAGCTCGTCCTCCTGTTCTCCATGAAGTCAACATAGTCCGACGAACCTGCGACTATGGGGAAACTGTACGGCACCGTTGCCGCTACCGCTGATGTCTTGATAGCCCGCTTAATCTCGTACCGTTTCTTGTCGAGGGCAATCTGCGATTCTGTGCCACCGCCGATGTCAAGCTGATAGGTCTCGTCGAGACGCATTCCTCTCTCGTTCAGCATTGAGAGCAGGTTCTTGTGTAGGATTGTTGAGCCGATTTGGTCCATTATGTCGTCGCCTATCAGTGGTAGCTGTCGCTTCCGGTAGCTTGACCGCCAGTTCGGCTTCGAGGCGATCTTTGCTGGTGTCGCGTTGATGTAGCCGCATCCGGCTTTGAGCGCAGCGTCCGTGTACATCTCGCTGGCTCTGGAGGCACCAGTTGGGATGAGGTTCACGATAAAATCGGCCTTAGATGATTTGAGCACATCTACCACATTAACAGCTTTGGAGTCACTAGGTTCTATCTTGTCTCCAGCTACGGGTGAAATTCCGTCTAGCGGCTGGGACATCTTGACTTGAACTCCGGATTTCTTCGGTTGAGCGATTTTCCTTACGTTATTTGGTTGGGCGAAGATTGCCTCCGACAAGTCATGTCCAACCTTTCGGCTGTCAATGTCGAATGCTGCCACGAACTCTAGGTCTTGGACCGTATAGCCGCCGATTTTCGGATAGGTCAGGCCTCTGGTTCCTGATTTTGTGATCTTGTAATACTCGATTCCTTGGACGAGGCTTGATGAGCAATTGCCTATCCCGGCGAGGGCTACTCTGATCTTCTTACTCATGGTGGGGCGGGTTTGGAGCATACGCGTGCGACTATGAAAAGGCTTCCAGCGTAGTCAAGGAATTGCGACGATGAAAAAGCAATTGTGCCACTGGGCACGGTGCATGATTTTGAGAATGTCAGGGTCTATCTGAAAAGGTCCAGTTCCTCAGGCCGGACCAGTTCTTTGGCCGATCCGAGTGCTTTTCTGAACGGATAACCTCGAACCACTGCCACGGGAACTTTGTCGGCCTTGTTCATGACAAGTTCTGCTGCACTCGCAAGTTCATCCGCGACAGCCATTTCGGTGACGCGCAACACGTGTCGATACATGTCTCGCGTTCCTCTGTAATCACGAATTGGCTTCATACCCGAGATCCCGATGGCGAAGTTCACATGGCCTAGGCGCCAGGCTCTACCGAACGTGTCCGTGATGACTACAGGGACATCGATGCCAGTCTCCCTGTTAAGCCCACTTCGAATCCCAGCTGCTGACTTGTCCGGATCAATTGGAAGAACAGTGACCGTGTCCGAACCTTTTCCAACGTTCGACAGGTCCACCCCCGAGTTTGCACAGACGAAGCCGTGTCTTGTCTCGGTAATCAAGTGACCCGCTTTCATCCGAACTATCTTTGCGGATTCTCGGAGAATTACTTCGACTTGCCGCGGATCCTTCTCTGAAGACCGAGCTATCTCTGATGCAAACTTCGACGGGTTGACCTTTGAGAGAGCGACAATTCGTCCTTCGGCCTTTGAGACGATTTTCTGGGCAATCACGACTATATCCCCCTTTCGAATCTGGTTTCCTGACGCCTTGAACTTGGACACGATTAGTTCTGCGAGATTGTCACCTTTGGAGACGTTTGGGATCCCCTCGACTGGAAAAATCTCAATCATCGATTTCAGGCTCCCGGGAAAAATGATTCAAGCTTCTTGGCGCCCGTGAGCTCCTCGTAGTCCAAGTCTAGTGCGTCAAGTACCTGCTCGAATGTAGAGCGGATATATTCTGTGTATTTGGTGACATCTATCTCTTGCAAATTTGCAAGTTTCACAGGTTTCACTCCGGTACCTGTTGAGACCTTTACGAAACTGACCAAGTCCCCCGCTTTGATGTCAGCCCCGGTTCGGGTCAACTGTTGTGCAGCCTTGACGTGCTGAGGAGTATTCTTGGTGTATCCGCCGACAGACTTGCCTATCATCATGTTGAACGCGAGCTCGTCCAGAGAATACTTTCTAGCTCTTAGTTTGCCATAGGACTCTCTCACAAGATCGCGAATCTTCGTCCTCGCCTGGTCGAAGTCTGGCGGAGACTTTACCTGTCCCAGTATTGCGACGAGACTCGCGAACGTCATCTTCAGAAATTCTGGTATGTGTCTCTTCTTGCCGGTTAGGCCTTTTATGTCGACCCTGCTGTCTTCCTGAACGCCGAGATAGTTCTTTTTCCTGTTGCTCAGCGCAACATAACGGTAAGTCTTGTCAACTTCAAGCTCCATGCCTAGTTTTTCTTTTGACCATTGAATGAGTTCTTCGAGTTTGATATGGGATGGAGTGCCTAGGAAGATCGAGTCGGTGTCTCCATAGAATACCTCTATTCCCAGTCGTTTCGCCTCCCCTATCGTGTTTGTTATTGAGTACCTTCCCACGGCCGCGACGGATTCAGCAAGTGGGGGGCAGTATAGCGAAAATCTGTCGGCACCAAACACGCCGTAGCTTGCGTTCAGAACGACCTTCAACGCGCTTTGCACGACTTGGTACCAGCTGAGCTGATTGGTGGACAAGGTTTTGTCTTTGGAGCGGGGCTTGTACCACTTGATTCTTAGATCTCGCAGGGACCCGATTAGCTGGCTTTCCATAGCCTTTCGTTGCTTGCAGACCCAGTGGTCCGTGTCGGGTACTTTGTTGTTTCTGCATTCTGGGTGGTTGCAGAGTATGGTTTCGTAGCCGAGATTCCATGTTTTCATGATTGAGGGGTATAGGGAGGCAAAGTCCAGGACTGCTACGTTGAAGTGGACGCCTGGGACGGGGTCGACGACCATTCCCCCCTTGTACTTCTTTCCCTTGATGATGGCGGTGGTGCTTGTGCCTCCTTTGGAGTTCTTGATGTCGTCGGGTCGCGGGATGAGGTAGCCTCGGTCTCGGTGTTCCTTGAACATCATGCTCCGGATCCAGCCGGAGACACCTTGACGGGTCATGTCTTCCATGGGAAGGTAGCTGATTCGTGAAAGCGCTGTGATCAGCTTCATTACCACCTCGCCGTCGAAGGTTGTGAGGTCCATTACTAATTCTGAATCTTGTAAACAGTACTCGGCAAGTTCGGCGTATGAAAGCCGGGAGACGGGCGCGGAGATTTCCAGCTTTCCTGTGTCAAGGAGAGCTTCCGAGATAGCGTCTAGAGTCACTTCTCGGTATTTGTTGCCGAAAGCGTAGACCTGAATGGATCTGTTGAAGAAGAACTTGTAGAGGTCTAGGTGGACGCCGTACTTTAGACCTGCTGACTCTCGGCCTAGTTGTATTGGAATCTGATCTCGTGTGAAGCCAAGTTTGAGTGCTCTATTGAAGAGGTAGCGTAGGTCGAAATCGTCCCCGTTGAATGTTAGTACAAAGGGGTAACTGTTGATGGCCTTGAATAATGATGCTATTAGGTCGTCCTCGCTATCGTAGAATTCAGTTTGGAATTCTGCGTTCTGGCCGATAGTTTCCTCGGGATAGCCTGGTCTTCTGAGAACGAGGACGCGTCTGACGTCATCAGAGGAGCAGAGGCTCGCGCATATGACTTTGTATTCTGCCTCAGTGGGGTCAGGCACACGGGTTTCTAACGGAGAATGAACTTCAATGTCCATAGCCACCCTTCGATAGTTGGGAAAAGGCGCTTCCAACATTCGGAGCCATCTTGCCATGAGGTTCTGGTAGACGTCATCTCCTTCTCGGAAGAAATCGTTCGTTCCAGTGAGAGAGGGTTGAGTTTCAGCTTCCTTCAGGTCGCCTGACCGGATCGAGTATGTCATTCCAGGTTCTAGTTTACGGTCGTAGATGTAATTCTCCACGTATCGTATATCGGCCTCCCAGGCGGTGATAATGTCACGTATGCAACCGACAGGGCGCCCCCCAATTGAGAGGGGATCTCTTGCGAAAACTATTGTTACTGGAATCCCTTTGCCCTCAATTGCATCATACCTATTCGAATTCTCGAAGCGAAGGAATCCAGGGTGAGAGGTGAGCTGGGCGACCTTTTGGAGGTCTTGAACGGTTCTCTTGGAGAAGCAGTAGGGGAGGTGGCCGGTGTTGTCGTACCAGAAATGGATCTTCTGGGTTTGCGGCTCATATAGCTTGATGTAGACGCTTCGCCGCTCCCCGTCGTAGTCCGCCCCGACGAAGAAAGAGTCTCCAAGGCTCGTCGGGAGGCTTGGCTGCAGGACCAGTCCGACCTTCGGGTCCTCCCTATGTTTGGCAGGACGAGAAGGGGCTATGATATACTGGTCGAGACTGGACATCATTAGAGTGCGAGGCCGCCCCACGGCATATTGGTTAAAAGGGTTGACTGATGGCGGTTCGTTAGAAGAATTAGCTGACACTGACAACTAGCGTGATTGTGTTTTGAAAAGCTCGAACCGTTGTGAGGAATTGAGAGTTGCGCTAGACTCACTGCTTTCAGTTCGGGCTCGTCATAGCGAAAGATCTGAAGTCGAAATTCCCCCGAACCATGGCAAGAGTCAAAGGATAACTCGTGACAGAGCATCGAAACTTGTTAGAGCGGCGCTGGACAGATGGGATGAGCTGGGCCGGATCGTTTCCGCAGCTCTTCCAGGAAGAATGAGCCTGCCTGAAAAATGTCTCGCGAACCTCGCTGCTCTTATCGTTCTTGATGGAGGGAGGCCGTCGGCTGAATCGGTAGATTGCCTTAGAGTCTTGTCCCCAGATGACTTTAGACGTGACCTCGAGTACCTTCTCGGCATCGCCCAAACGTATGAGTTCCTTCCTACGTTTGATGCGAGGCAGGACGAGGGTCGCCTTGCCATCGAGACTCACAACCCCTCTTGGTGGGTGAACTATTGTTTTCGAACCTTTGGTCGAGGACGAGGTCTCAAGCTGCTCTCGAGCCACTCATGGCCTCGTTACGTTCGAGTCAACAGCCTTCGCACTGGCGGGGATCTCACCCTTCCTCAAGAGGCGGAAAGACTCGGAAAAGTGATGGAAGCTATCCCTTCGGCGCCAGGAGTATATCGAGTGGACAAGTCACCGCCATCTTTTTCTCATCTCCTCTCACGCGGATTATTGCAGTTTCAGGATCTGGCATCGTATTGTGCGGTGGTGGCGGCTGGACCGAAGCCTGGTGAGTCTGTTCTGGATCTTTGTGCAGCTCCTGGGGCTAAGACTTCGGCCCTGGCCCAGTTGATGCGCAATTCTGGCGAAATTGTCTCGGTTGATTATTCAGCTTCTCGAATGAAGAGTTGGGCGAGGGAGATGAATAGACTGGGAGTTGAGATTGCGACTCCCATCAGGGGTGATGCAACAAGGCTCGGTCTTACGGGCCAGTACGAACTCGTCTTGCTAGACCCTCCTTGCTCAGGAACAGGAATTCTGGATCGTAATCCGGAAATGAAGTGGCATCTCACTCCCGAGTTGGTATCTCGCTACTCCCAGCTGCAGACAAGGATGCTCGACGAGGCGTATCGTCTAATGTCCCCAGAGGGTCGGATAATCTATTCTACCTGCAGCCTGACGCTAGAAGAGAATGAGGAGGTAATCTCGGCTTTCGTGGGAGCTCATCCCGAAATGGAAACTGTCACGTTACCAGTGAGTCCTGATCTAGGGTCAGCGGGAATGCGTGGGCTCGGGAACTGCAGGAGGTTCTATCCTTATCTAGACAAAACCGCAGGCTATTTCATAGCGCGTCTTGAACATGTTTAGTTCAGATTGGGTAGCCAGAGCTGGGTAGTGGACTGGGAAGGGGAATGGAGAATCGTGATGATCTACGAGCCGTAGAGTCTGCTTCGTCCCAATAGGTCCGTGAGGATCGGCATCAGGTCCAATCCTCGAATTCTACCGAGGTTTCCTCGAGCAGCAGTCGCCTCGCTAAGCTTTAGAGCCCTGCTCGCGGGAACGTCCGGTCCCCCTATTATTACTGGAACTGGATCGCCTGTGTGAGTACCGTAGGCTACTGGGGTCGCATGATCAGAGGTAAGGGCGAAGTAGTTCAGGCCTATATCGACCTCGTCCATTATATGGCCGACGAGAGTGTCTGTTTCCTCGAGAGCCCTGACTTTTGCTTTGAAATCGCCGTCGTGACCTGCGATGTCTGGTGCCTTTACGTGGACGAGTACGAAGTTCTTGTCCTTGGACCCTTCAATCACGGCCTTGGCCTTCGCCTCGTAGTCCGTATTGATGCTGCCTGTAGCGCCTTTCACATCGATGAGTTCCATGCCAGCGGCAGCTGCTAGTCCTTGGATCATTGCTGTGCCCGAGATGCACGCTGCTCGAAGATCGAACATGGATTTGAAGCTCGGTAGGTTCGGGATCGTGCCAGCACCTCGTGTCAGTATTATGTTTGCCACATTCTCTTTATCGTTGGCTCTCTCTTTGTTCAGTGGGTGTTCTCTGAGAACTTCATGCGATCGTTTGACGAACTCGTTGACTACTGCCGCGGCTCGTTTCGCTTCCTCGCTTCCGTCGAGTGCTCTTGCAGTGCCGATCTTTAGTCCTTCCTCTTGAGGGTCTACATCGGATACCATGCGCGAGATTTTCTCGCCTCGTAGCACGAGGACTCCGCGGTGGTCTACGGTGGCCTTGAAGCTTGTTTTAATTCCGGGTACGCTGCCGATCTTGATCTCGTTGACCGCTTTTGCTAGCTTTGATGTTCCTTTCCTGATTCTGCCCGCTCTACGGTCTTCAACTCGAAAGTCGTCATCAACGGTTGCAAAGTTGCATCTGAACGCTACGTCGGTTGGGGATAGATTGAATCCGGCTCCCATGGCCTCGAGGGCGCCTCGTCCTGTGTAATATTTCGCCGGGTCGTAGCCGAGAAGAGCGAAGTTTGCAACGTCGCTGCCGGGCCTTACACCTGGGGCAATGGGATCGAGCTGGCCTAGAAGACCGGCCTTTGCGAGTCTGTCCATGTTTGGAGTGTTCGCATATTCGAGAGGGGTCTTGTAGTCGTGGTCAATAAGGGGACGGTCGGCCATTCCGTCCACTATGAGCAGTACTGCTCTCTTGTCAGCCAATATTCTGCATCTACAACTGCGTCTCGGTAAAACAGTATATGAAACCTTGGATTGGCGCCCTTCTGGATAGGATGCCTAGGATCGGTCTGGAAACTAGCTCCGTACATTCTTGACAAACGTTGGTATCTGGACTCTGGATATCTTTGTCTACCCTGAAAGAGCCTCGGGGGGGGAATCCGATGCCTGCACGCGAACGGATGAGTGATTCATTTTCTCGTGGGGTAAAGCCGGGACCAGATCCCAAAGCGTCCCGGACGGCGATTACTAGAGAGCATCATTTATCCTCATGAAGCTCGCTGCTAAACTGCTCGAAATTATGCGAGTTTGGTTGACCAAGTTGAGGGAATGTTTGGTTTGCGGGGTCCAGACTGAGAGTGAGGATGAATACTGCGGCCAACACCAAGCCGCACTGCAGAACATGCATGATTCCTTTCTCAACTGGTCAAAGGCGTATGGTAGCCTTAGTGTCGGGGGGTTCCTGTCCAAGCTTCTGAAACTGCGGGAAACTGGCGGCAGCGTGAAAGATGTTGCGACTTTTCTCACGTCGAATCCCGAGAGGTGGTGAGATTGAGAACTCTGGTCGTATGCGAGAAGCCTAGTGCGGCAGCTCGGGTTGCTCAGGCAATCGACGAGGAGAATATTCCGCGAAGGTTGAAGTCGCAAGGCGTGACCTATTTCGAGTGTGGCACAAGACAGGGGCCAGTTATTGTATGCTCGGTGCTGGGCCACTTATACTCTGTAGACTCAAAAGGAACAGGAAAGCGATCGTATCCTATATGGGATAATTCTTGGAAGCCGAAGAGCGAAGTAAAGAGATCATATTCGAGCTGCGCGAGATGGATCAATGTCATCGAATCGCTCTCGCGGCACGTCGATCACTTCGTAAATGCCTGTGATTACGATACTGAGGGTTCGCTAATTGGGTATACGGTCCTGAAGTATGCCTGTAGAGCCCCCCTCTCACAATCCTCCCGAATGATCTTTAGTACGATGACTGATAGCGAGCTCAAGCTGGCTTTCAAGAATGCGGCTTCTGGACTGAGAATGCCTCTGGTTGAGGCAGCGAGATGCCGTCACGAACTCGACTGGCTGTACGGGATCAACCTTTCAAGGATGCTCACCGATTCTGTCCTCAAGGCGAACGCGGGCTATACTACGTTGAGCACTGGTCGCGTCCAGGGGCCTACGCTCAGGTTTGTGGTGGAGCGAGAGAAGGAGATCGCTTGCTTTGTGCCCACCCCGTTCTGGACAATAGAAACCCAAGTTCAAGCGCAGGACAAATCGTACCCTGTCGACTATTTCATAGAAAAAGTCCTGACCCTCCAGCAAGCGGACCAAGTTGCCGTGGAGTGCAAGGGAAGGCTTCTCACGGTGCGAGAGGTCGAGATGCGCACCCAGGAACAAAAGCCTCCATATCCCCTCGATCTCTCCGGGCTGCAGTCCGAAGCATTTCGCCACTTCGGCTACACGCCAGCCAGAACAGTCGCCTTAGCTGAAGGTCTCTATCTAGACGCTCTGATTTCCTATCCTAGAACTGGCAGTCAGAAACTGCCCGCTTCAATAGGGTTTGAGAACATTCTCCAAGAATTGTCGACTCAGGAAGAATACCGAGATCTAGCGTCTATGATTCTGAGCCGGGGGAAACTCTGGCCGACTCAAGGGATGAAAGATGATCCGGCTCATCCCGCAATCCATCCCACTGGGGTAACCCCCGCCCGGCCACTGCATGGTCCCGAAGCGAAGGTGTACGACCTTATCATCCGAAGATTCCTCGCCGCCTTCACCGATTCAGCGATTCATCAAGTTCAGCAAGTCAGCTTGGAGTTGGGCCAGCACGTTTTCTACATGCACGGCTCGGTCTTGGAGAAGAGCGGGTGGATAGACTTCTACAAACCATATGCTTCCGTGGTGGTCCGTCAATTGCCGAAGCTCGACGTGGGGGACAAGGTTCCGATTACGGATATCAGAAATCAAGGGAACTTCACTCAACCTCCCTCAAGATATGGTCCCCTCAGCCTTCTACGAAAGATGGAAGAGGCGAGTATAGGAACAAAATCGACCAGATCAGAGATTATCGAGACCCTCTACAAGAGGGGATACGTAACCGATTCTCGAATGAGAGCGACATTGCTCGCAATGACAATTACAGGTTTACTTGAGAAATACTGCAAACTCATAGTTGACGCAGGTTTCACTGCATCGCTTGAAGAAGCGATGGAGAAGATACAGAGAGGCGAGACGACACGGAGGATTGTCCTGGTCGAGGCCATCCAGCACCTGAGACAAGTCATGCTTGACCTTGTCGAGCGCGGGGAGGCACTTGGGAGTCAGTTAGGGAGTGTAATCAGTAAACAGAGGCTCGTGGATTCCTCGTTCAAGACTCCCTGCCCCATCTGCGGTGGAACGTTGCGGATTGCGAAGAACTGGAAGACTGGTAAGAGGTTCATCGGTTGCAGTCAGAGGTGGGATAAGAATTGCAGGTTCACCCTGCCGCTTCCACAGTTTGGAGGGCTGTCGATACTGGATAGAACTTGCAAGGAGTGTGGTTTCCAGATGGTGCAGACTCGGTCGAAGAAGGGGGGTCGTATGGTCTCCTGCCCGAGATGCTATTCTCGTCAACATGGGGGCGTAACGGATGGGACAGCTACCAATGTTAAGAGAACTGTTGGGAAGATGGAGAAGGAAATTGTTACTTGAAGCTCTTGCGCTTGTCCAGAATGAACAGAAAGGAGAGCGTAGAGAGAAACATTAGCACGACTAACGAAGCTGCAAATGTGATAATGATAATGTCAGACTCGAGGCCCGGTCCCTCCACTGTGGCGAGGAAGGCGAAGACTGGCGCGACTATTTGGGCTGGATAGAGAGCTGCTCCTAGCCATACGCCCCACTTGGTCATCCTGAAGAGTCCATAGCTCGCAAGTAAGGAAAGTGTACCGAGCGCAAAGATCGGATAAAGGGTGACATCACGCAATAGCGGGTAGACAAGGTAGTAGACACCTAGGATTGCATTGGCGGCGAAGGAGAAAGACACGCCCCACGGTCTCAGCACGGACGTTACTTCCGAACCGAAGTCTGTCTTGGAAGGTGGCTGCGACATTTGTGAGTCTTATTGGTGAAGCAAATTCATCATGAAATAAGCTTTACAATCTCGGAGTCATTTTTCAAATGTCGTCTATGAGCCGGGCCGAGCTCTATCTGTCTCCACGAGCACCATTCATGGGCGTCTCCGCCGCGTTCGATCAGGCCAAGTTTGTCTTCTTCGGAGTCCCTTATGATAAGACCAGCACATTCCGTTCCGGCTCGCGACTCGGCCCGAGTGCCTTGAGAGACATTTCCGCGAACCTGGAACTATACAGCATAAGAACTGGAGTGGACCTTGAGAGAGTACCGGTCCATGACATGGGAGACGTGGACATCGTTGAGAAACTTGACGACACACTTGATAGAGTAAGAGCCGTGGTTACCGAGCTGAGGTCCAGAGGTAAGATGCCCATAATGGCAGGAGGGGAACACTCAATAACCAAACCGGCGGTAGAATCTATTTCAGGAAACGTAGGCGTAGTCAACTTCGACGCTCATCTCGACATGAGGGACGAGTTTCTGGGTGAGAAACTCTCTCATGCAACCTTCATGAGACGAGTCTCAGAGCAGATCGGACCGGACCACATCATGGAAGTAGGTGTTCGAGCTTTCTCCAAGCCAGAGCTAGACTTCTGCAGAAAGTCGAAAGTTGAAACAATTACTCCGCTTGAACTTCGCAAGGATGGTCTGGTCAAGGTTGGCAAAAGGATCAGTACCTTCCTCTCCAGCTTTGAGCAATCATATGTGACGATCGACATCGATGTCTTGGATCCTGCGTATGCGCCTGGTGTCGGAAACCCTGAGCCAGACGGTATCTCAACTGATGAGCTCTTGACTCTTGTATCCTGTTCAATGGTTGGAAATCTTGTAGGCTTTGACTTGGTTGAGGTCTCCCCGGCTCTTGACGCAGGACAGACAGCCGCCGCGGGGGCCAAGATCATCTTTGAAGCGATTGCAGCGATACACTCAAGAGGAAAACCTGAGTGAAATTCGACAATTGCGCAACTGCTTCGACGTCGCGCGCAAAAAGCGACAAGAACGTTCCCAAAGCAAAATTTCTCGAACTTAGAGACCTCGCAGAGAGAAGACTCAGGGCGAGTGAGTCCTTCCGCTCTAGAGCAAACCTGAACGGAGTCACTGTGGAGTTTTGGGGAAATAGTCGTCACCAATTCGACTTCTGGAAGCTGAATTGGAACGAGACATCCTCTCATGACATCGATGGAAGGATCTTCTCCGCTAATGGAGTGCCTGGCTTCGAGCCGTCAGCCTACTATTGTCCGGAAACTAACGAGTCAGTTTTTTTCAACACTGAGTACTATGGGCAGTGCAAGAGCTGGGCTCTCGGAATGGCAGCGGCTGTGCTGGAGGAGAAGCATAACACGCATTCCATTCACGGAGCATGTGTTGATGTTGGTGGGAAGGGAGTCATCATCGTCGCTCCCACAGGGACTGGTAAGACGACACAGGCGTTCAGGCTGATGCAGTTGCCTAATGGGAGAATTGTGGGTGATGACTGGGTCTACATCGACCATGACGAGGGCGACAAGCTCGGCTATCTTGTCGGACGCCAGCCTGAGAAGAGCCTGTACATGAGGACGGAGACCCAGTTAAGGGAGGATTGGCTAGGAAAGACCTTCGACGAGAGCAAGTGTGAGAACGTAGTGACGAAGAAGGCTGACTGCGAGTTCACAGAGGGTGATACCGGGTGCAAGCTGAACCATGACACGTGCGTCTTCGACGCTGGACGTGAGTGGTGCTACTACGCGTTTGGGAACAGCCGGGCCCTTGTCCCTCGTGAGAAGTTGTACGGAGCTTCGAAGATTGCGGACGAGGCCAGGATTAGCCTCCTGGTATTGTTGAGGAGAGATGAGGTGAGCCTGAACGAGGTTCGTCTCAACGCGGACGAGGCGATCCAAGTTCTTCGGAAGGGGGAGTACATGATTCGTCCTGGTGCGGGTCCCAAGGAGATGTGGGGTAAGATGGGACAGGAATCCTGGTACAACCCGTACCTGCTACAGCTTGACCACGCTAAGCAGGAGTGGTTCTTCCGGCGGATGATCTCCAAGTTCGGGGTCAGGTGTATTCTTCTGAACACTCGCGTCGAGAAAATTGGCGAGACCCACCAGAGAATCCTAAAAGCTCTCAACGAGCCCTAGACGGTGCAGAATCATGCATGGAATTTCCTGCGAATATTAGATCTCCATCCACAACGAATGTCTTGTGGGACTTCCCAGACGTCGAAATAGGAACAAATCGTTCCTTTGGAATTCTGAAGCATCCTCGATCTTGACCATAACACAGCGATTGTTGCTGATAGGGACAGTGCCTAGAAGGGCGGCATTGAGTACTTAACTAGCCCAATTGAAAGTGTGGCTTGTGGGCGTGCCTTTGCAATATTCGAAGCTGGTCGAAACCTTCGAAAAGATAGAAGCGACCAGTAAGAGGCTTGAAATCACAAGCCTTCTCGTTCAACTTCTCAAGGAAACCCCGCCCTCGGCGATTAGCAAGGTCGTCTATCTGACTCAGGGAAAGCTGTACGCTGACTATCTTGGGGTGGAGTTGGGGATTGCTGAGAAATTGCTCATTAGAGCAGTTTCACTCGCAACCGGGGAGAACGAGGCTCACGTAAACTCGACCTACAAGAAAACGGGAGATGTGGGAACGACTGCGCAGAAGCTGCTTGCGGAGAAGAGTGAACCGTTGTTGACCAAGGAAGATGTGTCTGTGGAAGAGGTGTATGGTGCTCTTGACAAGATAGCGAGGAAAGCGGGGTCAGGCTCGACCGGGGCCAAGATCAGGCTGCTTACCAATCTGATCAACAGGGCATCGCCGGTGGAGGCCAAGTATCTCGCTCGGATGGCTGTTGGAAACTTGAGACTCGGAGTGGCCGACATGACGATTCTTGATGCGCTGGCGATTGCTCTAGGTGGAGGGAAGGAGTCTCGTGGGAAGCTGGAACGAGCCTACAACCTCTCCTCGGACCTGGGCTATGTGGCTTCGACCCTAGCGACGGGTGGGATGGAGGCTGTAGAGTCGTTTCGTGTTACTGTTGGGAAGCCGATTCGGCCTATGCTGGCGGAGCGGCTTGGTGATTCTAAGGAGATTCTTGCGAAGATGGGGGGTGAAGCTGCTGCTGAATACAAGTACGACGGTCTAAGGATCCAGGCTCACGTGTCGAACGGGAACGTGAGCCTCTACTCGCGGAGGCTCGAGAATATCACACCCCAGTTTCCTGACGTCCAAGAGCTCGTGCGGAAAGGGTTGAGCGTCAAGGAGGCGATCGTGGAGGGCGAAGCAGTTGCAGTAGACTCGTCCACAGGCGACCTCCTTCCATTCCAGCTGGTTTCTCAGCGTCGAGGTAGAAAGTATGAGCTGGAAAAGACGGTTGAAGAGATACCAGTCGGGGTTTTTCTATTCGATCTCCTGTATGCTGACGGGACAGATTATACTCGGGTCGCTTATCCTGAGCGTCGGAGGATTCTTGGACACCTTGTGAGTATCGGGGAGAGACTGGGTCTCTCGAATCAGATAATCGTGAAGGAGCCTGACCAGCTTGACTCCTACATTGAACGGGCTGTTTCTGATGGCTGTGAGGGGTTGATGATCAAATCCCTTGGTCCGGACTCGTTCTACAAGGCCGGTGCCCGTGGCTGGAACTGGATAAAATACAAGCGGGACTACAAGTCGGAGATGCAGGATACGGTGGATCTCGCGGTGGTCGGGGCTTTCTCGGGAAGGGGAAGACGGGGGGGAAACTATGGTGCTCTCTTGCTGGCGGCGTATGATGATCCGGATGATGTGTTTCGCACGGTGTGCAAGTGCGGCTCGGGTTTCAAAGACGAGGATTTGGCCAAGCTGCCGGCTTTGCTGGAGAAGTATCGGGTTACTCATCGACAGGCCCGGGTTGATTCTAAACTAGAAGCAGACGCATGGTTTGTGCCTGGGCTGGTTCTTGAGGTGACGGGATCGGAAATAACGCTTAGTCCCATCCACACATGCGGTATCGACGTTGTCCGGGCAGGTGCTGGTCTTGCAATTCGTTTTCCAAGGTTCACTGGCCGCTACCGTGAGGACAAGTCGGCAGAGCAGGCTACGACAACGAAGGAGATTGTTGGAATGTATCAGTCCCAGCTAAAGAAGCTCAGCGGGGATCCAGTGCCAGACGAGACGTAGCCCGAGTGTAATTGGACTAGCCAGACGATTCCAATGGTTTCATAGGCACGCTCGGTCCGCGAATCTCCGGCTAGTTCCAATCGGGAAATTTCCGTTGCGAGTGGTTGATTCTGAATGGAATCGAGCTAACGCCGCCCCGGGAACCGAGAAATACAGGGGTCGGACAAGCGTGATCCTCCTGCAGTCGAGCAGCCCCGGAGCCCCTCCCGATGTCTACCTTTTAGACGCAATTCAATAACAACTGAACTCGTGACCCAAACGCTCATGGGGATAGAGTAGACGCCAGGACCGCCGCCCAGAATCAGCCAACCCTACTTCCAAAGACCTGGAGTAGTGCAGGGGAATTTCTCGAAAACAACCCATCTCTCGAAAAACACTGACTTCTGAAAAAAGGGTACCCGCCAAAAAACACTGATACTGAAAAAGATACCTCTGAAAAAAACAGGCATACCGGAAAAAGGGCATCATTCAAAAAGAGAAATCTAGCCCCCGGGGGCCTACTCGAAACTCGCGATGCAGAGACCGCGGGCTCTTCACGGCAAGAAAATCGCCCAGAATGAGCCCTAATCTCGAAAACAATCTGCCACCATCAAACCGCATTAG
>WNEW01000388.1_pt1 | contig 20971 bp, 21 predicted proteins | sample 5399891 | NCBI WGS metagenome assembly WNEW01 (sample SAMN13153336, study PRJNA577476) | soil metagenome | isolation source: 40 cm grassland meadow soil pre-rain plot 5 | place: USA:California | collected 2015-09-08 | reverse complement strand
AACGGCGGCGGCACGCTCACGGTCGCGCTCACCTCGCCGAGCCCGGGCGCCACGGTCAGCGGCACGGTGTGGGTCACCATCTGGGTGGACGGCGCCGCGGCCGGCACCAAGAGCTACACGATGACGGCCGACGGCGCCACCGTGTGGAACGAGAGCAACGGCGATCGTCCCGCGTCCCTGCCGTGGGTCACCACCAACGGAACGAACGGCACGAAGACGCTCGTGGTCAGCGTACGCGACAGCGCGGGCGCGACGGGCACCGCGAGCGTGACGGTGACGGTGGCGAATCCATGAAGCTCTTCGCCGGCGTGGCGATGCTCGTCGCGGCGCTCGTGCTGGCCTCCCCCGCGCGCGCCGATCATCGCTACGGCCCGATCTTCACGATCGATCCCGAGAACGCGCGCGCGCTGATCGAGCGCGGCGGCGTGGCGCCGGTCGATCTCCGCCCCGAGGGCGAGTTCGAGACCGGACGCCTGCCCGGCGCGCGCTCGGTGCCGCTCGCGACGCTCGTGTCGCGCGTGGACGAGCTGCCGCCGGCCGGCGTGATCCTCCTCTACGGCGACGGACCGAACGAGCGCCTGTTCCGCGCCTATCATTTCATCCGGGCGCGGCGCGCCGGCGCGGTGTACCTGCTCGACGGCGGCTTCGATGGCTGGCGCCGGCTCGGATATCCGCTGGAGCGCTGAGCCGTGTCGCCCGACCGGGAAGGGCCCGTCGCCGCGCGTGTGCGCACCGTCGAACGGCGGGAGGAGTGGAACGAGATCGTCCGCGCCTTTCCCGACTGCGACGCCCGCCACTCCTGGGAGTGGGGCGAGCTGCGCGGGCAGCAGGGCTGGGTGCCGCTGCGGGTCGCGGCGTTCGCCGGTGGCGAGTGCGTGGCGGCCGCCGCCTTCCTGGCGCGCGGCGTGGCCGGGCTCGGCACCGTCGCCTACGCGCCGCGGGGGCCACTGGTCGATCGCAAGCGCAACGACATGTGGGACGCCGCGGCGGCGCTGGCCGACGTCGCCCGTGCGCGTATGCGCGCCTTCGTGGTTCGCGTGAGCCCTCCGGTGCTGGTCGAGGACGCTGCGGCGCAGACACCTCAGGAGGCCTGCGGGTTTCGACGGCTGCCCGATCTGTGGTCGCTCTGGAACACGCCGCGCAACGTGATGCGCCTGGATCTCGAGGGCGACGAGCGCGATCTGCTGGGTCGCATGGCGCGCAAGCGGCGCCAGCACATCTCCACCGCGAGCCGGAAAGGCGTCGGCGCCGACGTCGTGCGGGGGCTCGCGCCGATGCACGTTCTGCGCGGGCTGATGCTCGAGCGCGCCAGGCACGAGCCCGTCCTGGTGCCCTCCCCGGCGTACCTCGAGGCGCTGCACGCGCTGTTCGACGCCGATGACGGCGTCGCCACCGTGCTCGGCCGCGTCAACGGCGAGCTCGCGGGCGCCGCGCTCGGCGTTCGCTTCGCGGGCACCGCGCACCTGATCTACGCCGCCCTCACGCCGGCGGCACGATCGGCGCCCGTCGGCGACGTGATGCACTGGGAGTGGATGCGCTGGGCACGCGCCGGCGGCTGCCGGGTGCTGGACCTCGGCTCGAGCTGCACGGACATCCCGCCGTCGCCGACGCACCCGAATTACGGCATCTATCGCTTCAAGGCGGAGCTCGGCGCCACGTTCTGCCTGTACGCGGGCTACTACGATCGCGTCTACTCGCCCGCGGTGTACGCCGTCGCGCGTGGGCTCGAGCGCGTGACGCTGCGGCATGGACGACGCTGGGCCGCCGTCGTTCAGAATGTGCGGCGCGCCGTGCCGCGGTGGGCCGGCCGCGCGGCGCCCGCCGCACAGCTCGGCCTCGCGTGATGTCGTCCGGCTGTCCCCTCTGCGCGCATCCGGCGGCCGCGGAGATCGCGGCCAGCTCCGAGACGAGACTCGTGCGCTGCGGGGCCTGCACGCTCACGTACTCCGACCCGCCGCCGCGGCTGGAAGTCATCCACGGCCAGTACGAGCGCCTCTACGGCCTCGAGGCGACCGTCGCGCGCCTGGCCGGACGCCGTCTGGCTGTCTTCTCGGATTTCTTCGAGCGGGTGCGTCCCAGCGGTGACGCCCGCCTGCTCGACGTCGGCTGCGGGACCGGCGACTTTCTGCTGCTCGCGCGCGCGCGCGGCTGGCGTCCGACCGGGATCGATCTGTCGGAACGCGCAGTGGCCGGGGCGCGTGAGCGCGGCCTCGACGCGCGCACCGACTGGGGCGGGCTTCCGTCCGAGGCGTTCGCGGCGGTGACGATGTGGAACGTCGTCGAGTTCGTCCGGCGTCCGCTCGAGATGCTCCGCGATGTGCACCGCGTGCTGGTCCCGGGCGGCCGCGTGTTCATCCGGACGCCGAACGAGCGCTTCCAGCTGGCCGCGTATCGCTGGCGCCGGCGCATCGCCTGGTGCCGCCCGCTCGCCCGCGTGCTCGGCGACGCCTTCTACTTCCAGCCCGTCATGTGGAACGCGGCCACGCTGACCACGGCGCTCGCGCGCGGCGGCTTTGTCGACACGCGGCTCTGGAACAGCCGGCCCTCGGCCGGCGACCCCTACCACGTGCGCTCGCCGCGGCGTGAGGCGGCCGTGCACGCGGCCAAGCGCCTCGTCCACGCGTGGGCGCTCGGCGCCGACGCGGCAACGCGCGGTCGCGTGCTCATCGGCTCCTCGATCTCCGCCCTCGCGCGCAAGCCCGCCTGACGCGCCGTCAACGCCCCGCCAGCCGCGCCAGCCAGGCCCGCCGTGGCGGCACCTGCAAGCGCTTGGCGGCGAAGCTTCGCGCGGCGAGCCCGAGCCCGACACGGTCGAGGCCCGCCAGCGCCGCGCGCTCGCCGGGGCCGAGCCCCGCCGCGCGCGCCACGCCGCCGGGATCGGCGACGAATGCCGCGCGCGTATCGTCCTCGACGTACAGGCGCGCCAGCAGCGCCTCGGCGCGCGCGCTCCACGCCGCGCCACACCCGCCAGCGCGGGCGTTGGCGCCGAGCCCCTCCAGTGATGATGGTCGCGCCCGCTGCCGCCCGCGGGCGACGGCCGCGCGGGCGCGGTCGAGCTCGTCGAGGAGCGCCGCGATCGGCGGATAGCCGCCGTCGCGCTCGAGGATCACCGTGAGCGCACCGGGCGCGAGCGCGGCGAGCGCCTCGAGCAGCGCGAACACGGCGTCCGGCACGTCGTGGCGATGATCATCCAGCAGGCGCTCGCCTCCTGGCGCGCCGATCCACCGCCCGCCCGCCAGATGCACCTGCCGGACTCGCGACAGCGGCAGTCGTGGCAGCATGGCGACGGCGTCGAAGCCGAAGTTCAGCGCGTTGGCGTGCAGGTTGTGCAGGTCGAGCAGCAGTGGCGCGGTCGTCGCGGCCACGACGTCGCAGAGCCACGTCGCCTCGTCGCGATCGCTGCCGGGCGGCTCGACGAGCGTCGCGACGTTCTCCAGCAGCGGCGCCGTCCCGACGATCGCCCGCGCCCGCGCGACGTTGGCGGCGAGGCCCTCGAGCGTGGCGTCGACGCGCGGCGGCGCGGCCAGGTGGCCGATCTCGCGGCCGCCGGCGCGCACGAAGGCGAGGTGCTCCGACCACGCCTCGGGCCGCACGCGCTCGACGAGCCGCGCGAGCGCGTCGAGACGGCGCGTCGCCACCGGATGCGCGGACGCCAAGCCGAGCGAGACGCCGTGCAGCGTCAGCGGCACCTGGACCGCCAGCGTGGCGAGCGCGCGCACGTCGGCGCGGGCCGACGCGATCCAGTCGTCGGCGAGCGCCTCGACGACGTCGAGGCGCTCGCGATGGGCGAGGATGCCGGCCGCGAGCTCAGGGCGCCAGCCGATGCCGAAGCGGTCGCGCTCAGTCACCGCCGCCGCCTCCCCCGCAGCCGCCGCACCCGCCACCTCCGCCGCCCCCGCACGAGGACCCGCATGACGAGCCGCACGAGCTCCACGACCAGCCGCACGAGCCACCGGACGACTCGGGAGCGCGCGGGTGGAGACGACGTACGAAGCCGAAGCCGGCGGCGGGCAGCGCGTCGAGGCCGAACACGGCGGCCAGCAGCGCCGCGTCGGCGCTGGCGCCGCCGGGCCGGATCGAATTCGCGCGGGTGCGCAGACGCCGGAACAGCCGGCGCAGGTCGGCGAGGAGCGCGTCGCCGCGCGCCGTGCGGCGCGCGGTGGACAGGGCGAACGCGGCAACACACGCGGCGAACACGAGGATGAGGAGGAACAGGATGTTCGTGCGTCCCCGCTGGAGCGCGACGACGATTTTCGCGCCGGCCAGCACGACGAGGATCGCGACCGCGATGCCCAGCCGGCGGTAGCGCGCGTGCTGGACGCCCTCGTCCGCCAGCAGGCCGAGGCGCTCCAGCGTGCTCTCGTACGGCACGCAGGCCACCCGCAGATCGAAGTCGTCGAAGATCTCCGTCGCCGGGCGCGCCTCTCCGAATTTACGCTGGAGCGCCTGCTCGATCGGCCACATCGCCCCCGCCTTCGGGCTGGTCTTCAGCGTGCGTTCCTGCTCGTCGACGACCAGGAGGCCGCGATCGATGAGCGAGACGGCGGCGACACGCACGGCCTCCTCCGGTCCGCCGCGCAGGTGGGCGATGAGAAACGGGTCCGACGTCTCGATGCGCGGGACGGGTCCGCCCTCGGCCGCGCCGCGAACGAGCCAGAGCCCGACGAGGACGATCAGCGCGACGAAGGCGTAGAACGCGAGGAACTGAGGGCCGGGAAGGTCGAGGGGATTGGCCACCGCGTCAGCCGAGCGCGGCGAGGCGCGCGCGCAGGCGCTGGGCGAGATCGGCCAGGGCCAGCGTCGTCTCGCCCGCGGCGCCCGGCGGCAGCGCGCGCGTCTCGCGCGCCTCGGACATCCGGGTGAGCGTCGTCTGCCAGTCAGGCGCGCCGAGTGCTCCCGCCAGCCGCTGCAGCGCCTCCTTCGGCGCCACGACGGGGCCGCCCTCCAGCTCGAGGATCGTGGCCGCCGCCGTCCGCAGCGGCGCCGCCGCCTCCGCGATCACGCTTACCAGCTGCTCCTCACGCAGGCTGCGCTCGACGTACCGCGCGCGCAGGCGGAGGGCCAGGTTCAGCAGCACCTGGGTGCCGCGCGCGATCACGGCCGCCCGCGGCATCGTGAGGCGGGCGAAAGGATCCTCCCCCCACAGCACCCGGTGACGCCGCTTGATGTCGGCGAACTTCTGCGCGAAGGCGGCGGCCGCCGCCTCGATTTCGTCGTGCCGCAGGAACATCACGCGGACGCCGGCCGCGGCCTGGGCGACGCGCAGCGCGCCGCGCAGGGCGTCGGCCCGCGCGCGCTCGAAGGCGCGCAGGATCACGATGACGTTGACGTCGGACGTGGCGCGCAGCGCGCCCTCGGCGGCGCTGCCGAAGAGCACGATCGCAACGAGGTCGTCGGCGAAGGCGTCGCGCGCGGCGGCCACGAAATCGTCGAGGACGCGGGCCACCACCTCGGGCAGGTCCCGGAGCGCGGCGTGGGGCGTCGCCATCGCCCCCTACTTCTAGCACGCCGCGACGCCGCGCGACGAAGGATCAGTGCGCGACGCCGGCGAGCCGCGCGAGCTCGGCGAACGAGCTCACGACGACGTCGGCGGCGTCGGGCGGCGCGCCCTCGGGCGCGTAGAGCACCGTGCGCATGCCGACGCCGCGGCCGCCGGCGACGTCGGACACCACGCTGTCGCCGACCATCGCGGCCTCGCGCGGCAGGCAGCCGAGGCGTGCCAGCGCGATGCGGAAGAGCGGCGGCTCGGGCTTGCCGACGACGACCGGCCGCACGCCCGCGGCCACGCACACCGCCTGCACGATGGCGCCGCAGCCCGGCAGGAAGTCGCCGTCCTCCAGCGGCAGGCGCGGGTCGACGTTCGGGGTGACGACGGGGGCGCCGGCGGCGGCCGCCCGCGCCGCGGCGGCCAGCCGCTCGTAGGTCAGGTCGAAGTCGTTGCCGACGGCGACGACGGTGGCCTCACGCCACGCCTTGACGTCCACCCGCGCGTGGCCCGCGGCCTCGACGACGGCCGCCAGCTCGGGAGCGCCGATGACGAGCACGCGCGAGGCGCCCCAGCGCTCGGTCACCACCTCGCCGAGGATCTCGAGCGGGGTGAGCGCGGGCTCGCTTGGGACGACGCCCAGGCGCCGCAGCTTGGCCGACATCTCGGCGCCCCGCGCGCGCGAGTTGTTGGTGAGGTAGGCGACGCCGCGGCCGGCGCGGTGCAGCGCGGCCAACGTCTCGGCCGCGCCCGGGTTCAGCCGCTCGCCCTGCCAGACGCAGCCGTCGAGATCGAAGACGAAGCCGCGCAGCGCGTCGAGCACCGCGCGCTAGTCGCCCGCGGACTTCTTGAAATCGGCGATGGCGTCGGTGTAGACGCGCTCGGTCCGCTCGGCCACGCTCGCCCACGCGAACTGAGCCTCCACGCGCCGGCGCCCGGCCTGGCCCATGCGCCGCCGGGTGTCCGGCTCGTTCAGCAGGCGCGTGAGCGCGGCGGCGAGCGCGTCGGGGTTCGCCGGCGGGACGAGGAGGCCCGTCTCGCCGTCCACCACGACCTCGAGGATGCCGCCGACGGCGGACGCCACGACCGGCGTCTCGCACGCCATCGCCTCGAGGTTGATGATGCCGAACGGCTCGTAGACCGAGGGACAGCAGAACACGGCGGCGTGGCTGTAGAGCTGCACGACCACCTCGTGCTTCACCATCTCGTTGATCCACAGCACGCTCGGCATCGCGGCGACGGCGCGGCGCAGGCGCTCCTCGATCTCCGGCGTGTCGGGTGCGGAGGCGCACAGCACCACCTGCACGCCGGCCGGCAGCCGCCGGGCGGCCTCGATCAGGTGGAAGATCCCCTTCTGGTCGGTGATGCGTCCGACGAAGAGCACGTAGGGCGTCCTCACGTCCAGGCGCTCGAGGTGCTCGCGCCGATCGGTGCGCCGAAAGCGCTCGGGATCGATGCCGTTGTGAATCACCACGACGCGCGCGGGGTCGGCCTCGAAGTGCGCGAGGATGTCGTCGCGCATCTTGTTCGAGACCGCGATGACACGGTCGGCCGCCTCGACCGCCGTCTTCTCGATCCACGACGAGAGCAGGTAGCCCGAGCCGAGCTGGTCCGCCTTCCACGGCCGCAGCGGCTCCATGCTGTGCAGCGTGACGACGAGCGGGATGCGATGCAGCGTGCGGATCCAGAGTCCCGCCATGTCGGCGTACCACGTGTGGGCGTGGGCCACGTCCGCGTCGACCGGGTCGCGCGCCATCGCGAGGTCGATCGAGAGCGTCTCCAGCGCCGGCGCGAAGCGCGGCTCGCCGCTCTTGTCCGCCTTCAGGCGTTCCCACGCCGTGTAGCCGCGCACGACGACACCGTCGTCGGCCGGCTCGCGCTGGCCGAAGCAGCGCACCTCCACCTTCATGCGCCGGCGCAGGGCCTGGGTCAGCTGGTCCACGACGACGCCGGCGCCGCCGTAGATGTGCGGCGGGTACTCGCGCGTGAGCTGGAGGGCCTTCATGAGGTCAGAATAGCGTAGGCGGCTTCAGGGCGTCTCGGGCGGCGGCGCGGCGGGCGGCGTCTCCTCCGCGCTCCGCTCCTCCTCCCAGCGCTCGAGCTTGCGCGCCACCGTGCGCACGTCGATGCCGAGCAGCTTGGCGGCCAGCGTCTTGTTGCCGCCGGTCGCGGCGAGCGTCGCGTCGAGCAGCCGCTGCTCGACCTCGGCCAGCGGCGTGCCGATGCGCACCGACACCACGCCCTCCGGCAGGGGCGTGGCCCCGGCGATCTCGGGCGGCAGATCGTCGACGTCGACCTGGACGCCGCGCGCCAGCACCACGCCGCGCTCGATCACGTTTTCCAGCTCGCGCACGTTGCCGGGCCAGGCGTAGGCCTCCAGCCGCTTGAGCGCGTCGTCGGTGAGGCCGTCGAGCCGGCGGTTGTTCTTCGCGGCGTACACGCGCAAAAAGTGCTGGGCGAGCATCGGGATGTCCTCGCGGCGCTCGCGGAGCGGCGGCACGTGCACGGTGATGACGTTGAGCCGGTAGAAGAGATCCTCGCGGAAGCGGCGCTCCTTGACCAGCTGCGCGAGATCCTGGTTGGACGCGGCCACCAGCCGCACGTCGACCTTGACGCTGCGCGTCCCGCCCACGCGGTCGAATTCGCCCTCCTGCAGGACTCGCAGGATCTTCGGCTGTGTCACCGCGGAGAGATCGGCCACCTCGTCGAGGAAGAGCGTGCCGCCGTCGGCGAGCTCGAAGCGGCCCTCCTTGCGGCCGGCGGCGCCCGTGAACGCGCCGCGCTCGTAGCCGAACAGCTCGGACTCGAGCAGCGTCTCCGGCAGCGCGGCGCAGTTGACGGCCACGAACGCCTTGGTGGCGCGCGTCGAGCGCTCGTGGATGGCGCGCGCGACCAGCTCCTTGCCGGTGCCGCTCTCGCCGTGGATGAGCACGGTGGCCGACGACGAGGCCACCTGCTCGACGAGCATCATCATGCGGCGGAAGGCCGGACTGCCGCCGACGATCGCGCCCTGTCGCAGCAGGTCGTCGAGGCGCTGCTGCAGGACGCGGTTGCGCTCGATCAGCTCGCGGCGCTCGAGCGCCTTGTCGATCAGCTTGAGCAGCTGCTCGCGCCGGAACGGCTTGGTGAGGAAGTCGTAGGCGCCGTCCTTCATCGCCTTCACCGCCTCCTCGACGGTGCCGAAGGCGGTGAGGAGGATGACGTCGACGTCGGGCGCGATGGCCTTGGCCGCGCGCAGCAGCTCGAGGCCGGTGAGGCCGGGCATCTTCAGATCCGTGAGAATGAGGTCGACCGACCCTCCCTGCAGGCGGTCGAGCGCGGCGCGGCCGTCCGAGGCGAGCAGCACGCGGTAGCCCTCGCGCGTGAGCGTGCGCTCGAGGCTCTCGCGCAGCCCCGGGTCGTCGTCGGCGACGAGCAGCGTGCGCTCAGGCACGCGCGACCTTGACCGGCAGCCGGATGGTGAACACCGCGCCGCCGCCCGGCCGGTTGGCCCACGAGAGCTCGCCGCCGTGCTCCTCGATGATCTGGCGCGAGATCGCCAGCCCCAGCCCCGTCCCCTGCGGCTTCGTGGTGAAGAACTGCTCGAACAGGCGCCGGGCCACCTCGGGGGCGATGCCGGGCCCCGTGTCGGACACCGCGATCTCGACGGCGTCGCCGAGGGCCGCGCTCGAGATCGTCAGCGCGCCGCCGCGCGAGAGGGCCTCCAGCCCGTTCTTGACGAGATTCAGAATGGCCTGGCGCAGGAGCGCGCGGTCGATCTCCATCGTCGGCACGGCCGGATCGGTCTCCACGCGCATGCTCAGTCCTTGCCGATCGGCGACGGGGCGGACGAAGGCCGCCAGCTCCTCGACGAGGTGGTTGATCGACTCCTCCTCGAAGTGCGCCTTGGGAAAGCGCGCGAACGCCAGGTATTCCTCGGTCAGCGCGTCCAGCGTGTTGACCTGGTCGCGGATGGCGGTGACGAGACCGCCGGCCTCGTCCATGTCCGCCCCCGTGCGCGCGCGCACGATGTCGCCGAGCATCTCGGCGTTGAGCTCGATGGCGCTGATCGGATTGCGCACCTCGTGCGCGACCTTGAGCGAGAGCCGGCCCACCGTCGCCATGCGCTCGGAGACGAGCAGCTCCTGCTGGGCCGCCTGCAGCCGGCTCAGGAGGCCCTCGACCTCGCCGCGCGCGCGGCGCTCGCGATCGGCGACGATGCCGACGATCACCGCGGGCAGGCCGAAGAGCACCACGAGCAGCGTGACGCCGGTCCAGCCGATCCACGGCGGCGCGAGCGAGGCGGCGGCCGCCATGAGGCCGCCCGCGGCCAGCGCGGTGACGAAGGCGATCCACGGCCCGAAGTAGTACGCGTTGACGGCCACGAGCGGGAAGAACAACAGATAGAAGAGGCTCTCGCCGCCGCCCGTCAGCAGCACCAGCACGAACACGAGCAGCAGGTCGATGGCCAGCGCGCCCAGGAAGATCGCGCGCGTCGCGCCCGGCTGCACGGTGACCAGGGCGAAGATGCCGACCTTGTAGAGCGCGAACCAGACGACGAGGGCGAAGAGGTCGATCTGCTGGCGCGGACGCAGCGGCACGAGGCCGAGCGTGGCGAGGCCGCCGACCATCGCCACCGCGAGCAGCACGGCGAACACACGTTCGTCGCGCTCCAGCAGACTGAAGATCGCGTGCCATGGCTTGCGCTCGGCCGTCACGGTCGCCACGCTCGCCGACTATAGCACGCCGTCGTCGACGTCCTGCGCGACGGCGCGGCTCCGGCGCCACGCCAGCACCGCGATCCACGTGGCCAGCGCCACGAGGCCGAGCAGCGTGAGCCAGCGCTCGACGCGGTGCACGTCGTGCAGGATCGCGCTCAGCTGGTCGGTGAAGAAGTAGGCCAGCAAGAAGCCGCTGGGCACGCCGATCGCCGCCGCGGCGCCGTCCGCGAGGATGAACTTCCAGAACGGCACCCGCGCGATGCCCGCGGTCAGGAAGGCCGCCGCGCGCAGCCCCATGACGTGGCGCGCCGTGAAGACGGTCTTGGCCGCGTGCCGGCGGTAGGCTTCCAGCAGCGCGTGCTCGCGCGCCGGGGTCAGCACCCGCCGCACGATGGCCCAGTCGAGGATGCGCTCGCCCCAGTGGTGGCCGACCCAGTAGAGAACGGCGTCGCCCGCCAGCACCCCGAGAAAGCAGGTGGGCAGCGCGACCCACCAGCGCATGTAGCCCTCGTGGGCCAGCGCACCGGCCGCGAGGACGGGCAGCTCCTCCGGAATCGGCGCGCCCAGGCCCCCGAGGAAGAGCACCGTGAAGATGCCGAGGTAGGTGAACTGCTCGATGAAATCGTTGATCACGGCATGTATACTTTACCCGTCTGGTGCGGTCGCCGGTTCGCCGTGAACCCCCGCCCGCTGGCTCAGGCCGCGTCTCGGGTCTCCTTCCGAGTCCAGGGATCGCGAGCACAGTTCGGAAGGCCACAAGGAGCGCTCCCCATGGCTGTGAAACTCTTCGTCGGAGGCCTCTCCTTCTCCACATCCACCGAGCGCTTGCGGGAGGCGTTCGCCGCGTGCGGCAACGTCGAGTCCGCGAGCGTGGTGACGGACCGCGACACCGGCCGCTCGCGCGGCTTCGGCTTCGTCGAGATGGCGACGAACGAGGAGGCCGAGCAGGCTATCAACAAGCTCAACGGCACGAGCCTCGATGGCCGGACCATTCAGGTCGAGAAGGCCAAGAGTCCCGGGGCCGGCGGTGGCGGCGGCGGACGCGGCGGCTTCGGGGGCCGAGGTGGCGGCGGCCGGCCGGGCGGCGGCTACGGCGGGGGCGGCGGCGGCCGGCCCGGCGGCGGCGGCCGCTGGTAGGTTTGTTATAACGGAGCCGGGATGTCTCCCGGCTCCGTGATCCTGCACACCGAGTCGTCGGTCGGGTTCGGTGGGCAGGAGATGCGAATCATCGCAGAATCGCGCTGGCTGATCGCGCACGGCTGGCGCGCGACGATCGTCGGGCAACCCGGCGCTCGATTGCTCACCGAGGCCGCGCGCGCGAACGTGCCTGCCCTGGCCGTCCGCATGCGCGGCGCCTGGGACCTCGTCGCCGTCCTTGCGCTCCGGCGCCACCTCCGCGCCCACCATGCGGCGCTCGTCCACACGCATTCCTCGGTGGACGCGTGGGTCGGCGGGCTCGCCGCGCGCTCGCTCGGCGTTCCCATCGTGCGCAGTCGTCACGTCAGCATCCCTATTCCGAGGCGCCGCGCGGTCGTCTACCGGCTCGCCGATCGCGTGATCACCAGCGGCGAGGCGGTGGCGGCCATCGTCCGCGGCGCCGGCGTGCCCGCCGAGCGCGTCGCGGCGATCGGCCCGGGCCTGGACACGACGCGGTTTCATCCGACGGTCTCCGGCGCCGGTGTACGCGCCGAGCTCGGCCTGCGCGGCCCCGCCGTCGGTCTCGTGGCCAACATCCGCGGCAGCAAGGGCCACGCGTACTTCCTCGAGGCCGCGCGCGCCGTCGTGGTCCGGCGTCCCGACGCGCGCTTCCTGATCGTCGGCGACGGCATCGGCTTCGACGACGTGCGGCGCCGCGTGAAGGAGATGGATCTGCAGTCGCACGTCATCATGACCGGCTTCCGCCGCGACGTGCCCGAGGTCATGGCCGCCCTCGACGTGCTCGTGCTGCCCTCGATCAAGTCGGAGGCGATGTCGCAGGTCATCCCGCAGGCCCTCGCCGTCGGCACGCCGGTCGTCGGCACCACCGTCGGCGGCACGCCCGAGCTCGTTCGCGACGGCGAGACCGGCCGCCTCGTGCCGCCGGCCGACGCCCGGGCACTCGCCGAGGCGATCCTCGACCTGCTCGGCGCCCCCGAGCGGGCGCGCGCGCTGGCGCGCCGGGGTCAGGCGATCGTGCTCGCCGAGCACTCGATCGACGCGACGATGGCGCGCACGCTGGCCGTCTACGAGGCGGCGCGCGCGGCGCGCGGAGGAAATTGACGATATAGCAATATTGCTATATTACTATTCTGGTGTCCGAACCTCGCCGGCGGTACGAGCTGCAGACACTGAAGGCGGAGTTCTTCAAGGCGCTCGGGCACCCGGTCCGCGTTCGCATCCTCGAGATCCTCCGCCACGGCGGCCGTAGCGTGCAGGATCTCCAGCAGAGTCTCCAGCTCGACCAGGCGATCGTCTCGCAGCACCTCGCGCGGCTGCGCGCGAAGAACGTCGTGGAGGCGCGCAAAGACGGCGCGACCATGCGTTACACGGTCCGCGACCCGGCGGTCGGCGAGCTGCTCGACGTCGCGCGGCAGATCTTCAGCCGCCATCTCGTGGGCACGCAGAACATGCTGCGCGAGCTCCAGCGCGAGCAGCGCCCCGCCCGGCGGCGCTGACCGCGTGTTCCGCCAGCTCCGCGTCGCGCTGCGCACGGGCATCGCCACCGAGCCCCCTGCCCGCCCGACCGAGGTCGAGCGGCTCGGGGCGCGCCTGGCCGACGAGATCCGTGTGCGCTTCGGGCGCTCGCTCGCGATCCGGCAGGTCGACGCCGGCTCGTGCAACGGCTGCGAGCTCGAGATCGGCGGCCTCACCGGCCCGCACTACGATCTCGAGCGGTTCGGGCTGCACTTCGTCGCCTCGCCGCGCCACGCCGACTGCCTGCTCGTCACGGGACCGGTGACGCGCAACATGGCCGAGGCGCTGCGCCGCACGTGGCATGCGACGCCGGATCCCAAGATCGTGATCGCCGCCGGGGACTGCGCGGGCGACGGCGGCATCTTCCGCGGCTCGTACGCCGTGGTCGGCGGCGTGCGCGAGGTCGTGCCGGTGGATGCCCTGATCCCCGGGTGCCCTCCCTCGCCGGCCGCCCTCCTCGCCGGCCTGCTCGACGCGCTGGGACGTTCGCGCTGATGGCGGCGCTCGTGTACGCGCTCACCGCGCTGCTCGGCGCGGGCGCGGCGGCGGCCGGCGTGGCGGGCATGCTCGGCGCGCGCTGGACGGTCCGCGTCGACTGGCTCGTCCCGCTCGGCGGCCTGAGTCTGGAGATGGACGCGCTGGCGGGCCTGTTCGTCACCCTCATCGGCCTCACCGCGGCGCCCGCGTCCGTCTACGCCTTCGGCTACGCCGGGCGCGAGCGCCGCGGCTGCCTCGCCTACGCGACGTTCGTGGCCGCGATGCTCGTCGTCCCGCTGGCCGCCAACGTGATGACGTTCGCGCTCGCGTGGGAGCTCATGTCGCTCGCCTCCTACGTCCTCGTGCTCGACGGCGCGCGTGCGGACCGCGAAGCGGCCGCGTCCGCGCACGCGGGCTGGGTGTACGCGCTGATGACGCACGCCGGGCTCGCCTGTCTGCTGGCGGGCATGCTCCTGCTGACAGCCTGGACGGGCAGCGCGAGCTTCGCCGACTGGACGGCGGCCGCGCCGGCGCTGAGCGCGGGGGCCCGCTCGCTCGCGTGGGCGCTGCTCGCGCTCGGCTTCGCGGCCAAGGCGGGCGCCGTGCCGCTGCACGTGTGGCTGCCGCTCGCGCATCCCGCCGCGCCCAGCCACGTCTCCGCGCTCATGTCGGGCGTCATGATCAAGCTCGGCGTGTACGGTCTGCTGCGGGCGAGCCTCGTGTGGCTCGCGCCGGCGGTGCCGTGGTGGGGCGCGACCCTGCTGCTGGTCGGCGCCGTCTCCGCGGTCGTCGGCGTGCTCTACGCGATCGTGGATCGTGACCTCAAGCGCCTGCTCGCGTTCTCGTCCATCGAGAACGTCGGCATCGTCCTCGTCGGCCTCGGCGCCGCCGTGACCTTCGCGGCGACGGCACTGCCCGAGCTCGCGCTGCTGGCGCTCGCGGCGGGGCTCTATCACGCGGTGAACCACGCGGCGTTCAAGAGCCTGCTCTTCATGGCGGCCGGCGGCGTGCTGCACGGCGCGGGCACCCGCGACATGGAGGCGCTCGGCGGCCTCATCAAGCGCCAGCCGTGGACGGCGGCGTGCTTCCTCGTCGGCGCCGTCGCCATCGCGGGCTTGCCGCCGCTCAACGGCTTCGTGAGCGAGTGGCTCACCTTTCAGGTCCTCCTGCAGAACGTGCGGATGCCGCAGCCGGCGATGAACCTCGCGTTCGCCCTCGCCATCGCCGGGCTGGCGCTCGCCGCCGGGCTCGCCGTCGCCTGCTTCGTGAAGGCGTTCGGAATCACGTTCCTCGCGCTGCCGCGCAGCGAGGCCGCCGCCGCCGCGCGCGAGGCGCCCGCCCCGATGCGCGTGGCGATGCTGGCCGCCGCCGCCGGCTGTGTGGCGCTCGCCCTCGGCGCCTCCTGGGTCGTGCCCGCGCTCGCCGTCGTCGCGGCGACCCTCGTGCCGGCGCCGTCGCCGGTCACGATCGCCGCGGGGCTGACGCTCGAGGTCTCGGGCGAGTTCGCGAGCCTCTCCGTGCCCGCCGTCGCGCTGGCGCTCGCGGGCGCCGTGCTGCTGCCGTGGGCGCTCCTGTCCGTCGCCCGGGCGCGCCCCCGGCCGCGCCGCTACGAGACGTGGAGCTGCGGCCGCGTGCTGCAAACCGCGCGCATGGAGTACACGGCGACGGCCTTCGCCGATCCGTTCACGCGCGTCTTCGACTTCTTCTATCGTCCCCAGACGCGGCTCGACATCGACCGGCACCCCGAGTCGCGCTTCTTCGTGCGGCGCATCCGCTACGAGAACCCGACCCGCTTCATCGTCGACGAGTGGCTGTATCGGCCGCTCGGGCGCGTGCTGCGCGCCGCCGCGCGCCGCGCCGCCGTCGTGCAGTCGGGCAGCCCCAACCTCTATCTGGCCTACGTGCTGGCGGCGCTGCTGGCGCTGCTCCTGCTGGCGTGATGGACGCGCTGCTCCTGGGCCTGCTGCAGGGCGTCGCCGTCGCGCTGGGCGCGCCGCTGCTCGTCGGCACGCTCCGCACGCTCAAGGCCCGGATGGTCGGACGCCGCGGGCCCGCGCCGTGGCAGCCGTTCCTCGACCTGCGCAAGCTGCTCGGCAAGACGCCGGTCGTCTCGGACACGACGTCCTGGATCTTTCGCGCGACGCCGTACGTGCTGGCGGGCGCGATGCTCGTGGCCGCGCTGGCGGCGCCGGTCCTGACCTCGCGGCCGCCGCTGGCCTTCGCCGGAATCATTCTGCTCATGTCGCTCTTCCTGCTCGGGACGTTCTTCCTCGCGCTGGCCGGGCTCGACGCGGGCAGCGCGTTCGGGGGCATGGGCAGCAGCCGCGAAGTCGCGGTGGCCGCCCTCGCGGAGCCGACCGTCATCCTCGCCGTCTTCGCGCTGGCGCTGCGCGCGAACACGACGAACCTCGGCGGCATCGTCGAGCGCGTCTCGGCCGAGCCGCTCCTCGCGATCAATCCGGCGCACCTGCTCGCCTTCGCGGCGTTCTTCATCGTGATGCTCGCCGAGACGGGACGGCTGCCCGTCGACAATCCGGCCACGCACCTGGAGCTGACGATGATCCACGAGGCGATGGTTCTGGAATATTCGGGGCGCCACCTGGCCCTCGTCGAGTGGGCCTCGTCCATGAAGCTGCTCCTCTTCCTCACGCTGCTCGCGAATCTCTTCTTTCCGTGGGGCGTGCCCGCCGACGCCGTGCTGCCCGCGCTGCTGCTCGGGCTGCTGGCGCTGGCCGGCAAGCTCGTCCTGCTCGCCGTCGCTCTGGCGCTGCTCGAGACGGCCATCGCCAAGCTGCGGCTGTTCCGCGTGCCGGAGCTGCTCGCGGGGTCGTTCGCGCTGGGCGTCCTGTCGGTGAGCGCGGTGTTCGTGCTGCGATGATGACGACCGTCACGAACTTGCTCACCTTCCTGGCCCTCGGCGTGACGCTGGTCCTCGTCTGGCGGCAGTCGTGGCGGGGGCGCGTGCGGCTGTTCGTCCTGCAGTCGCTGCTGCTGGGCTCGCTCGCCGCGGCCATCGGCGTGCTGGCCGGGCGCCCGTCGCTGCTGGTCGTGGCCACCGTCTTCCTCGTGGTGAAGACGTGGGTGATCCCGCGCGTGCTGCACCGCATGGCCGCCGGCGCCCCGCTACGCCCGCTGGGGCCGGGCCGCTCGGCCGGCATCCCCGTGCTGATCGCGGGCGCGCTGGTCGTCGTCGCCTACGTCATCATGCTGCCGGTGAGCGGGCTCGCGACGAGCGCCCTGCCCACGCGCGGCGCCATCCCGCTGACGTTCGCCATGGCCCTGATCGGGCTGTTCGTCTGCGTTATGGGCCGCGACGCGCTCGGGCAGGTCACCGGCTTTCTCGTCTTCGAGAATGCGATCTTCGCCCTCGGCGTCGTCGCCACCTATGGCATGCCCGGCCTCGTCGAGGCCGGGGTCTTCCTCGAAGTCCTGGTCATCGTCCTGCTCATGGAGGGCGTCGTCGTCCAGATGCGGCGCGAGCACGACTCGCTCGACGTCGATCGGCTGCAGGAGCTGCGCGGATGATCGTGCTGCTCCTCGCCGTGCCTCTCGCGGCCGCCGCCGTGCTGGCGCTCGCCCCGGGCCGCGCGGCCACGGTCGTCCACGCGCTGGTCAGTGTGACCACGCTCACGGCCGGGTTGGCGGTCGCCGTCGCCGCCGTGAGAGGCGACACCGCGGTCGCCCTCGACGGCGTCCTGCGCGTCGACGCGCTCTCCGGCTGGATGATCGCCGTCATCGTGATCGTCGCGGCGCTCGCCGCCGCGGAGGCACCGCGGTATGCGCGCGGGGGCTCGCCGCGCGTCTTCTATCCGCTCTTCCACCTGATGGTCTTCACGATGCTCGCGGCCGTCTCCACCGACGACGTCGGCGTGATGTGGGTGGCCGTGGAGGGCACGACCCTCGCGTCGGTGTTCCTCGTCAACTTCGAGCGAACACGCGCCTCGCTCGAGGCCGCCTACAAGTACCTGCTCATCTGCTCCGTCGGCATCGCCATCGCCTTCGTCGGCACCGTGCTCGTCTATTATGCGGAGGCCGTCCGCCAGCACGGCGTCGTCGAGCACACGGTCCAGGGCCTGCGCTGGACGTCGCTGCTCGCGCTCGCGCCCGCGCTGTCGCCGCGCGTGCTGCAGCTGGCGTTCGTCTTCCTCGTCGTCGGCTATGGCACGAAGGCGGGCCTCGCCCCGATGCACACGTGGCTCCCCGACGCGCACAGCGAGGCGCCGGCGCCGGTGAGCGCGCTCATGTCCGGCGTGCTGCTGAGTGTCGGCGCCTACGCGATCCTGCGATTCAAGCCGATCGTCGACGCGGCCGCCGGTCCGGGCTTCGCCCGGCGCATCCTCATCACGCTGGGGCTGCTGTCGCTCGCCGTCGCCGCCGCGTTCCTGTGGAATCCCGGCAACTACAAGCGGATGCTCGCGTACTCGAGCATCGAGCACATCGGGCTGGTCGGGCTCGGCCTCGGCTTCGGCGGCATGCTCGGCGTGTCGGGCGCGCTGCTGCACGTGGCCAATCACGGCCTCGCGAAGTCGGTGGTCTTCCTGCTGGCCGGCCGCATCCGCGCCGCGTACGGCACCGCCGAGCTCGGCGGCGTGCGCGGGCTGCTGCGCGCGCTGCCGGTGACCGGCCGTGGCTTCCTGCTCGGCGTGCTGGCGTTGATGGGGCTGCCGCCCTTCGGGCTCTTCACGAGCGAGGTCATGATCTTCGCGGCGGGCTTCCGCGAGGGCGACGCGTGGGCGGCCGCCGCCGGGCTGGTGTTGCTCGTCGTCGCCTTCGGCGGCCTGCTGCGCGCGGCGCACGCCATGCTGTTCGGCCCCACACCCGGCATGGGCCGCGCCGCCGGCGGCTGGATCAGCGCGCTGCCGATGGCGGCGGCGCTGGCGCTCCTCGTGCTGACCGGTCTCGCGTGGCCGCCGGGCCTCGCCACGGCGCTCGACCTCGCGACGCGGGTGGTGGTGCGGTGAGCGCGCGGCCGGCGCTCGACGCGATCGCGCGGGTCGTGCGCGACGGCGGTGCGGACGCCATCGTCAGCGACGCCTCCACCGGCGCCCTCGAGTGCGGGCTCCCGGCGGCGAGCCTGCCGGCGTTCGCCGACCGGCTCGGCGCGCTCGGCCTCGAGGCCCAGTGGATCGCGGCCGCCGACACACGCACCACGAGCGGCCGCTTCACGCTGGCCTACCATTTCGCGCCGCCGGCGCACCGGCCGGCGGTCACCGCGCGCGTCGCGATCGACGCGGCGTTCCCGTCGCTGGCCACGCGCTCGTTCGCGGCCAGCCGCTTCGAGCGCGAGATCCAGGACCTCTTCGGACTCACGGCGACGGGCCACCCCGATCCGCGGCGGCTCGCGCTGCATCAGTTCTGGCCCGAGGGCTACTATCCGCTGCGCGGCGACAGCGTACCGCGCGCCGACGTCGTGGACGACGGCCGGCCGTTTCCGTTTCGTCGGGTGGAGGGCCGGGGAATCTTCGAGATCACCGTCGGTCCGGTCCACGCCGGCATCATCGAGCCCGGCCACTTCCGCTTCTCCGTCGAGGGCGAGACGATCGTCAACCTCGAGACGCGCCTGGGCTTCGTGCACAAGGGCACCGAGAAGCTGTTCGAGACGCTGCCGCTCGCCCGCGCGCCCGAGCTGGCCGAGCGGATCTCGGGCGACACCAGCGTCGGTCACGCGCTCGCCTTCTGCCAGGCGCTGGAGGCGCTCGCCGGCGAGCACCCGCCCGAGCGCGCCCTCTGGCTGCGCGTCGTGCTGCTGGAGCTCGAGCGTCTGTACAACCACGTCGGCGACGTCGGCATGATCGTGAACGACACGGGCTACGCGTTCGGCCACGCGCACTGCTTCCGGCTGCGCGAGCGGCTGCTGCGGCTCAACGCCCGCCTGACCGGCCATCGCCTGCTCCGCGGCGCCGTCGTGCCCGGTGGCGTCGCCGGCCCCATCGTCTCCGCCGATGTCGAGCGGGCCGCGCGCGAGGTCGATCGGATCGTCGACGAGTTCGTCGAGGTCGCGCGGCTCTCGCTCGACAACACCATGGTGCTCGAGCGCCTGCAGGGCACCGGCCGGCTCACGAACCGCACCGCGCGCGAGATGCAGGTGGTCGGGATGGTGGCGCGGGCGAGCGGCATCGACGCCGACGCGCGCCGCGACGCGCCGTTCGCCGCGTACGGCGTGCTGCCCCTCCGCGTACCGGTCTACGAGACGGGCGACGTGTGGGCGCGGACGATGGTCCGGATCGAGGAGGCGCGCCAGGCGGCGGCGCTGATCGGCGACGCCGCGCACCGCGCGCCGAGCGGCCCGGTCGTCGCGGCGCCCGGCCCGCTGCGCGCCGGCGCGCACGCGACCGGCCTCGTCGAGGGCTGGCGCGGCCCGATCTGGCACTGGGTGCTCGCGGCGGGACCGGACTCGCTCGCGCGCGTGAAGGTGGTCGACCCCTCGTTCCGGAACTGGCCCGCGCTCGAGTACGCGGTGCTGAACAACATCGTCCCGGACTTCCCGCTCTGCAACAAGTCGTTCAACCTCTCGTATTCCGGAAACGATCTCTGACGCCGTGAGCGCGGTCTGGGCCGTCATGCGCGCGACGTGATCGCCGCACTGCAGCGGCGACTACGACGCGGCCCCCTCAACGAGCCTTTCGAGCCGTACGGGCGCGCCCTCCATGATCATTGGCTTCGAAAGCGGCCGATCCTGTTTCATTGCCGTTTCGGCCCGTGGTTTTCGGTCATGAGTACGATCGAGGGTTTCGAGCCGATCTACCATCGCCGGTCGCTGGAGGCGACTGCCCTCGCGTCGTGTCGAGGCCGAGTGATCGACGTCGGCGCGGCCGCCGGCCGCAACACCCTGCTCCTTCGCGACAGGGGACACGAGGTCGTGGCCCTCGACGCCGAGCCGACCCTCGTCGAGCTCATGCGATGCCGCGGGCTCCACGAGGCTCATCTGGGTGACGTCTTCGACTTCGACCGCGGCGCATTCGACACGATTTTGTTCATGCAGATGACGATCGGGATCGTCGGCACGCTGGATCGGCTCCGTGACCTGCTCGCTCGACTGAAGACGCGCCTGACGCCTCGCGGACAGATTCTGCTGGATTCGCAGTCCCCGCACTGGTGGAGCCGCCGGTGGTGGACTCGCCGTTCGGACGCGTATGTCGGCGAAATCGACGTGCAGCTGCAGTATCGCTGGCTGCTCGGTCGGCCCTTCCGCTGGCTATCCCTCGATCGGGGCACGCTGCGGGTGTGTGCAGAGGCGGCCGGCTATGACGTTGAGCTGCTGGCCGAAGGACGGATGCGGGACTTCCTCGTGCGGTTGACGCCCCGTCAACCGCCGTGATTGATCAGCGCGGGCTCGCGGCGCGAGACACCTCCGCGGGATCGTACAGATGGCAGGCGACGTCGCGGCCGTCGACGAAGGCGAGCTTCGGCTCGTCGCTCGAGCAGCGCGCCAACACCTGGGGACAGCGCGTGTGGAACCGGCAGCCCGAGGGCGGATCGAGCGGGCTCGGCACGTCGCCGGCCAGCACGATCTCGTCGCGCGAGTCGTCGGGATGCGAGGGCAGCGCGGCGGCGAAGAGCGCCTTCGTATAGGGATGCCGCGGCTGCGAGGCCACCGTGCGCGCCGGGCCCGTCTCGACGACGCGCCCGAGGTACA
>WNEW01001370.1_pt1 | contig 21001 bp, 19 predicted proteins | sample 5399891 | NCBI WGS metagenome assembly WNEW01 (sample SAMN13153336, study PRJNA577476) | soil metagenome | isolation source: 40 cm grassland meadow soil pre-rain plot 5 | place: USA:California | collected 2015-09-08 | reverse complement strand
TCCGCGACGTCCTGGATCCCCGGCTTCGGGGCGCGTGACAACGACTGACGCACGCGAAAGAATGAGCGAGTGTAAAGTTACGGCGGGGTACGGGCGTGGCGACCTCCGGTGGTCGCGCGCGGACGAAGCGTCTGAGAGTGAACGAGTGTAAGGTGGCGACGGGGCACGGGCGTGGCGGCTTCGGGTGTTCGGGCGCAGGCGAAGCGCGGGAGAATGAGCGAGTGTGAGATGGCGGCGGGGCACGGGCGTGGCGACCTCCGGTGTTCGCGCGCAGACGAAGCGTGTGATCTTGAGCCAGCGTAAGGTGGCGGCGGGAAGGAGATTCAGTCATGAAAATGTACGTCGCAGGTGAATGGCTCGACAAGCCCGGGAAGATCGAGGTGCGCAACTCGTACGACAGCTCTCTGATCGACACGGTGCCGCGCGCGGACGCGACGGACGTCGAGCGGGCGCTCCAGTCCGCGGAGCGCGGCGCCAAGGCGATGGCCAAGCTCACCGCCTTCGAGCGCTGGAAGATCCTCCACGCCGCGGCCGAGAAGATCGCCGCGCGCGTCGAGGAGCTGGGCACGCTGATCTCGAAGGAGGAGGGGAAGATCCTCGCCGAGGGGCGCGCCGAGGCCCAGCGCGCCGTGGACACGATGATGGAGTCCGCCGAGGAGGCCAAGCGCGTCCACGGCGAGACGGTCGCCCTCGACGCGGCCGCCCACGGCCGCGGCAAGCTCGGCGTGACGCTCCGGGTCCCGTGCGGCGTCGTCGTGGCGATCAGCCCGTTCAACTTTCCCCTCAACCTCGTCTGCCACAAGGTGGGGCCCGCGATCGCGGGCGGCAACGCGGTTGTCCTCAAGCCCGCGACCGACACGCCGCTCTCGGCGCTCCGGCTGACGGAGATCCTGCTTGAGGCGGGACTGCCGCCCGAGGGGATCAACACCCTCACCGGCATGGGCGGCGAGATCGGCGACCTGCTAGTGGCCGACCGACGGGTGAGGAAGATCACCTTCACGGGCAGCCGCGACGTCGGCGAACGCATCTGCAAGACGGCCGGCATCAAGCGCGTCACGATGGAGCTCGGCTCGAACTCGCCCGTCGTCGTGATGCCGGATGCGGACCTCGACAGAGTCGCCGCGGCCGTGGCCGCCACGGGCTACGCCAACGCGGGACAGGTCTGCATCTCGACCCAGCGCGTGCTCACGGCGGGGAAGGTCTACGGCGACTTCCTCGACGCGCTCCGGCCGAAGGTCGCGGCGCTGAAGGTGGGCAACCAGCTCGATCCGACGGTCCACGTCGGGCCGATGATTCGTGAGAAAGAGGCGATCCGGGTGGACGAGTGGGTGAAGGAGGCCGTGGCGAGCGGCGCCCGGCTGGTCACCGGCGGGCGGCGGCAGGGGGCGACGTACGAGCCGACGATCGTCGCCGACGTGAAGCCGGACATGCGGATCTCGGGCGATGAGCTCTTCGGTCCGGCCGTTGCCGTCACGCCGTTCAACGACATCGACGAGGCGATCGCGCTCGCGAACGACACGAACTACGGGCTCGCGGCCGGGATCTTCACCGAGAACCTCGAGTGGGCCTGGAAGTTCGCGCGCGAGGTCCAGTCGGGCAACCTCCACGTCAACTGGGGGCCCCAGTGGCGGGCCGACCGGATGCCGTACGGCGGGCTCAAGGAGTCCGGGTTCGGCAAGGAGGGCCCGGCGTACGCGATCAACGAGATGACGGAGCTCAAGATGGTGGTGTTCCACCTCTCGTCCTGAGAGGACAGGGGATCCGAAAGGAAGGAGGCCGAGGGATGGCTGACGAGCGGCTCTGCTGGCTGCCGGCGACGGAGCTGGCGGCGGCGATCAGACGAAAGAGGGTCTCGCCGGTCGAGGTCGTGGACGCGATCCTCGAACGGGTCGAGCGTATCAACCCGAAGCTCAACGCCTTCGTGACGCTGACCGACGAGGCGGCACGGCGCGAGGCGAAGGCGGCCGAGCGTGCGCTGATGAAGCGGAGGGCCGTGCTCGGACCGCTCCACGGCGTGCCCTTCTCGGTGAAGGACCTGGTCGTCACCAAAGGGGTGCGCACGACGTTCGGCACGCCGCTCTACCGCGACAACGTGCCCACCGAGGACGCCCCGATGGTCGAGCGCATGAAGCGCGCCGGCGCGATCATGCTCGGCAAGACGAACACGCCGACCTTCGGCTGGATCGGCGCGACCCACAACCTCCTCTTCGGGCCGACGCGCAATCCCTGGAACCTCGAGCGGACGCCGGGAGGCTCGTCCGGGGGCGCGTCCGCGGCCGCGGCGGCTGGACTGGGCCCGCTCCACATCGGGACCGACGGCGGCGGCTCGATCCGCATCCCCGCCTCCTGCGCGGGGATCTTCGGCCTGAAGCCCTCCTACGGGCGCATCCCCGCCTACCCGCCGAGCGGCGCGTGGAGCCTCTCGCACATCGGCCCCATGGCGCGGACCGTGGCCGACGCGGCGCTCATGATGAACGTGTGCGCCGGCCCCGACGAGCGCGACCAGTACTCGCTCCCCGCCGCGCGCGTCGATCACCTGAAGGCGCTCCGCGGGGGCGTGAAGGGACTGCGCATCGCCTACAGCGACGACCTTGGCTTCGCCGACGCGGTGGACCCCGAGGTCCGCGCCGTCTCCGCCAAGGCCGCCGTGGCCTTCCGAGAGCTGGGTTGCCACGTGGAGACCGTCAACCCGCGCTGGCCCTCGCCGCGCGACTGCTGGGAGCAGACATTCTGCGGCGGCATCGCCACCCGCATGGCGCCGTACATCGACCGCCGCGCGGAGATCGAGCCAGGCCTCTACCGGATCATCGAGGCGACCCTCCGGAACCCGCCGACGCGATACGTGCAGGCGTGGTTCGACCGCCTCGCGTGGTGGCAGCACCCGCGCGCGTTCTTCGAGACGTACGACCTGCTACTGACGCCGACGATCGCGTGCCCGCCCTTCGCGATCGGGCTCGACAACCCTTCCGAGATCGCCGGCAAGCGCGTCGAGCCGTACGCCTGGATCCCGTTCACGTTCCCGTTCAACCTGACCGGTCAGCCCGCCGCGTCGGTGCGTGCCGTGCGGCTTCACCAAGGACGGGCTGCCGATCGGGCTGCAGATCGTGGGGCGTCGCTTCGACGACGTGGGCGTCCTGCGCGCCGCCGCGGCGTTCGAGCGCGCGCGCCCCTGGGCCGACCGGCGCCCCCCGATCGACTAGGACGCCGGCCGACGTTGATATGGAGCGGCTGGTGTTCATCGTGTCGCAGGAGCGGCGGGAGCTTTTCGAGAGCCTGAAGCGGGTCCTCGCGAGCGAGAGGGCCGTCGACATCATCCTCGACCGGCGGGTGGTGAAGCGCCGCCATCGGGAGGAGCCCCCCGCGGCCGAGCGCCGGCGGTTCGCGCGCCGCTCGAAGGCGCACGAGAACGCCGAGATCCACGCCCGCGGCTGGACCGTCGTCCGCCTGCCGTAGCGAATCTTGGACGTTGACGCGGGCGGCCCCGGCGGCGACGCTGGCCCGCGTGAACCTTGCCGAGCTCCTCGTCACGATCGCGCTGCTTGGCACCGTCTTCGCCGGAACCCTCACTGCACTTGAGCAGGGGCAGCGCGCGTATACGATCGGCGCCGCGCGGGTCGAGGCCCAGCAGAACGGCCGCTTCGCCCTCGAGCGGCTCGCCAGCGAGATCCGGAACGCCGGCGCCGGCGGCGTCGGGTTCGACGCGATCTCGGTGGCCGAACGGGAGCGCATCGTCCTTCACGTGGACCGCGACGGCGACGGTCGCACCACCGCGCGCGACGAGACGATCACGTGGCGCCTGGCGGGCACGGTGCTCCGGCGCGACGCCGGGGGCGGGGCGCAGCCGATCGTCGACGGCGTCCGCAGCCTGGTCCTCGAGTACCTGGATGCCGCGCGACGCCCCACGGCCGTCCCCGCGGAGGTTCGGACGGTCGTGATCACGCTCACGACCGAGGGCGCGGGCGGTATTGGCGCCCTGACGCTGACGACCCAAACGCGCCTCCGGACCCGGTGAGGTAGACTCGAACGGTGAAGGTTCGTACAGCCCTCGCTGCAGTCACCCTCGCTACAACCAGCCTTACCGCCTGCGCGACGGTGCCCGTCACGGGCCGCCATCAGCTCCTGCTCCTCCCGGAGAGCCAGGAGCAGCAGATGGGGCTCGACGCCTACCGGCAGGTCCTCAAGAAGGCCAAGCTCTCCACGGATCCGGTTGCCATCGAGCAGGTGAGGCGCGTAGGCCGGCGGATCGCCGAGGCGACCGGCCGTACGGACTATCAGTGGGAGTTCAACCTGATCGAGGACAAGCAAGCGAACGCGTTCTGCCTGCCCGGGGGCAAGGTGGCGGTGTATACCGGCATCCTGCCGATCACCCGCGACGACAGCGGGCTTGCCGCCGTCCTCGGCCACGAGGTCTCCCACGCCATCGCCCGCCACGGCGGCGAGCGGGTGACCCAGACGCTCCTCGTTCAGATGGGCCTTGCCGCGACCCAGGTGGCGTTGGCTCGGAACGACCCCGCGGTCGTCCAGCAGGTGCTACCCTGGAGCCGCGCCCAGGAGTCGGAGGCCGACCATCTCGGCCTGATCTTCATGGCCAAGGCAGGTTATGACCCTCACGCGGCGCTCGATCTCTGGAATCGGATGGCCGAGGCCGCAAAGGGGCGTGACCGCCCGCCCGAGTACCTGTCCACTCACCCGTCGGAAGAGACTCGGATCAAGCAGATCGAGGCCTGGATCCCGGAGGCCCTGCAGTTCTACGCCCCCCGCTGACCCCCCAATAAGCACCATTCGGTGGGTTGGAGTGGGGCTGGCCACACCACCGGTCGCCCTCCGGTCATATCGCCGGAATCTTACGAAAAATCATACGTTTTTCCTTGACAGGACCTTTAGGGTGACGCTAACGTGCCCATTCAAGTGGGACGAAGTGGGATGAGGCGATGAAGTCCCATTCCTTTCCCATGAAACGGGCATGTTCATTGGGCGCTATCAGCACACGATCGACCCGAAGGGTCGGGTGAGCATTCCCGCGCGATACCGGACCACGCTCGCGCAATACGAGGGCAACTTGATCGTGGTGCCGCAGGAGCAGTGCCTCGACGTGTATCCGTTCACGGCGTGGGAGCGCGTCGTCGGCGCGCTCAACGACCAATCGCAGTTCGACGAGCGGCTGCGTCGCGTCGGCCGGCTGTGGATCTCGCGCGCGAAGGAAGTCGAGCTCGACCGCGCGGGACGCATTCTGCTCCCGCCCGACAGCCGGCAGCAGGCGGGACTCGCGAAGGACGTGACGCTCGTCGGCCTGGGGCGCGACTTCTTCGAGATCTGGGACCGCAAGCGGTTCGAGGAGTACGAGCGGGCGAAGCGCGACGAGTTGGGTGGTGATTTCGCCTGGCTCTCGCAGGTGGGAGTCAAGTCGAAGTAGCTCACGTTCCGGTGCTCGTCGACGAAGTCGCGTTTCTCCTGCGACCGCGCGGCGAGGGATGGGTGATCGATGCGACGGTGGGAATGGGCGGTCACGCCGAGGCGCTCCTGATGGCGAGCCCGGCGTCTGTCCGGCTCCTGGGACTCGACGTGGACCCCGCGGCACTGAGCCACTCGGGCGCGCGGCTCGCGCGCTTCGGCGATCGCGTGCGCCTCGCGCACGAAACGTTCCGCAACCTCCGGACCACGGCAGAGGCGCACGGCGTCGCGCGTGCGCGCGCGATCCTGCTCGACCTCGGCGTGTCGTCCCACCAGCTCGAGGCGTCGGGGCGCGGCTTCTCGTTCCAGAAGGATGAGCCGCTCGACATGCGCCTCGATCCCACGCGCGGCGAAACTGCGGCGCAGCTCGTGAATCGGCTGACCGAGGCCGAGCTCGCGCGGATCCTCGTCGAGCACGGCGAGGAGCGGCACGCGCGGCGGATCGCCCGCGCGATCGTGCGGCGGCGCCCGCTCCGCACGACCGGCGATCTCGTCGCCGCCGTGCGGGGCGCGGTGCCACGCGCGGCGTGGCCCCGGCGCCTCCACGTCGCGACGCGCACGTTCCAGGCGTTGCGGGTGGCGGTGAACGACGAGCCCGCGGCGCTCCGCCAGGCGCTTCGCGACGCGCCGGCGCTGCTCGAGGTCGGCGGCCGCCTTGGCGTGATTGCTTTCCACTCGGGCGAAGATCGCATCGTGAAGCAGACGTTTCGAGCTCTGCAGCCGGCGGGCTTCGCCGAGCTGGAGCCGTCGCCCCTCGGGCCCGAGGACGACGAGGTGCGGGCGAACCCCCGCGCCCGGAGCGCGAAGCTACGCGTGCTGGAGCGGCTCCCGTGACGAACGAACAGCGACTCCATCGTGAACACGACCCGCGCGCCCGGCGGATCCTCGTCGGGGCGCTCACCGTCGCGGCGCTGCTCGTCGGGGGCGCGCTGATCGTCGTCGGGATGCGGGTGCAGCAGATCCAGCTCGCGTACCGCCTCGACGAGCTCCGCACGCAGCACGCGCGGGCGCAGGGGAACGTCCGGCAGCTCGAGATCGAAGTGGCCACGCTCCGCTCGCCCGGGCGGCTGGAGGCGCGTGCCAGGCAGCTGGGCCTGGTGGCGCCCGGTCGCGATCAGATCCGGCTCGCGCGCGAGTATGTCGCCGGCGGGACCGGCCTGGCGGCCACGCGCTTCGGCCGCGTCGAGGCGCTGGCGAAGTGACGCGCGGCGATCTCCGAGCGCGGGTCCTGATTCTCGCGGCCCTGCTCGCCGCCGCGTTCGGAGGCCTGACCGGGCGCCTCGCATGGCTCCAGGTCGTCAAGCGCGCCGAGCTCGCGCAACTCGCCGAGCGGCAGTACTCGCGCACCGTCGCCCTCTACGCCCAGCGCGGCCCGATCCTCGATCGCCAGGGCATGCCACTCGCCACCTCCACGCCGACCGAGTCGCTCTTCGTCCAGCCCCGGAGCGTCGGCGACCCCGTGCGCGTCACCGCGCGGCTGGCGCCGATCGTTGGCCTGCCGCCCGCGGAGGTGCACGCGGCCCTGACGAGCTCGCGCTCGTTCGTCTGGCTCCGGCGGAAGCTCCCGCCCGCAATCGCCGCCGCGGTCCGGGCGCTGCGCGAGCCCGGACTCGGCTTCCTGCCCGAGCCCCTCCGCCTCTACCCGAACCGCGAGCTGGCGGCGCACGTCGTCGGGTTCGAGGGGGTCCAGGGCGGGCTCGAGGGTATTGAGCGCGTCTTCGACGCCGAGCTCGCGGGCACGCCCGGAAAGGCGATCGTCGGCCGCGACGCGCTCGGGCGCGAGGTCGCCGCGCCGCACGTGCTGGAGCCGCCCCAGCCCGGGCACGGCGTCATGCTCACGATCGACCGGACGATCCAGTACATCGCCGAGCGCGAGATCGACGCCGCCTACCGGCGGACCGGCGCCCGGTCGGCGATGGCGGTCGTCCTCGACCCGCGCACCGGCGAGGTGCTGGCGCTCGTGATCCGACCGACCTTCAACCCGAACACCTTCCTCGACGTGCCGTCCAAGGACCACTGGCGCAACCGCGCGGTGACCGATCCCTTCGAGCCCGGCTCGACCTTCAAGGTGATCCTCGCCGCGGCCGCGCTCGAGGAGGGCGTGGTCCGGCCCGACGACCGCATCTACGGCGAGAACGGGTCATTCACCATCGCGAAGACCACGATCCACGACTGGAAGAAGTACGGCTGGCTGACGTTCAGCGAGGTGCTGCAGAACTCGTCGAACGTGGGCTCGATCAAGGTGGGCCTCGCCCTCGGGCGCGATCGGTTCTACCGCTACATGAGCGCGTTCGGTTTCGGGGCGGCGACCGGCGTCGGCCTCCCAGGCGAGAGCCGCGGGCTCCTGCGCGCCCCCGGGCGATGGTCGCTCCTGTCGCTGCCGACGATGTCCATCGGCCAGGAGATCTCGGTGACCGCGCTCCAGATGGTCGCGGCGGTCGGGGCCGTCGCCAACGGCGGCACGCTCGTCCAGCCGCGGATCGTGAGCGCGACCTTCGACGCCGAGGGGCAGGAGATCCGGCGCTTCGAGCCGGCGCCGGTCCGCCAGGTGATCTCGCCCGAGACGGCCCGCTTGCTGACGCGCATCCTCGTGCGGGCCGTCGAGTCCGGCACCGGGCACAACGCGGCGATCGCCGGATACGAGGTCGCGGGCAAGACGGGGACGGCGCAGAAGCTCGATCCGGCGACCCGGCACTACTCGCGGGCGCCGGGCGTGTTGTCGTTCGTCGGTTGGGCGCCCGCGGACGAGCCGCGCTTCGTCATGCTCGTTACGCTCGACGAGCCGAGGAACGAGCAGTGGGGTAGCGAGGCCGCCGCGCCGGTCTTCAGCGCGATCGGCCGCGACATCCTGCGCTACCTCGAGGTGCCGCCGCGCGACGCCCCGCCCGTGCAGATCGTCACCGGGCCGGTGCCCGACTCCCTCGCTCCCGGTGTGACCGCCCCGGTGAAGCTCGTCAGCACCGACGTGACGCCCGACGCCAACGGGAGCCCAGTCATGCCGGACGTCACGGGTCGAACACTCCGGAGTGCCTTGGTGGTGCTCGCGCCGCTCCATCTCGCGGTGGAGATCCAGGGGCAGGGCCGCGTCGTCCGGCAGGCGCCCCGGCCGGGGGAGCCGCTCCGGCCCGGCCTCACCGCTCGGCTCGCTCTCGCGCCAGGGGCGGCGAAATGAGATGGCGCGCGAGATGCCCGTGAGCGAGCTCCTCGCGGCGCTGCCCGTCAAGACCGTCGTCGGCGCGCCCCCCTCGTCGGTCTCGTCCGTCACGGACGACTCGCGGCGGGTCGAGCCGGGGAGCTGCTTCGTCGCGCTGCCTGGGCTCCGACAGGATGCGCGTCGCTTCGTCCCCGACGCGGTGCGTCGAGGGGCGACGCTGATCGTCACGGAGGGCGAGGCGCTCTCCACCGTGGCCGTCGCTCAGGTGCTCGTGCCCTCGGCGCGCGAGTCACTCGCGCGCCTGGCGGACACGTATTACGGTCATCCCTCGCGCGCGCTGCTGCTCGTCGGGATCACCGGGACGAACGGCAAGACGACCACCTCGTACCTGGTCGAGGCGCTGCTGCGCGCGCGGGGGCTCGCGACCGGCGTCATCGGCACCATCCAGTACGTGCTCGGGGCCGAGCGCCGACCGGCGCGTCAGACGACTCCCGACGCGCTCGAGCTCCAGTCCATGCTGGCGCTCATGCGCGATCGCGCGATCCGTGGCGTCGCCATGGAGGTGTCCTCGCACGCCTTGGCCCTCTCGCGCGTGGACGCCCTCGCGTTCGACGTCGCGGTCTTCACCAACCTGACCCAGGACCACCTCGACTTCCACGGCACCCTGGGCGAGTACCGTCGCGCCAAGCGCCGGCTCTTCGAGCTCCTCGCCCGCTCCCCCAAGCCCCGACGCACGGCCGTGATCAACGGCGACGACCCGTCAGGGGGGGCGATGGTCGATGGCCTCGGCCTCTCCGTGCTGACCTTCGGGCTCCGCGAAGGCACCCAGGTGCGTGCGGTGGACTACGCCTCCACGGTGGAGGGGCTTCGCATGACAGCGGACACGCCCGCCGGTCGGCTGGCCTTGACCTCGCCGCTGATCGGTGAGCACAACGTGATGAACCTCCTGGGCGCCGTCGCCACGGGCCTGGCGCTCGGCCTCGAGCCCGCCGCGATCGGCCGCGCGCTCGCGACGGTCGGTGCCGTGCCCGGCCGTTTCGAGCAGGTGAGGGCCGGTCAGCCGTTCCTTGTCGTCGTGGACTACGCCCACACCCCCGACGCGCTCGAGCGCGTGCTGACCACGGCGCGCAAGCTGACAGGGAGACGGTTGGGCGTGGTCTTCGGCTGCGGCGGCGACCGCGATCGCGGGAAGCGCCCGATCATGGGCGGCATCGCCGCCCGTCTCGCGGACCGCGTCTGGGTGACCTCCGACAACCCGCGGTCGGAGCGGCCGGAGGGGATCATCGACGAGATCATCGTCGGCGTGCGCGAGGCCGGTGCCGGCCCCGGCCGGTATGCGGTCGAGCCCGACCGCTCCCGGGCGATCCGCGCGGCGCTGCATTGGGCCGAAGCCGGTGATACGGTGGTGGTAGCGGGCAAAGGCCACGAGACGTACCAGATAGTGGGTTCCGACGTGCTCCCCTTCGACGATCGCGAGGTCGCCCGGCGGATCCTCCTGGAGCGCTCGGGATAGGAGCTCGGATGCCACTGTTCGCCGTCCTGGACATCGTTCGCGCGACGCGGGGCGCGCTGGTCGCGGGCGACCTCGGCGTCCCCGTGACGGGGGTGTCGATCGACTCGCGCGCGCTCGGCGTGGGCGAGGCGTTCTTCGCGATCCGGGGCCACCGGCTCGACGGCCACGCATTCCTCGCGGACGCGGCTGGCCGGGGTGCCGCCTGTCTGGTCGTCCACGCGCTCCACGATGACGCGCCAGCCAACGTGCCGCTCGTGCTCGTCGAGGACACGACAAAGGCGCTCGGCCTGCTCGCCGCATATCATCGCGCGAGGTTTTCGATTCCGGTTGTGGCCGTGACCGGTTCCAACGGCAAGACCACGACCAAGGAGCTGATCGCGGGCGTCCTCGGCACGCGCTGGCAAGTCCTCAAGCCCACGGCGAGCTTCAACAACCAGTGGGGGCTCCCGCTCACGCTCCTCAGGCTCGTCCCCGAGCACGAGGCGCTCGTGCTCGAGCTCGGCACCAACCGGCCCGGCGAGATCGCCTACCTGACGGAGCTGGCGCGGCCGACGTTCGGCGTCGTGACGAACGTGGCGGCCGTCCACACGGAGTTCCTCGGCTCGCTCGACGGCGTGTACCAGGAGAAGGCGGCGCTCGTGCGCGCCGTGCCCACCACCGGCTGGGTCGCGCTCAACGCCGACGACCCGCGCGTCGCCGGGATGGCGCGCGACGCCAAGGCCCACGTCGTCACCTACGGGCGCGCGGCGACGGCGCAGGTCCGCCTCGTGGGCGACGTCGTCGAGGACGCGCACGGCCTCGGGTTCACGCTCGAGGCGGCGGACGCGCTGCAGCCCGTGACGCTCGCCTTCGCCGGACGCCACAACGCGATCAACGCGCTCGCCGCCGCCGCCGTGGGCGCGGCGCTCGGCTTCACGCTCGAGGAGATCGCGCGGGGGCTCGCCGCCGCGCGGCCGATCGGCGGCCGCGGCGTGTGGCGCGAGGTCGGTGGCGTCAGGATCCTCGACGACACGTACAACGCCAACCCGGTCTCGGTGCGGGCCGCGCTCGAGACGGTCGCGGCGCGTCGCGACGCCGGCCGGCTCGTCGCCGTGCTCGGCGACATGCTGGAGCTCGGCGGTATCGCCGAGGAGGCCCACCGGGAGATCGGCCGCGCGGTCGTGGCCGCGGGCGCCGACGAGCTGGTCGGCGTCGGGCACCTGGCGCTCCTCGCCGTGGAGGCCGCCCGCGAGGCGGGGATCGCCGAGGCGCGCCACGCGACCACCTTCGAGGACACCGTGGCGTACCTGCTCAAGCGCCTCGTGCCCGGCGACACAGTGCTCGTGAAGGGTTCGCGGGGGATGCGCCTGGAGCGGGTCGTGGACGCGCTCGTCGCGCGCCTGGCCCGAGAATGAGGGCGGTGGATGCTTTACCACTTCCTCGTCCCGCTGGCCAAAGACCACATCCTCTTCAACGTCTTCCGCTATCTCACGTTCAGGTCCTTCATGGCCCTGATCACGGCGCTCGTGATCGCGCTCCTGATCGGGCCGCCGGCGATCCGAAAGCTCCGGGAGCTGCAGCACGGCGGCGAGACGATCCGCGAGGACACGCCGGAGCGGCACCGGATGAAGACGGGCACGCCAACCATGGGCGGGATCGTGATCCTCGCCGCGATCCTGTCCACGACGTTGCTGTGGGCGAATCTGCAAAACCGCTACGTCTGGGTCGTGATGCTCGCGACGCTCGGCTTCGGGCTCATCGGCGTGTGGGACGACGCGAGGAAGCTCCGGATGCGGAAGGGGCTCTCGATGCGCGTGAAGTTCGGCGTGCAGGTCCTGCTCACGGGGGCGCTGCTCCAGATCGTCTTCTGGCAGCCGCCCGCCGCGTGGCTTCCGGTGCTGGCGATCCCCTTCTTCAAGGGGTGGCTCATCAACCTCGGCTGGCTCTGGATCCCGTTCGCGATGCTGGTGGTGATCGGCGCGTCGAACGCGGTGAACCTGACGGACGGCCTCGACGGATTGGCGATCGGCCCCGTCATCATGGCCGGCGGCGCCTTCGGCGTCATCGCCTACCTGACCGGCAACTTCAGGGCGGCGGACTACCTGAAAATCCTGAACGTCAAGGGCGCGGGCGAGCTGACCGTGTTCTGCGGCGCGCTGATCGGTGCGGCGGTCGGGTTCCTCTGGTTCAACTGCCACCCGGCGGAGGTCTTCATGGGCGACGCCGGCTCACTCGCGCTGGGCGGCGCGATCGGGATGCTCGCGGTGCTCACGAAGGCGGAGCTCTTGCTGCCGCTGATCGGCGGCCTCTACGTCGTCGAGGCGGTGTCGGTGATCATCCAGGTCGCGAGCTTCCAGCTGACCGGCCGCCGCGTGTTCCGCATGGCGCCGCTCCACCACCATTACGAGCTCTCGGGCTGGGCGGAGCCGAAGATCGTCGTGCGCTTCTGGATCGTCTCCTTCGCCCTGGCCCTCCTGGCGCTGACGACATTGAAGCTGCGCTGAGCGCCGCATGATCACGGAGCGGGGTGAGATCGACATGGTGACGCGAGGCCGGGCGTACCTGGACTCCCTCGCCGGCCGGCGGGTAACGGTCGTGGGACTCGCGCGGAGCGGCGTCGCCGCGGCGCGGCTCCTCCGGACGGCCGGGGCGCAGGTGACCGGCACCGACCTGAAGCCGCTCGAGGCGCTCGGTCGCGTGGCCGCCGAGCTGCAAGCGCTCGGCGTCCGTCTCGTCACGGGCCCACACGCGCGCGGTGCCTTCGACGGCACCGACCTCGTCGTCGTGAGCCCGGGCGTGCCGCTCCACGGCGATCAGCTTGGGCCGGCGCGCGCCCGTGGCATGCCGATCATCGGCGAGCTCGAGCTCGGCTGGCGCGCGCTCGAGGCGGAGACGATCGCGATCACCGGGACCAACGGCAAGACGACGACCACCGCGCTCACGGGCGCCTTGCTCGCCGAGCAGCCCCGCCCGGTGCTCGTGGCCGGCAACATCGGGACACCGCTCGCAGCCCGCGCGCTCGGGTTCCCGCCGGACGGTCTCGTCGTCTGCGAGGTGTCGAGCTTCCAGCTCGAGACGACGGACGCCTTCCAGCCGCGCGTCGCCGCCGTGCTGAACATCACCCCGGACCACCTCGACCGCCACGGGAGCCTCGCCGCCTACGTGGACGCAAAGGCGCGGATCTTCGCGAACCAGACACCGGCCGACTGCACGATCGTCAACGCCGACGACGAGGCAGCCGAGGCGCTCGCCCGACGGACGCGCGCCCGTGTCGTGTGGTTCAGCCGTCGCCGTCCGGCATCACACGGGGTGTTCGTCCGCGACGGCTGGGTTGCGGCGACGCTCAACGGCCACGTCGAGGCGATCTGCCCGGTCGCGGAGATCTTCCTGCGGGGCGCGCACAACGTCGAGAACGTGCTCGCCGCCGCGGCCTGCGCGCTGTGGGCGGGGCTCGCGCCCGAGGCGATCCGGCGCGCGATCGGCCGGTTCCGGGCCGTCGCGCACCGCATCGAGTTCGTCCGCGACCGCCGGGGCGTGCAGTACTACAACGACTCGAAAGGCACCAACGTCGCGTCCACGCTCAAGGCGCTCGAGAGCTTCTCGGAGCGGATCTTGTTGATCGCGGGCGGCAAGGGCAAGGGACAGGACTTCGAACCGCTCGCCACCGCCGCGCGCGGGCGCGTCGGCCACGCGTTCCTGATCGGCGAGGACGCGCCGAAGCTCGCGGCGGCGTTCAAGGGCGCGTCGATCCCGGTGGCGCGCTGCCCATCGCTCGAGGCCGCCGTGGAGGCGGCGGGCCAACTGGCCATGCCTGGGGACGTGGTGCTGCTCTCGCCGGCGTGCGCCTCGTTCGACATGTTCGACAGCTTCGAGCACCGGGGCGACGTGTTCAAGAAGCTCGTGGAGCGGCTCGAGTGAGTGCCCCGGTGCGCGTCGGAGGACCCGCTTGTTCGAGCGCGGGCTTCACCCGCGCAACCGATCCTGGGGGGAGGTTTCGGAAGGGGGGCGAAGCCCCCCGCCGAGTTACTCGAGTGAGTGTCCCGGTGCGCGTCGGAGGACCCGCGATTCGAGCGGCGGCTTTGCCGCCGCAATCGAGTCCTGGGGGAGGCCTCGGAGGGGGCCGTCGAGGCCCCCTCCGATGAACTAGATGCCGCGGAAGCTCGCGCCGGACCTCTGGCTCTTCGGCACCGCCGTCGTGCTCCTCTCGACGGGCGTGGTGATGGTCTACTCGGCGAGCGCGATCGTCGCGGCCGACCGGTTCCACGACCCCTACTTCTTCCTGAAGAAGCAGATCTTCTGGGCGATGCTCGGCGCCGCGTGCCTCTGGCTCACGCTCTGCGTGGACTACCGGCGGCTCGAGGGGCTCGTGGTGCCGCTCCTCATCGTGTCGGCCGCGCTGCTCGTCCTCGTGCTCCTCCCACCGATCGGTCAGGCGATCAACGGGACGCGCCGGTGGATCCGGCTCGGGCCGGTATCCTTCCAGCCGGCGGAACTCGCGAAGCTCACGCTCGTCGTCTACCTCGCGGCGTTCCTCGCGAAGAACCACGAGGCGCTCGACCACTTCCGTCAGGGGCTCCTGCCGCCGCTCGTGGTCGCGGGGATGTTCGGCGCGCTCGTGCTCGCCCAGCCCGACCTCGGCAACTGCCTGACCCTGATCGCGCTGACGTTCGCGCTGCTGTTTCTGGCGGGGGGGCGTCTCAGGCACCTCGGGCTGGTTCTCGCCCCCGCCGTGCCGCTCACCGCGATCGCCATCTGGGCGGCGCCGTACCGGCTCCGGCGCATCACCGCGTTTCTCGATCCATGGTCGGACCCGCGCGGCAGCGGGTTTCAGATCATCCAGTCCTGGCTCGCGTTCGGCAACGGCGGCGTGCTCGGCCAGGGGATCGGCGCCTCGAAGCAGAAATTGTTCTACCTGCCGGAACCGCACACGGACTTCATCTTTGCGATCATCGGAGAAGAGCTCGGATTTCTGGGCGCGGTGGCGATCGTCGCGCTGTTCATGGTGCTCGTCTGGCGGGGGCTCCGCATCGGGCTTCGTGCCCCCGACCCCTTCGGCGCGTACCTTGCCCTTGGGATCACGGTGCTGATCGCGATCCAAACGCTCGTGAACCTGGGTGTCGTGATGGGCCTCCTGCCGACGAAAGGGCTGCCGCTGCCCTTCATCTCGTTTGGTGGCTCGGCGCTGCTCGTCACGATGCTCTCGACCGGAGTGCTGTTGAACATCTCCCAGCACGCCCATGTTTAAGCGCTACCAGCAGATTCACTTCGTCGGCATCGGGGGCGCCGGGATGTCCGGCATCGCCGAGATCCTCCTGAACCTCGGCTACAGGGTCACCGGATCCGATCACCGACGAAACGAGGCGGTCGAGCGACTCGAACAGCTCGGGGCGAAGATTTTCGTCGGCCACGCGCCGTCACATATCGAAGGCGCGCACGTGGTCGTCTACTCGTCGGCCGTCTCGCGGGAGAACATCGAGGTGCAGGTGGCGCGCCAGCGCCAGATCCCGACGATCCCCCGCGCGGAGATGCTCGCCGAGATGATGCGCCTCAAGTACGGCATCGCCGTCGGCGGCACCCACGGCAAGACGACGACCACATCCATGATCGGCGCGGTGCTGGCCGAGGGGCGCTACGACCCGACGATCGTCGTCGGCGGCCGCGTGACCAACCTCGGGTCCAACGCGCGCCTCGGCCAGGGGGACTACCTCGTCGCGGAGGCGGACGAGTCGGACGGCTCGTTCCTGAAGCTCGCGCCGACGATCGCGGTCGTCACCACGGTCGACGCCGAGCACCTCGACCACTACGGCACCCTCGAGGCGATCCGCGAGGCGTTCGTCCAGTTCGTCAACAAGGTGCCCTTCTACGGCTCCGCGGTCCTCTGCCTCGACCAGCCCAACATCCAGATGCTGATTCCGAGGATCGAGAAGCGCATCATCACGTACGGCCTCGAGTCGGGCGGAGACCTCGTCGCACGCCGGCTCTCCCTCAGTGGGATGACGAGCCGCTTCGAGGTCTTCCAGCGCGGGAGCCTCCTCGGCGAGTGCACGCTTCAGCTCCCGGGACGCCACAACGTGCTCAACGCTCTGGCGGCCATCGGCGTGGGCCGTCGACGACTACGGCCACCACCCCGCCGAGATCCGGGCGACCCTGGCCGCCGCCAAGGCCGGGTTCGACTGCCGGATCGTGACGGTCTTCCAGCCGCACCGCTACACGCGCACCCACCACTTGCGCCAGGAGTTTCTCACGGCGTTCAACCAGGCGGACGTGCTCATCGTGATGGACATCTATGCGGCCGGCGAACCGCCGATCCCCGGGGTCACCGCCGAGGACCTCGCCGAGGGGATCCGCGCGCACGGCCACCGCGACGTCACCTACTTCGGCAGCGATCGGGCGCGCCTCGTCGAGCACCTCTGCGAGATCACCCGGCCCGGCGATCTCGTGCTGACGCTCGGCGCGGGCGACGTGGGCTCACTCGGGCCCGAGCTGCTGAAACGGCTCGAAGCCGACGATCTGAACGGGAGGGCGCAATGCTAGGAGAGATCCGCGGGGAAGTGCGGTTCAAAGAGCCGCTGAGCTTCCACACCTCGCTCCGCATCGGCGGCCCCGCCGACATCTTCGTCGTCCCCCAGGACGTCGACGACATTCGCCACGCGTTGCTCTTCGCCGAGCGCGAGCAGCTGTCCGTGGCGGTCATCGGCGGCGGCAACAACTTGCTCGTCCGTGACCGCGGCGTGCGCGGCGTCGTGCTGCGGCTCGAGGGGTGTCTCGGTCGCGCCGAGTTCCACGGCGAGGAGGCGATCGTCGGCGCGGGCGTGAGCCTGTCGGCGCTGATCCGCGAGGCCTCGGCCCTGAACCTCGGCGGGATCGAATGCCTGGTCGGGATTCCGGCCACGATCGGTGGCGCGCTCGCCATGAATGCCGGAACACCGGATGGCTGGATCGGCGATTTTGTGAGCGCCGTCTACTTCCTGCACTCGGACGGCTCGCTCGGCGAGTTCAAGCCGACCTCCGGCACCTTCACCTACCGGGCCTTCGACGCGCCCCCGGGCGCCGTGCTCATCGGCTGCCGCTTGCGGCTCACGCGCCGCCCGCTCGCGGAGATCCAGAAGGACACCAAGGTCCGCTTGAAGCACAAGAAGGCCACGCAGCCGCTCGCCCTCGCGTCGGCCGGGTGCGTCTGGAAGAATCCGGCCGGCGACCTCGCCGACCGGCTGATCGAGAAGTGCGGGCTCAAGGGCAAGCGGGTCAACGGCGCGGAGGTCTCCTCCAAGCACGCGAACTTCATCGTGAACCGGGGCGGCGCCACGGCGGCCGACATCCTGGCGCTCATGGACCTCACGCGCGAGCGCGTGCAGCACCAGTTCGGGATCGCGCTCGAGCCCGAGATCAGGATCGTCGGGGAATAGATGCCGAGCGGCCTCAGCTCGCCGAGGAGTCGCGCCGCCCGAGCCGCCGACCTGGGGGAGCGCTCGGTGTTCGTCGCCCGCCAGCGGGTGGGCAAGGGACCGCGCCGGAAGGCGCGGCAGCGCGGGCGCCTCCGGCGCGTGCTCTCGCTGACGGCGCTCGCGGTGGCCGCGCCGCTCGCCGTCGCCTTCTCCGCCCACTGGCTCCTCACCACCCCGCGCTTCGCGGTCGTGAGCGTGGACGTGCGCGGGGCCTCCCGCGTGCCGACGGCCGAGATCCTGGCCGCGGCCGCCGTCGAGCCGGGAACCAGCCTCTTCCGCCTGGACCCCGGCGCCGTCGCCCGTCGCGTCGAGGCGATCCCCGAGGTCCGGCGCGCGGACGTCGTCCGCGAGTTCCCGAACCGGATCGTCATCAGCGTCGAGGAGCGACGCCCGTTCACGCTCGTCCACTCGGGCCGCCTCCACTGGATCGACGAGGAAGGCCGGGTCCTCGGCGCCTCGCCTGAGGCGGTGATTCCCCAGGTTCCGGTCGTGAGCGGTCTCTCCGACGACGAGCTCACCTCGATGAAGAGCGCGCCGAGCCCGAAGGCGCTGGCGGCCATCGCGCTCATCCGGGCCCTCCTCCGGACCGGCAGCGCGCTCGCCGCCGAGATCTCCGAGATCGACATGAGCCGCACGGACGGCCCGGTCCTCTACACCGTGGACGGCGTCGAGGTGCGGCTGGGCGCCGAGGACTGGGAGGAGCGCCTCGCGCGCCTCGAGGGCGTGCTCGGCCAGGTGGCCGACCAGGATGTCCGCGCGGTGGATCTCAGGTTCCGGGACCAGGTCATCCTCCAGCGGAGGCGCTCGTGATGCGACGCCCTAAGGCTCAGAATCCGGTCGTCGGGCTCGACGTGGGCACGACGAAGATCTGCGCGGTGATCGCCCAGCCGGCCGCGCACGGCGGCCTCGACGTCGTCGGCATCGGCACCGCGCCCTCGCGCGGCCTCCGGCGCGGAATCGTCGTCAACATCGACTCCACGGTGGAGGCGATCAAGGCCGCCGTCGGCGAGGCCGAGCAGATGGCAGGCGTCGAGGTCGCAGGCGTCTACGCGGGCGTCGCCGGCGGCCACATCCGTGGTGTCAACAGCCGCGGCGTCGTCGCCGTCTCCGGCAAGGACCGCGAGGTGGACCCGACGGACGTCGCGCGTGCCGTGGACGCCGCGCGCGCGATCAACCTGCCGCAGGACCGCGAGATCATCCACGTCCTGCCCCAGAACTTTATCGTGGACGACGGCGAGGGGATCCGCGATCCCATCGGCATGTCGGGCGTGCGCCTCGAGGTCGAGGTGCACGTCGTCACCGCCGCGGTGACCTCGGTCCAGAACCTCGTCCGCTCGGTGAATCGTGCGGGTCTCGCCGTGCACGACGTCATCCTCGAGCCGCTGGCCTCCGGTGACGCTGTCCTGTACGAGGACGAGAAGGAACTCGGCGTCGTCGTCGTGGACATCGGCGGTGGAACGACCGACGTCGCGCTCTTCCGCAACGGCGCGATCTGGCACACGGCCGTCCTGCCGCTCGGCGGCGACCACATCTCGAACGACATCGCGATCGGCCTCCGCACGCCATCGCCCTCCGCCGAGGACATGAAGAAGCGGTACGGGTGCGCGCTGACGGCGTTGGTGCCGGCGGAGGAGACGGTGGACGTGCCGTCCGTCGGCGGCCGGAAGCCGCGCCAGCTCTCGCGCCAGGTCCTCTCGGAGATCATCCAGCCGCGAGTCGAGGAGATTTTCACGCTCATCGCCCGCGAGCTCGGGCGCGCGGGGTTCCCTGACGCGGCGACGGCCGGCGTCGTCGTCACCGGAGGCACCTCGCTCATGGAGGGCGTGTCCGAGCTCGCCGAGGCGGTCTTCGATCAACCGGTACGACGCGGCGTGCCGCTCGGCGTGAGCGGCCTCGCCGACGTCGTGCAGAGCCCGATCTACGCGACCGCGGCGGGCTTGGCGCTCCACGGCGTCCGCGGGCGGGCTCAGGCCGAGACGGCCGCGGCGACGGATGACACCCGGTTCGGACGTCTCGCGCGAGGCCTGTCCGGCCTGTTGAATGACATCTTCTAGGACGGGTCGGGGTGAGCAGCCGCCACTGTTTCCCTTCGACGTCAACCGTTCACTGCGCCGGCGGCGCGAAGCGGCCACCGGCGGACATACAGAGGAGGATGTGATGGAGAGGGATCGCACACGGCGCCCGCTCTTCGAGCTCGACGAGGTGCCGCAGGCGGCGAAGATCAAGGTCATCGGCCTCGGCGGTGGCGGCAGCAACGCGGTGAGCCGGATGATGGCGGCCGAGTTTACCGGGGTCGAGTTCATCGTCGCCAACACGGACGTCCAGGCGCTCTACGCTTCGCCCGCGCCCGTGAAGCTCCAGATCGGCGCGAAGCTCACGCAGGGGCTTGGCGCGGGCTCGAACCCCGACATCGGCCGGCAGGCGGCCCAGGAGGACCCGGACCAGATCACGCGGCTCCTCCAGGGCGGCGACATGGTCTTCATCACCGCGGGGCTCGGCGGCGGCACGGGGACCGGCGCGGCGCCCGTCGTCGCATCGCTCGCCAAGGACCTCGGGATCCTCGCCGTGGCCGTGGTGACGAAGCCGTTCGCTTTCGAGGGCCGGCGACGGATGGCTCAGGCGGAGGCGGGGCTCGAGGCGCTGCGCGACGTGGTGGACACGCTCATCACGATCCCGAACCAGCGGCTGCTGGCGGTCGTGGACCGGGGCACGCCGCTGATCGAGGCGTTCCGCGTCGCCGATGGTGTTCTCCAGCAAGCCGTCCAGGGCATCTCCGACCTGATCCTCGTGCCCGGGCTTGTGAACCTCGACTTCGCCGACGTGCGCACGATCATGTCGGGGATGGGCATGGCGATGATGGGCACCGGCACGGGCCGGGGCGAGCACCGCACGCTCGACGCGGCTCAGAAGGCGGTGGCGAGCCCGCTTCTGGACGACACGTCCATCGAGGGCGCGCGCGGGATCCTGATCAACTTCACCGGCGGGCCCGACCTCGCGATCCACGAGGTGGAGGAGGCGGCGCGCATCGTCCAGGAGGCCGCCCACGACGACGCGAACATCATCTTCGGCGCGGTCATCGACCCGCACATGACCGACGAGGTCCGGATGACCGTGACCCGCGCGCGTCGCGCTCGAGCGCCGCGGGGGTGGGGGGCTGGCGCCGGCGCCCCGGGGAGCTGCGCGCCGAGAGCGACGACAGGCTCGCCGAGGGCGACCTGGACGTCCCGGCGTTCCTCCGGCGACAAGCCGACTGACGCCGGCGAGCGGCGGGGGCGCGTCCGCTTGTTCGGAATGACACTCACCGCGGACCCACCCCCGCCGGCTCGCCAGCCGCCGGCGTATCTCACGTTCGCCTCGCTCACGGCCCTCGGACTCCCGAACGCGACCACGACGCGTCACTGCCCGGGCGTCGCGTCGTTCGCCGAGCCGATCTCTGCCGCCAACCCGGTCTCGCCCTTC
>WNEW01000386.1_pt1 | contig 21017 bp, 20 predicted proteins | sample 5399891 | NCBI WGS metagenome assembly WNEW01 (sample SAMN13153336, study PRJNA577476) | soil metagenome | isolation source: 40 cm grassland meadow soil pre-rain plot 5 | place: USA:California | collected 2015-09-08 | reverse complement strand
GCCCGTGAGCGTCTCCTTGAGCTTCTGGGCGACGCCGATCTCGCCGGGCCCGAGTGCCTCGACGTTCTTCTGCGTCTTCCCCATGAGCCACGAGGCGTGTCCCATGCGCTCCCTGACGCCGCGCGAGGCGTTGAGGAGCGTCGAGTCGGACCTGAGGGTGCCGCTATAGACGCGGAAGAGCGAGAGCTTGCCGATGTGGGGGTCGGAGAGCGTCTTGAACACCAGCGCGGTCACGGGCGCCTTGGGATCGGGCGGTCGCGTCCCCGGCTGCTTCGTCTTGAGGTCGGTCCCGGCCACCTCACCGCGGTCGGCGGGCGACGGCAGGGAGTCGACGACGAGGTCGAGGAGCGCGTGGGATCCCAGATTGCGGGAGGCGGACGCGCAGAGGACCGGCACGAGCTTGCCCGCGGCGATGCCGGCACGCAGCGCTCGGAGCATCTCGGGCTCGCCGAGCGATCCTTCCTCGAGGTAGCGGTTGAGCAGGTCGTCGTCCGTCTCGGCGGCGGCCTCGACGAGCTTCTCGCGGTACTCCTTGACCCGTTCGGAGAGGTCGCCGGGGGCCTCGCCCTCGCTCGGCTTGCCGTTCGCGTACGTCACGGCGCGGAGCTTCACGAGGTCGATGTAGCCGCGAAAGCCCGACTCCTCGCCGAGCGGGATCTGGAGCGCGACGAGGCGCCCCTTGAGGCGACGCGCGAGCGACTCGACCGTCCGGTAGAAGTCGGCGCGCTCGCGGTCGAGACGGTTGACGACGACCGCGCGCGGCAGGCCGTATTCGGTCGCGAACTTCCAGACCTTCTCCGTCTGCACCTGAACACCGGCGACGGCGTCCACGACGACGACCGCGGCTTCGACCACCCGCAGCCCGGCGCGCGCGTCCGCTATAAAATCGCCGTATCCGGGCGTATCGACGAAGGTGATCCGATGTCCCTTCCAATCACAATAGGCAACCGCTGTATTGATCGAGATTTTTCTCTTTATTTCATCCGGGTCGAAGTCGGTGGTCGTCGAGCCGTCGTCCACCTTGCCGAGGCGCGTCACCGCGCCGGCGGTGAAGAGCAGGGCTTCGACCAGGGACGTCTTGCCGACGCCGCCGTGCCCGACGACGCCGACGTTGCGGACCTTCCCGATCTCGATCGCCATTGACCGCTACCTCCCGGCGGGCCTTCCGCGGTGCGGCAATCCTACCACAGGCCTCTACGGGCGGATGACGCGCCTCACCTGCGCCAGGAGCTCCTCCTCGCTGCCGGCCAGGTCCACCGGTGAGGGGAGCGGCGGCGGCTCGTACTTGAGGCCGGCGCCCGTGAAGATCATCGTGACCTCGGTGTCGCGGACCACGTCCCCCCGCCCCTTCAGCACGCGGAGCGCCGCGACGAGGGCGGCGGACTCGGGCGCCGTCCAGATCCCCTCGAGCCGCGCAACGAGTCGCTGCGCATCCTGGATGGCCGTCTCGCTCACCGCGACCGCACCGCCGCCCGTCTCACGGAGCACCCGCAGCATCTGGCGCCCGGCGAATGGGGACGGCACACGGAGTCCCGCGGCGTGGGTCGTCGGATCCTCCCAGGCGGTCGTCGTCGGGGCACCCTCCTGGAAGGCCTTCACCACGGGGGCGCAGCCGTCGGCCTGCACCGCGAAGACCCGCGGGAGCGCGCCCGCGAGCCAGCCCATCGCGCGGAGCTCCTCGTAGCCCTTCGGGATCCCGAGGAGCCCGGTGCCGCCGCCCGTCGGATAGAGGAGGACGTCGGGCATCCGCCAGTCGAGGTCGGCGGCGAGCTCGAGACCGATCGTCTTCTTACCCTCGAGGCGGTACGGCTCCTTGAGCGTCGACAGGTCGAACCAGCCGAGCTCGGGCGCGACCTTCGCGGCGACCCTCCCCGCGGTCAGGATCGAGCCCTCGAGGGTGAAGACGTGGGCGCCGGCGATCTGCGCCTCGGCGATTGCGGCGGGCGGCGTCCCCCGCGGGACGATGACCGCCACGGGGAGCCCCGCGCGCGCCCCGTACACGGCCGCCGCGCCGCCCGCGTTCCCCGCCGAGGGGATGACGAAGCCCCGCGCGCCGAGCGTCCGCGCGCGCGTGATCGCCATGGAGAGGCCGCGCGCCTTGAAGGAGCCCGTGGGGTTCTGGCCCTCGTCCTTGGCCCAGAGCCTGCGCATCCCGAGGTGGGCCGCCAATCGCGGGAGCGCGAGCAGGGGCGTCCCCCCCTCGCCAAGCGTCACCGGGACCTCCCCCGCGTCGAGCGGCGTGAGCTCGCGGAAGCGGTACATCCCGGGGGGGCGTTGCCGGAGCGCGTCCTTGCTGACGCTCGCCTTCACGCGCTCGAGGTCATAGCGCGCCGCGAGCATCTGCCCGCACGCCTCACACACGGTCAGCGGCCGCTTCGGGTCGTGGCGGTGACCGCAGACCGTGCACTCGACGTGGCTGACGAAGCTCATGAGCCTTCCTTCGAGATCGAACGCAGTGTATCGCAATTGCGGCGTTGACAGGGCTTCGCAGCCCGCCTTCAATATGGACATGGCCGTGACGCTCAAGCGGCGCCGGTTCACCGTCGACGAGTACCACCGGATGGCCGAGGTCCGGATCCTGGCCCCGGGGGAGCGCGTAGAGCTCATCGACGGCCAGATCCTCGAGATGACGCCCATCGGCGCCCGCCACATCCGCTGTGTGATCTTCCTCACCGAGGCCTTCGTTCGCCGCCTGGACGGCCGCGCGCTGGTGTCTTCGCAGAACGCGCTACGGCTGAATCGGTGGTCGGAGCCCGAGCCCGATCTCGTCCTGCTACGACCTCCGCTCGCACGCTACGGCAAGGACGTCCCGACGCCGGCCCACGCGCTGCTCGTCGTGGAGGTTGCGGATTCCTCGCACCATCGGGACCGCGCGATCAAGCTGCCGCGCTACGCCGCGGCGGGTGTGCCGGAAGCGTGGATCGTCGACCTGGATGGCGAGTGTGTCGAGGTCTGCCGCGACCTCGTGGGCGGGCGTTATCGCGAGCGCCGGCGGGTCCCACGCGGTGAGACAGTCGCGCCCGAGACCTTTCCGGACGTCACCCTCGAAGTCGCGGACATCCTCGGCTGAGCGGAGAGGCACGATGGCCGGCGCCGTCAAGCGTCATCGGTTCACCATCGACCAGTACCACCGGATCGGCGAGGCCGGAATCCTCTCCGAGGACGAGCCGGTCGAGCTGATCGCCGGGGAGATCGTCGTGCGCGAGCCGATCGGCTCGCGCCACGCCGGCACGGTGAACCGTCTCAACCGTCTCTGGACGTCGCGGCTGGGCTAGCGCGCCGTTGTCCAGATCCAGAACCCCATCGAGCTCCCGGAAGAGGACTCCGAGCCCCAGCCAGATGTGGCGCTGCTGCGTCCGCGCGCGGACTTTTACACGGCGGCGCACCCGGTGGCGGCCGACGTCCTGCTCCTCATCGAGGTGGCAGACTCGAGTCTGACCGTAGACCGCCGGGTGAGGATGCCGCTCTACGCGCGCGCCGCCATCCCCGAGGCCTGGATCCTGGATCTGACGGCAGACCGTGTGGAGGTCTACCGCGTGCCGACGGCCGACGCGTACCAGCAAGTGGTGACGTTCGAGCGCGGGCAACGGGTCGCGCCCGTCGCCTTCGCCGATCTGACAGTCACCGTCGAGGATTTGCTCGGCTGACTGATCAGGGCGCGATGACCCAGTTGGCGAGGACGCCGATCTTCTCGATCTCGGCCTCGACCCGATCGCCGGCCTTGAGGAACTTGCCGAGCGCGGCGCCGACGCCCTCGGGCGTGCCGGTGGCGATGACGTCTCCGGGCAAGAGCGTGAAGCCCTGCGAGAGCACCGCGATGCATCGTCCACGGGGAAGATCATCTTCGAGGTGTGGCTCGACTGGCGGGTCTCGTTGTTCACGCGCAGCGTGAGGGCGAGCGTTTGCGGGTCGGGAATCTCGTCCGCGGTCACGAGCACGGGTCCCATCGGGCAGAAGGTGTCGAGCGACTTGCCCTTGAACCACTGACCGTGGCGCTTCTGAAGGTCGCGCGCCGTCACGTCGTTGACGATCGTGTAGCCGAAGACGTGGCCGAGGGCCCCCGCGCGCGGGATGTCGAGGCCGGCCGCGCCAATGACGACCGCCAGCTCGACCTCGTAGTCCAGCTCCTGCGTCACCGGATGGTGGACGATCTTCCCGCCGGGGGCCAGCACGCACTCCGGCGCCTTCGTAAAGTACACGGGATGGGCGGGCGCCTCGGCGCCGCGCTCGGCGGCGTGCTCCATATAGTTCCGCCCGAGGCAGAAGACGTTGCGCGGCGGCCGCGGAATCGGCGCCTCGAGACGGATCTTCGCCGCGGGCGCCCCGAGCTTCTTGGCGGCGAGGCCGTCGACGCCCTCGTGCTTCCATACCGCGAGCCCGTGCTCGAGCGCCTCGCGCGCGCGGGAGCGCGCATCGTCGCCCCCGGCGATCAGCTCGAGCATCGTCCCGAACCGCCCGCCCGGCGCGGGCCGCGCGAGGCCGCGCTCGCGGGCGAGGTCAACGGCCAGCGCACCGAGGTCGAGGACCGCGTCGGCGGTGAGCGCGCCAACGCGCGGGTTCGCGGATCCCTTCCGGTAGGTCACCAGTCGCATGGCTCACCAGCCCCCCGAGGAGAACGACCGGGGAACGACCGCTACAGGGACTGACGCGCCGCGGGCCGTGTAGGCAGCGGGGTCCCACGCTCGCGCGCGATCTTGTCGAGCTCGGGCGGCAGCGCGAACCGCACGTCCTCCTCGACCACGTGGACCTCGCGCACGGCGACGTCTCGGCGGCGGAGCGCCTCGACGGTCTCCGTCACGAGGACCTCGGGCGTCGAGGCGCCGGCCGTGACGCCGACGCGCCGGACCCCCTCGAGCCACTCCGGGCGGATGTCACCCACGTCGTTGATCAGATAGGCGCGCGTGCCCGCCGTCTGGGCGACCTCCACGAGGCGGTTCGCGTTCGAGCTGTTCGCCGCGCCGATCACCAGCAGCACGTCCACGTCGCTCGCGAGCCGCTTCACCGCCGCCTGGCGATTCTGTGTCGCGTAGCAGATGTCGTCGCGCGAGGGCCCGTGGATCTTCGGGAACTTGCGCCGGAGGGCGTCGATGACGTCGCGTGTGTCGTCGACCGAAAGCGTCGTCTGGGTCAGGTATGCGATCTTGTTCGGATCGGGCACCTCGAGCTTCTCGGCCCCCTCGGCGCTCGCGATGACGAAGATGCGGTCCGGCGCCTCGCCGAGCGTCCCGATCACCTCGTCGTGGTCCTGGTGGCCGATGAGAACGATCGAGTAGTTCTCGCGCGCGTAGCGGATCGCCTCGAGGTGCACCTTGGTCACGAGCGGGCACGTCGCATCGATAACCCGGAGGCCCCGCTGCACCGCCTCCTGGCGCACCTCCGGCGAGATCCCGTGCGCGCTGAAGATCACGGTCGCGTCGTCCGGCACCTCGTCCAGCTCGTCCACGAAGATGGCGCCCTTGGCGCGGAGCTCTTCGACGACGTGGCGGTTATGGACGATCTCTTTGCGGACGTAGACCGGCGGCTGGCACACGCGCAGCGCCAGCTCGACGATATCGATGGCCCGCTCCACGCCGGCGCAGAAGCCGCGCGGCCCCGCCAGCAGGATCTCGGAGATGGTCGACCTCATGCGTGCCCCCGCCTCACCTGGAATAGTACGACACTCCGGCTACGGCCACATGAGCTTCCCCGCCGCGGTTCGGTCTGGACGTCGATCTCCTTCACCCGGAGATCGGTCGCGCCCGCGCCGCCGGCCACCTCGAAAGTCCGCCCCGGGTCGAAGGCCGCCGCGGGCAACGCAAGTGCGGTGATGGCGAGGAGCGCCGGCCCGGCGAGCCGGAGCGAGCGTGCCCTCACGGTTCGATCAACACTTTCAACGCGTCCCCTCTGGCCATCAAGTCGAGCGCCTGCCGGACCGCGTCCAGACGCATCCGATGCGTGATGAGGTCGTCCGGTACCAGCGCGCCGGACTCCATCAGGTCCACGGCCCGCCGGATCAGCTCGGGCGTGTGGTGGAACGCGCCGAGCAGCGTGAGCTCCTCGTAATGCGCCCGCCGGGTATCCAGGCGGATCGAGGTTCCGGGTGCACAGCCACCGAAGAATACCACGCTGCCGCCCCGGCCAGTGACGTCGATCGCCTGCTCCCACACCTCGGGACGGCCCGTCGCGTCGATCGCGACGTCGGCGCCCGGGCCGCCGGTGGCGGTGCGGATCAGAGCCACGACGTCCTCGGTCTGCGTCGCGTCGAGGCACTCGCCGATTCCGAGCCCCCGTACCCGCGCGAACCGCCAGCCGGACTTCCCGACCATGATGACGCGGGCCTTCCGCGCCGCCGCCACCATCCCGAGGAGGCAGCCGAGCGGGCCCGCGCCGAAGACGACCACGGTCTGACCCGACTCCACCCGCGCCCGGTCGATGCCGAGGAGCGCACAGGCCAAGGGCTCTGCGAACGCCGCGCGCACGGCCGGGAGCGTGGGCCCGAGCGGCACGACGTTCTTCGCCACCAGCCGCGGCGGGAGGGCGATGAACTCACCGTACGCGCCGTTGACGAACAGCAGGTCCTCGCAGAGGTTCGAGCGGCCCGCGAGGCAGGGACGGCACGCGCCGCACGGCGCCGAGTTGGCGGCGACGACGCGGTCGCCCTCGCGGACGCCACGGACGCCAGCGCCGATCGCCGTGACCGTGCCCGCGAACTCATGGCCGAACACCGTGGGAACTTTCGGGATCATGACCGGGTGGCCGCGACGGAGCGTCTTGACGTCCGTACCGCAGGTGAGCGCCGCGTCGATCCGGAGCACCAGCTCGCCGGTTTCCGGCCGGGGCACGGGCAATTCTTCCGCACGCAGGTCGCCAGGCCCGTGGAATACCATCGCCCTCATGGCGTCACATACACCTTGAGCGCCTCGCGCCGTCGCATCAAATCCACGCCGCGGTGGAGCCCGGGAAGCGTCACGCGATGGGTGACGAGCCGGTCCACGGACACCTCGCCCGCGACGATCAGCCGAAAGGCCTCGGCGAGGTCAGAGGGCGACGACGAGTACGTGGCGGTCAGGGTGAGCTCCCGGTGGTAAAGCGTTTCGAGCCGGAGCGGGAGCGTGTCGCCGCCGCTGGCGAAGTAGTGGACCGTCCCGCCGTCGCGGAGGCTCTCCACCGCCCACGGCAGTACGTCCGTCCCGCCGCCGGTGACGATGACCTGGTCGGCGCCACGTCCGCCAGAGAGCTCGCGCTGCGCGGCCGCGGCCGTGGAGGCGGGCCCCGCGGCGGCCGCGCCCAGGCGTCGGGCGAGCTCGGCGCGCGCGGCGATCGGGTCGCAGCCGACCACCACGGCTCCCGCGCGCCGGAGGAGCTGGACGAAGAGACAGCCGATCGAGCCGAGGCCGACGACGACGACCGTGTCGCCGGGCGCGACGCGCGCGCGCCGTACCGAGCGCAGACAGCACGCGAGGGGCTCCACGAACGACGCCGCCTCGTCGGTCACGTGGCGGGGCACCCGGAACAGCGCGTGACGGACGTTTGGCGCGGGCACTCGCACGTACTCCGCGAAGCCACCGGGGTCGAGGTTCGACGCCTTGAAGGCGTGACACATCGATTCGCTCCCTCGTCGGCAATAGTGACAGTCGCCGCAGGGGACGTGGTGGGCGGCAACGACGCGGTCGCCGATCGCGCAGTCCGTCACGCCCGGGCCAAGCGTGACGATCTCGCCGACGACCTCGTGGCCGAGCACGAGCGGCGCCGGCGTCGACGGGTCCACGATCTTCGCGATGTCAGAGCCGCAGAGCCCGCAGCCCAGGACGCGCAACAGCACCTCGCCGGCGCCGATCGTCGGCCGGGGCCATTCCTCGGCGACGAGCTTGCCGTCTCCGCGGTACACAGATGCGATCACAGACTCGCCTCGGCCGTCGGACGGCCTGCGGCTCGCACGACCTCGCTCACAGACTCGCCTCGGCCGTCGGACGGCCTGCGGCTCGCACGACCACGCCGATCACGCGGCGAGCGTCCGGGCGGCGCGCCCGAGCCTGGCGGCAACCCAGCAGCGGAGCGCGATCGCGAGCTTCTTCGCAACCGGCACCGTGACGCGCTCACCGAACACACGGAACCGTCGCGTCTCGATCTCGTCGAGCAGGGCGAGGTAGATCCGCCCCATGATCTCGGCCGGCACGAGCGAGCGCGCGTCGGCCGCGGGAAAGTTCTCCCATGCGACCCGGTAGAATTGCCGCGCGCGTACCGCCTGGTGGGTCATCAGGCGCACGAACGGCTCGGTGTAACGAGCCCCCTTCAGATCGTCGACGGTGACGCCGAACGCCCGGAGGTCTTCCTGCGGCACATACACGCGCCCGGCCCGGGCGTCGGCGCCGACGTCGCGGATGATGTTCGTGAGCTGGAGTGCCTGGCCCAGCTTGATCGCGTACTGGCGCGCGCGGGGGTCGGTGTAGCCGAAGATCTCGATGCAGCAGAGCCCGACCGCAGAGGCGACGCGGTAGCAGTACGGGTAGAGCTCCTCCGCCGTCTCGTAGGCGACGCGGTCGAGGTCCATCTCGACGCCGTCGATGATCGCCTCGAGTGCCGCGCGCGGGATCGTGTAGGCGCGTACGGCGGCCTGGAGCCTGAGCGCGATCGGGTGGTCGGGGACCGCGCCCGGCGCGTAGCAGCGCGCCACCTCCTCGCGCCAGCGCCGGAGCTCCCGGCGCTGGACCGGCGGGTCGACGCCCCGCTCGCCGCCGAGATCCGCGATGTCGTCCACGGTCCGGCAGAAGGCGTACACCGCGTAGAGCGCCTCGCGACGCGGGCGCGGCAGCGTGAGAAACGCGTAGTAGAAGTTCGAGCGGCTCTTCCGTGTGAGCCGGGCGGTGAGGTCCGCGATCATCGGGCGCTCACGTAGCCGTGCGCGCGGAACCAGCCGGTCGCGTCGCGGAGCGCTTCACGGACGTCGGTCTGCGGCAGGCCGAGCTCCCGCACGGCCTTGGCGGGGCTGAAGTACATGTGCTTCCTCGCCATCCGCACCGCCGTGAGGGACACTCGCGGCGGCGACCCGCCGATCCGCGCGGCCGCCTCCATGGCGAGGGCGGCGCCCCAGGCCACCCAGTAGGGGATCCGCACGCGCGGCGGCCGCATCCCCGTGATTTCGGAGAGGAGGACGCCGATCTCGACGAGCGAGAGGTTCCGATTCCCGAGGATGTACTTCTCGCCGATCTTCCCGCGCTCCGCCGCGAGGAGGTGGCCGCGGGCGACGTCGCGCACGTGCACGAGATTGAGCCCCGTGTCGAGGGTCGCGAACATCCGTCCCTCGAGGAAGTCCACGATCATCCGACCGGTCGGCGTCGGCTTGACGTCCCAGGGACCGACGGGCGCCGACGGGTTCACGACGACGACCGGGAGGCCCTGGTGGGCGAAGCCGAGCGCTACCTGCTCGGCCAGGAACTTGGAGGCCTTGTAGGGCCCGATCATGTCGCGGAGCGAGACCGGTGTCTCCTCGGTCCCCGGGACGCCGTCCTCCGGGATCCCGAGCGCGCCGACGGTGGAGGTGTAGACCACGCGGCTCACGCCCGCCGCGCCTGCGGCCTCGAGGACGGCGCGCGTGCCACCGACGTTGACGCGGTGGAGCTCCTCCGAGTCGGGCGCCCAGAGGCGGTAGTCGGCCGCGACGTGGAAGACGACGTCGACGCCCTTCACCGCGCGCTGCACGGAGGCTGGATCCAGCAGGTCTCCCTCGCAGATCTCGACGTCGAGCCCTGCAAGCGCGCGGCGGTCTCCGCGTGGTCGCGCCAGCACGCGCACCGCGCGGCGCTGGGCGAGGAGCTCGCGGACGACGTTGGCGCCGACGAAGCCCGTGCCACCGGTCACGAGCGCGTCGGCTTTCATTTCACCGGGGGCCGCGGGTCCCTCGCGATGCGGCCGAGCGCGCGCGCCACGGCCCGGAGAGCTACGTGCGTCCCGCTCCGCAGCGCGAGGGCGTCGGCGAAGGCGCCCGGACGGGCCAGCACCGCCCGAACCGCTCGCAGCGTTCGCACCCGCCCGTCCGGCTCCACGACCGCGGCGAGGTCGGCGGGCACGCCGCGCTCGGCCGTGTCGCTCACCGCGCGGATCACCGCGGCGGGAATCTCGTGCGCCCGGGCCCACTCGAGGATCACGGCCGACTCCATGTCACACGCGAGCGCGCCGGCCTCGACCCAGAGCCGCGCCTTCGCGCTCGGCGTCGCCACGACCTCGTCCACGGTCACGAGCGTCCCCACCCGCCGGAGGCCCGCCACCTCCGCGGTCGCGTGGCGCGCGCCCGTCGGGCCCACGACGGTCTCGGGCACGACCAGGTCGCCCTCGGCGAGGTCGGGTGAGAGGGCTCCACAGACGCCGGCCGACACGACGAACGCGGGTGGCGCCATGCGCGACGCGCGCAGGTCGAGCGCGCGGGCGCGGGGGCCCACGCACAGGAGCTCGAGCGCCCCCGTCCGGTAATGCGGCCACTCGCTACCGGCGACGCGCGCGAGCCCGAGCAGGCGCGCGAGGCTCCGGGCTTCGAGGTCGACTGCGGTGAAGACGGCGACGCGCGTCACGCGCCCGGGGGGAGCGGAGTGCCGAGACGCTGTTGCGAGGCTTCCTTGGCGCGGAGCCAGGCCGCGTACGAGTTGCCGGCCGCCGTGTCCTTGCCGGTGAACAGGATCGTGCGGATGTCGGCGTAGGGGATGTCCAAGGGGCCGGCACCCGCGCGGTCGAACACCTGGATAAAGGGGACCTCGACGTCGCGATTGCGGTTGAAGACGTACCCCTCGAGCCGGGTGCCATCCGCCTTGACGACGGTGACGTTGCCGCGGTAGTCGAAGGCGCGCTCGACGACCTCCTCGAGCGTCACCCCGTGGCCGATCGCGGGCACCCAGCCCTCGGGGCTCTCCGTGTCCGACATCACGTGCTCAGAGCCGTCCTGTCACTGTCGCGGTGACGGTATCTCGGAAGCCGCGCCAGGAGGCGAAGGTGTGGTTCACGGCCGTGGGCTCGTAGCCGCAGTGGACCATACAGTCACGGCACTTTTCGTTGCCGCTCTTCTTGCCGTAGCGTTCCCACCGCGTGGTCTCCAGCAGCTCCTTGAAGGTCGCCGCGTACCCCTCCTGGAGGAGGTAGCAGGGACGCTGCCAGCCGAAGATGTTGTAGGTCGGGTTCCCCCACGGTGTGCACTCGAAGTCGCGCGTGCCCATGAGGAACTGGAGGAAGAGGGGCGACTGGTTGAACTTCCAGCGGCGCTTCGGATCCGCCAGGATGCGCGAGAACAACTCGTTGGCCCGCTGCCGACGGAGGAAATGCTCCTGGTCGGGCGCCTTCGCGTAACTGTACCCCGGCGAGATCATCATGCCCTCGACGCCAAGGTCCATCATCGCGTCGAAGAACTCGCGCGTGCGGAGCGGGTTGGCGCCCTCGAACAGCGTCGTGTTGGTCGTGACTCGGAAGCCCCGCCGGAGCGCCTCCCGGATTGCTTCCACCGCGTCGTCGTAGACGCCCTCGCGGCAGACCGCCTCGTCGTGCTCCGCGCGGAGCCCGTCCATGTGAATGCTGAACGAGAGGTACTTCGAGGGCTCGAAGACGCCCGCCGTCAGCCTCTCCTTGAGGAGGAGCGCGTTGGTGCAGAGATAGACGTACTTCTTCCGCGCGACCAGCTCGCTCACGAGCCGCCCGATCTCGGGATACATCAAGGGCTCGCCGCCCGGGATCGAGACGACCGGCGCCCCGCACTCGTCCACCGCCCCCAGGCACTGCTCGACCGTGAGGTGCTTCTTGAGGATCTGCGCCGGATACTGGATCTTGCCGCAGCCCGCGCACGCGAGGTTGCAGCGGAAGAGGGGCTCGAGCATGAGGACCAGCGGGTAGCGCGTACGGCCCGCGAGCCGCTGCCTGATCACGTAGCTCGCCACCGCCCACATCTGCGAGAGAGGCACGCTCATGCCCGCTGCACTCCCGGACGCTCCGAACCCAGGGTCTTCTCCTGCGTCTGGCGCGTCAGTCGAATCGTCACGGCGATTATGGCGTGGAGCAGTCCGCCGAGGGCCAGCAGCCCCCACTCGCCGATCCACGCGGTCACGGCCAAGTTGAATCCGAGCACCACGTAGTATAGCGCGACTCCCGGCCACACACGTCCGGCACTCGCACCACCGGCGATCGCCAGATACAGTCCGACGCCCGTGGCGCCGACGAGCGTCCAGCCCGCAAAGTTCGACAGCGGGACGCCGAAATACGCGCCACCGTCGGGGTAGTAGAAGATCCGCCCGAGGAACCAGCGGTCGCCCCGCACCGCGAGCGGGTCGATGACGACATCGAGGGCCGTCATGAGGAGCCCGGTGACGAGCGCCTGGACCCACCGGGACGGGCGGCGGCCGGCGAGCGCCACGCGCGCCAGGCAGAACGACGCGTATGCGAGGAACGTGAACGACAGCGAGTCCATGAAGGGCACGTTTCCGATGTGGAGCTCCCGGCCGCGCGTGATCCCCGTGTAGTGGTAGAGGCCGAACGGGAACCCGACGCGGGTGGACGCGAACTCCGCGAGCCAGGCGAGCGGCCAGACCGCGGCCCCGAAGACGAGCGTGCGTCGCCAGCCGACGTCGAGGAAGCCCGCGACGAGGAAGAGCGCGAGAAAGGCGAAGACGTACGGGCGGAGCGCGAGCGTACCGATGACGAGATCCATACGAGTCGCTTTCGGCAGCCGAGTCACCATGTTACCATCTGGCGTCGTGACGGTCTTCGACGACGCCATCGCCCGCGCCCAGGCCTACCTCCTCGCTCACCAGGCGCCAGACGGTCATTGGATCGGCGAGCTCGAGGCCGACACCACGATCACCTCCGAATACCTCTTGCTCGGTCACCTGATCGATCGGATCGACCGCCGCAAGGAGGCCAAGGCCGTCCAGTATCTCCGTCGCGAGCAGCTCCCGGACGGCGGCTGGAGCCTCTTCGCAGGCGGCCCGATAGATCTGTCCGCCACGATCAAGGCGTACTTCGCGATGAAGCTCAGCGGCGTGAGCGTCGACGACCCCGCGCTGGTCGCGGCGCGCGAGCGCATCCGCGAAATGGGCGGGCCCGTGAAGGCCAACGTCTTCACCAAGATCCAGCTGGCGCTCTTCGGTGAGTACGACTGGAACGGCGTGCCCGCGATGCCCGTCGAGATCATGCTGCTGCCGCGGCCGTTCTTCTTGTTCAACATCTACGAGGTCTCGTACTGGTCGCGGACGGTGATCGTCCCGCTCCTGATCATCATGGACCGGAAGCCGGTGAAGTGGCTGCCGCCTCACCTCTCGCTGGACGAGCTCTGGCCCGAGTCGCGGGAGAAGACGAGCCTCCGCTTCCCGCGCGTGCCCGAGCCGTTCAGCTGGCGGAAGCTCTTCTGGAAGAACGTCTTCATCGCCGTGGACGACGGCCTCAAGATCTGGGAGCGCTTCACCACGCGTCCGCTCCGCAAGCGTGCGGTCGAGGCGGCGCGCGTGTGGCTCGAGGAGCGGCTCGCCGTCCCCGGCGGCCTCGGCGGCATCTACCCCGCGATGGCCAACTCGATCCTCGCGATGCGCCTGCTCGGCTACCCCGACGACCACCCGCTGGTCCTCGGCCAGCTCAAGGAGATCGAGGCGCTTGGGGTCGAGACGGACGACGCGCTCCACTACCAGCCGTGCCCGTCGCCGGTGTGGGACACCGGGCTCGCGATCAACGCGCTGATCGAGAGCGGCCTCCCGCCCGAGCACGCGGCGCTGCGCCGTGCGGCGGAGTGGCTCATCGATCGCCAGATCCTCGTCCCGGGTGACTGGCAGGTGAAGCGGCCCCACGTCCGGCCGGGCGGCTGGGCGTTCCAGTACCACAACGACTTCTACCCGGACCTCGACGACACCGCGATGGTCCTGATGGCGCTCGAGAAGGTCCGCGGGCTCGACGGGGACGCCGTGCGATTGGCGAAGGAGCGCGGGCTCGGCTGGTTCTTCGGCATGCAGGGCGAGGACGGGGGCTGGGCGTCGTTCGATGCCGACAACAACCGCCTCTACCTCAACAACATTCCTTTCGCCGACCACGGCGCCCTGCTCGACCCGTCGACGGAGGACCTGACCGGGCGCGGCCTCGAGCTCCTCGGCACGCTCGGGTACCGGAGCGATTTCGAGCCGGCGCAGCGTGCGCTCCACTTCCTCCGTCACACGCAGCGGCACGACGGCCCCTGGTACGGACGCTGGGGTGTGAACTACATCTACGGCACCTGGTCCGTCCTCCGCGGGCTCCGCGCGATCGGCGAGGACCTGCGTCACGAATACGTCCAGCGAGCGGTGCGCTGGCTCGAGCGTCACCAGAACCGTGACGGGGGCTGGGGCGAGACGTGCGAGAGCTACACCGACCCCGAGTTCGCCGGGGTCGGCGAGTCGACGCCCAGCCAGACGGCCTGGGCTCTGCTCGGCCTCTTCGCGGCCGGGCGCACGAGCGGCCGCGCCGTCGAGCGCGGCATCGAATACCTCCGCCGGACGCAGCGGAGCGACGGCGCGTGGGAGGACTGGCTCTGGAACGGGACGGGATTCCCGCGCGTCTTCTACCTCAAGTATCACCTCTACGCGAAGTACTTTCCCCTCTGGGCACTGGGGATCTACCGCCGCGCTCAGGCATGACTGAGCGGCCGCTCCCGCTGGCGCTGCGCCCGCTGGACGCGATCGGGCGGTGGGCGATCGCGGGCGTCGAGGCGCTGGGCCGCTTCGGAACGTTTCTCGGACAGGCGCTCGGGACGATCCTGACCCCGCCGTTCAAGTTCTGGGCGTTCGTCGACCGGATCCACTACATCGGCTACCGGTCACTCCTGATCATCCTGCTGACCGGCGGGTTCACGGGCATGGTGCTCGGCCTCCAGGTGTATTTCACCCTCGTCCGCTTCGGGTCCGAGGCGTACCTCGGGCCCGCCGTCGCGCTCTCGCTCATCCGGGAGCTCGGCCCGGTACTGGCGGCGCTCATGGTGACCGGACGCGCGGGATCGGCGCTCACGGCCGAGATCGGCATCATGCGCATCACCGAGCAGATCGACGCGCTCACCGTGATGGCGCTGAGCCCCATCCGCTACCTGGTCGCGCCGTCCATCCTGGCCGGCCTCGTGACCTTCCCGCTCATGACCGCGCTCTTCGACGCGGTCGGCATCTTCGGGGGTTACCTCGTCGGCGTCGAACTCCTCGGGCTCTCCCAGGGTACCTATTTCGGCGAGATGCAGAGCTTCGTCGATCTCAGCGACATCATGACGGGGTTCTGGAAGTCGCTCTCGTTCGGCGTGATCGTCACGTGGGTCTGCACCTACAAGGGCTTCACTGTTGGCCACGGCGCCGAGGGCGTGGCCAAGGCGACCACCGACGCGGTCGTCCTGTCCTCCGTCCTCATCCTGGTCTGGGACTACTTCATGGGCACGGTGCTCCCGTGAGCGTGGCGGTGCGAGCCGCAGGCCGTCCGACGGCCGAGGCGAGTCTGTGAGCGTGGCGGTGCGAGCCGCAGGCGTCGGCGAGGCGAGCCTATGATAAAGGTCGAGCGGCTCGTCAAGGCGTTCGGCCGGCAACAGGTGTTGCGGGGGCTCGACCTGGACGTCGCCACGGGCTCGATCACGGTCGTCATCGGCCGGAGCGGCGGCGGTAAGTCGGTGCTTCTCCGGCACCTGATCGGTCTCCTGCGCCCCGACGCGGGCCGTGTGCTCGTGGATGGCGCGGACGTCACCCGCCTCCACGGGCGCGCGCTCGACGAGGTCCGGCGGCGCTACGGCGTCGTCTTCCAGGGCGGCGCGCTGTTCGACTCGATGACGTGCGCCGGCAACGTGGCCTTCCCGCTCCGGGAGAAGCTGCGCCTGCGCGCCGCCGAGGTCGCGACGCGAGTCGAGGCGGCGCTGACCCAGGTGGGGCTCGAGGGCATGGGAAGCAAGTACCCGGCCGAGGTCTCGGGCGGCATGCGCAAGCGCGTCGCCATCGCGCGCGCACTCGTCACCGAGCCCGAGATCGTTTTCTTCGACGAGCCGACCACGGGCCTCGATCCGATCCTCGTCAACACCATCCACCACCTGATCCTGGAGCTCCATCGGAAGCTCCGCTTCACCGCCGTCATGGTGAGCCACGAGATTCCTGAAATCTTCGAGATCGCCGACACCGTGGCCATGCTGCACGAGGGACGGATCGCGGAGGTCGGGCCGCCGGCCGTCATCCAGGCGTCGCCGAACCCCGTCGTCCGGCAGTTCATCCGCGGGGAACCGGAACGCGCGGAGGGAGCCTGATGGAGGAGCGAACGCGGGTCAACGTGGCGGTCGGGCTGTTCGTACTGATCGGCGTCTTGGCATTGGGCTACCTTTCGGTTAACCTCGGACGCGTTTCGTTCCTCGGTGGGGGCGGCTACGTGGTCACCGCCGAGTTTCCGTCGGTCGGGGGGTTGAAGCCCGGCTCGACGGTGGAGATCGCGGGCGTCGAGATCGGGCGCGTGGAGTCCATCACCCTGAAAGACTATCAGGCGCTCGTGGCCCTCCGGATCAACTCGGGGGTCAAGCTGCAGGACGACGCGATCGCGTCGATCAAGACGAAGGGGCTGATCGGGGAAAAGTACTTGCGTATCAGTCCGGGCGGATCGGAGAAGCTCATCCCGCCCGGCGGGCGGATCCGAGAGGTCGAAGCGCCGGTCGACTTCGAGGAGCTGTTGTCCAAGTACATCTTCGGCAAGGTCTAGGAGAACGTCGATGGCGACACTGGGTCGTAGCGGTCTTGTATCGGCCGTCGTCCTGGCGCTGCTCCTCGTCGCGGCCCCCGGGTGGGCGGGCCAGCCCACGGACCAGCTCCGCACGGAAATCGACCGGGTCCTCAAGGTCCTCGACGATCCGGAGCTGAAGAAGGAGGGCCGCGCCCGCGAGCGGCGGGCGGAGGTCCGCAGAATCGCGAACGACATCTTCGACTTCGAGGAGACCGCGAGGCGCTCGCTCGCCCGCCACTGGGCCCCGCGGACGCCGGCGGAGCGCGACGAGTTCGTCCAGCTCTTCGCCGACCTCCTCGAGCGCTCCTACATCTCCAAGATCGAGCTCTACGGCGGGGAAAAGATCGCCTATGTGGGGGAGACGATCGACGGCGACGTCGCGACCGTCAAGACGAAGATCACGACCAGGCAGGGGACGGAGATTCCGGTGGACTACCGGATGCACAAGCGCGGCGACAAGTGGCTCGTCTACGACGTCATCATCGAAGGCGTCAGCCTCGTCGCCAACTACCGCGTCCAGTTCAACAAGATCATCACCACCTCGTCCTACGCGGAGCTCGTCAAGAAGATGCGGGACAAGCAGGAAGAGTTCTACGGAGACGAGAAGCAGAAGCGGACCTCGCAGCGCTGACCGCCTCGCGGCGCACCACGGGCGCCGATTTCGACCGGATCCTTGTCCCGCGCGCGGACCGGTGTGCTACACTGGCGCGGGAAGTCGATTCCGCTAGTCGCGTTCGACTCGTCACGTCGCTGAGGAGGAGCCTGTGGGATCCGTTCGGGTCGCGATCGTCGGCGTCGGCAACTGCGCTTCGGCGCTCGTCCAGGGCGTGGAGTACTACAAGAACGCCCGGGACGGCGAGTTCGTCCCCGGTCTCATGCACACGCGGCTCGGGCCCTACCACGTCGGCGACATCGAGTTCTCGGCTGCGTTCGACATCGACGAGCGCAAGGTCGGCCGCGACCTGGCCGAGGCGATCGTCCAGGAGCCGAACAACACCGTCCGGTTCGCGGACGTCAAGACGCTCGGCGTGCCCGTGCAACGGGGAATGACACACGACGGCCTCGGCCAGTACCTCTCGCAGATGATCCGGAAGGCGCCGGGCTCCACCGCCGACATCGCGAACATCCTCCGCGAGACACGGACGCACATCGTGGTCAACTTCCTTCCGGTGGGCAGCGAGATGGCGACCAAGTGGTACGTCGAGCAGGTGCTCGACGCGGGCTGCGCGTTCGTGAACTGCATCCCGGTCTTCATCGCGCGCGAGGCCTACTGGCGTCGGCGCTTCGAGGAGCGGGGCCTGCCGGTGGTCGGCGACGACGTGAAATCCCAGGTGGGTGCGACGATCGTGCACCGCGTCCTCACGCGGCTCTTCATGGACCGCGGCGTGCGGCTCGAGCGGACGAGCCAGCTCAACTTCGGCGGCAACACCGACTTCTACAACATGCTCGAGCGCGAGCGGCTCGTGTCCAAGAAGATCTCCAAGACCGACTCGGTCCGCTCGCAGCTCGGTCACGACCTCCCGGCTGACGCCGTCCACATCGGCCCCAGCGACTACGTGCCGTGGCTCCTGGACCGTAAGTGGGCGCACATCCGCCTCGAGGGGCGCGGCTTCGGCGACCAGCCGATCAACGTCGAGTTGAAGCTCGAGGTGTGGGACTCGCCAAACTCGGCGGGGGTCGTCATCGACGCGATCCGCGCGTGCAAGATCGCGCTGGACCGCGGCCTGAAGGGGGCGCTCCTCGAGCCGTCGGCCTACCTCATGAAGTCGCCGCCGGAGCAGTGGTCCGACGACCTGGCCCGTCAGCGCCTCGAGCGGTTCATCGCCGGCGAAGAGTAGGTGGCGCTCGCCCGACAGATCGGTCGTCCGCTGCGGTGGCTGGTGCGCCTGTCGTGCGCGCACCCGGCCCTCACGGTGGCGGGGGCGGTCGGCCTCGCCGCCGTGTCCGTCCTGTACACGCTCGCGACGCTGACGTTCCAGACCTCGACGCTCGGACTCCTCCCCCGCGGTCAGCCGTACGTCGAGCGGTACCGTCAGTACGATCGCGAGTTCGGCGAACTCGACGACCTCGCGATCGTCGTCCAGGCCCCCTCGCTCCCCGAAGCCACGCTCTACGCGCGGCGCCTCGTGCGCGAGCTGCGTGCCGCGCACGTGCCGCTCGCCCGCATCGCCTATCGCATCGACCCCAAGCAGTTCGAGGGCCGTGCGCTCCTCTTCTTGTCCAAGGAAAAGCTCGCCTCCATCCGCGACAAGATCTTCGACTACCAGGAGTTCATCGAGACGTTCGCGGGCCGCCCCACGCTCGACCAGCTCGTCGACGGCGTCGCGACCCAGGTCGCGTCCGCGTTCGTCACGGCCTTCATCGACCTCGGCCTCTCCGACAGCAAGCCCGCCCTCGACATCCGCTTCGTCGACGACCTGGTGGCGCAGATCTCGGCGCGGCTCGATCGGCCGACGCCCTACCGCTCGCCGTGGGGCGCGCTCTTCACCGTGGGGAGCGAGGGTCCCGGCACGGGCTACTTCCTCTCCGGGGACGAGCGGCTCCTCTTCATCCTGGTCGAGCCCGAGAGCGAGCGCGGGAGCTTCACCGGCGACCGGCGCGCGATCGAGGGCATCCGGGCGGTCATCCGATCGCTCCGGCCCGAGTTCCCCGACGTCGAGGTGGGCGTCACCGGCAAGCCGGCCCTCTCGAACGACGAGATGACCGCGGCCTTCCGCGACAGCGAGCGGGCGACGCTCCTCGCCTTCGCGCTCACGCTCGGGCTCCTGCTCGCGGCCTTCGCCCGGTTCGGCAAGCCGGTGCTCATGCTGCTCGTGCTGACCACGAGTCTCTGCTGGGCGCTCGGCATCGGAACCCTCGTCATCGGCCATCTCTCGCTCTTCTCGGTCATGTTCATCTCGATCGTGATCGGAATCGGGATCGACTACGGCATCTATTTCCTCTTCCGGTACGAGGAAGAGCTGTTCCTCGGGCGGAGCCTCGGGGAGGCGCTCGAGATCACCGCGGCGCGCAGCGGTCCGGGGATGCTGCTGGGCGCCGTGACGGCGGCGGGGACGTTCTACGTGCTCTGCCTGACCGAGTTCCGCGGGGTCCAGGAGCTCGGATTCATCGCGGGCACCGCGATCCTCCTGTCGTGGGTGGCGATGATCACGGTCTTCCCCGCGACGCTCGTCCTCGTCGACCACCGCCACGCGCGCCGGCCGTCGGGCTCGATCCCTCGGGTGCTCGCCCTGGAGCGCGTGCACGTGCCGCTCGTCGAGCGCATCATGACGTACCCGAAGACGGTGCTGGCCTTCACCGTCGTCCTCACGGGCGTGTCGGCGTGGGGGCTCACGTACATCCAGTTCGACTACAACCTGCTCCACCTCCAGGCGAATGGGACCGAGTCGGTCGTCTGGGAGCGGAAGATCCTCGCGACCGCCGGCCGATCGGGGTTCACGGCGCTGGCGAGCGCGGATTCGCTCGCGGAGCTGCGCCGCAAGGACGCCGCCTTCAGCCGGCTCGCCACCGTCTCCGAGGTGGACTCCGCGCTCCTGCTCATCCCCGACGACCAGGCGGAGAAGCAGAAGATCATCCGGGACTTCGCGCCGATCATCGCCCCGGTGCGGGTCGGCCGGCCGACGCCGGTCGACCTCGACCGGCTCACCACCGCCTTCGAGACGCTCAAGCGGCGCTTCGATATCGCGGAGAACGAGGCGCCCGAGGGCGAGGCCAAGGAGAAGCTCCGCGACATCAGCTCGAAGATCGAGCGGCTCCTGACCAAGCTGCGCCAGACGGATCCCGAGGTGAGCGAGCCCGCGCTGACGTACCTCCAGTCCCAGATCTACAACGACTTCGTGAAGAACTTCCAGCGGCTGCAGGCGAACCTCTCGCCCCGGCCGATCGGGCTCAAGGACATCCCGCCCGAGCTCCGCCGCAAGTTCATCAGCGACCGGGGGCGCTTCCTGCTCCACATCCATCCCGCCGTGGATATCTGGGACCGCGAGGGTGCGCTCCGCTTCGTCACCGAGCTCCGGTCGGTGGACCCCGAGGTCACGGGGACCCCGATCATCACGTTCGAGGCCATCCGTTTCATGGAGCGCGCCTACCAGCACGGGACGGTCTACGCGATCCTGCTCGTCTCGTTCGTGACCGCGCTCATGCTGCGACGCGCGCGCGAGATCTTGCTCGCGCTCCTGCCCTTGGCGCTCGGGATGCTCTGGACGTTCGGTCTGATGTACTTCTTCGACCTGACGTTCAACATGGGGAACGTCTTCGGCCTGCCGTTGATTCTCGGCGCCGCCGCGGAGTACGGGCTGAACATCGTGCTCCGCTACATGGAG
>WNEW01000381.1_pt1 | contig 21156 bp, 17 predicted proteins | sample 5399891 | NCBI WGS metagenome assembly WNEW01 (sample SAMN13153336, study PRJNA577476) | soil metagenome | isolation source: 40 cm grassland meadow soil pre-rain plot 5 | place: USA:California | collected 2015-09-08 | reverse complement strand
CGTCGGCGCGAACGTCGTGCGCGAGCTTCTCGCCCAGCGCCGCTCGGTGCGCGTCCTCGCGCGCCCGCGCGGCGACCGCCGCGCGCTGGCCGGGCTCGACGTCGAGATCTGCGAGGGCGACCTGCTGGATCCGGCCTCCGTGCGTCGCGCCGTGAAGGGCGTCAACCTCGTCTTCCACGTCGCGGCCGACTACCGGCTATGGGCGCGCGACCCGGAGGACCTCCACCGGGTCAACGTCGGTGGCACGCGCGCCGTCCTCGAGGCCGCGGGCGAGGCGGGCGTGAGCCGCGTGGTCTACACCTCCACTGTCGGCGCGCTCGGGATCCCGGAGGACGGCGGGCCGGGGACGGAGGAGACGCCGGTCTCGCTCCGGGACATGGTCGGGCCCTACAAGGCGTCCAAGTTTCTCGCCGAGCAAGTAGCGCTCGGCTTCGCCCACCAGGGCCTCCCGGTCGTCGTCGTGAACCCGTCGGCGCCTGTCGGTCCCTGGGACGTCAAGCCGACCCCGACCGGTCAGATGATCGTGGACTTTCTCGAGGGGAAGATGTTCGCGACCCTCGACACGGGGCTCAATCTCGTGCACGTGCGCGACGTCGCGCGCGGCCATCTCCTCGCGGCGGAGCGCGGGAAGATCGGCGAGAAGTACATCCTCGGCAATCGGAACGTGTCGCTCGCCGAGATCGGCGTCCTCCTCTCCGAGATCACTGGGGTCCGGCCGCCGCGCGTGCGGATCCCGTACTGGGTCGCCTGGGGCGCCGCCCTCGCGATGGAGGCGGTCGCGCGCATCGGCGGGCGACCGCCCCGGGTGCCCCTCACGGCGGTGCGGATGGCGAAGAAGCGCATGTACTTCAGCCCCGCGAAGGCGGTGCGAGAGCTCGGCCTGCCGCAGACCGATATCCGCGAGGCGCTCCGCGACGCGATCGAATGGTTCCGCGCGCACGGCGACGCGAGGGCCCGATGATCACGGACCTCACCGCCCGGCTCACTCGAAAGAGCCGCTCGAACTTCTACTACGCGTTCCTCACGCTGCCGCGCCCGCGTCGCGAGGCGCTCTACGCGGTCTACGCGTTCTGCCGCACCGTGGACGACATCGCGGATCTGGGTGACGAGCGTGGCGCCGCTCCGTCGGCCCAGCGCCGGGAGCTCCAGCGCTGGCGCGAGGACGTGGCGCGCTGCTACGAGCCGGGCGCGGTCCCCGACCACCCGATCGCGCTCAGGCTCCAGACCGCGGTGCGCGCCTACACGATCCCGCGTGCGGCGCTCGAGGCGATCATCGACGGCGTCGAGATGGACCTCGACCGGGTTGCCTACGAGACGGCGGACGACCTCTACCCGTACTGCTACCGCGTCGCCTCCGCGGTCGGGCTCTGCTGCATCGAGATCTTCGGCTATACCGACCCGAGGGCGCGTCAGTACGCAATCAACCTCGGCACCGCGCTCCAGCTCACGAACATCATCCGCGACGTCGGCGCCGACGCTCGTGCGGGGCGCGTGTACGTGCCGCAGGCGGACCTCCGGGCGTTCGGTGTCACCGTGGACGATCTGAAGGCCGAGCGCTACACCGACCGCTTCGTGCGTCTGATGGCCCATCAGGCGGCGCGCGCGCGGCGATTCTACCGGTTCGCGTGGGAGAGCTTCCCGCCGGCCGACGCCCGCCCGCTCGTCCCCGCCGAGATCATGGGGCGGATCTACCTCGCCCTGCTCGACGAGATCGAGGCGCGCCGGTTTCGGGTCTTCGGTGAGCGCGTCACGGTGCCGATCGCGAAGAAGCTCGCGATCGCGCTCCGCTGCTGGGTCGCGGCCCGGCTCGGGCGCGCTCCGCAGCGGATCGCCGCGTGATTGGCGTGGCCGTGCGAGCCGCAGGCCGTCCGACGGCCGAGGCGAGTCTGTGATTGGCGTGGCCGTGCGAGCCGCAGGCCGTCCGACGGCCGAGGCGAGTCTGTGATTGGCGTGGCGAGCTCATGATTGCCGCCGTCTACCGCGGCGCCGGGAAGGTGATCGCCGAGGAGTGGCCCCGGCCGGCGATCGGCGACAGTGAGGTGCTGCTGCGTCTTCTAGGCTGCGGGCTCTGCGGCTCGGACATCGCGAAGATCGTCGACCCGTCGACACCGGTGCCACTCGTGCTCGGCCACGAGGTGGTCGGCGAGATTGTCGCGCTCGGCCCGGACGTGACCGACTGTGCGATCGGTGACCGGGTCGTCGCCGCCCACCACGTCCCGTGCGGCGACTGCCACTATTGCCGACGGGGGAGCGAATCGATGTGTCGCGCCTTCAAGGCGTCGAACCTCGACCCCGGCGGCTTCGCCGAGTACGTGCGAGTGCCCGCACCAAACGTCCGTCACGCGCTGTTCCGGGTGCCTCGCCACGTGACCGACGAGGCGGCGTCGTTCGTCGAGCCGCTCGCGTGCTGTCTGCGCTCGGTGCGGCGCGCGCGGGTCGCTCCCGGAGACACGGTCGTCGTCGTCGGCCTCGGCTCGATCGGTTGTCTCTTCGTCCAGCTCCTCCGGCACGCCGGCGCCGCGGTCGTCGGATGCGATCCGATCGCCGCGCGCGCGGAGCTCGCCCGGCGCCTGGGTGCGGCCGCCGCGGGGCCCGCGCCCGTGGCCGCGGCCGCGCAGCGCGAGCTCTCCGGCGGACGCGGCGCCGACCAGGTCATCGTCACCGGCGGCGGGACGGACGTGCTGCCGTGGGCGGTGGCAAGCCTCCGCGACGGCGGGACGCTCCACTACTTCGCCGCCGGCGGTGACACGCTCCCGCTCCGGCTCGAGACGCTCTACCACCGCGAGCTCACCCTGACCGCCACGTACTCGTCGTCGCCGTCCGATCTCGCCGAGGCGTTCCGGCTGATCGTCGCGGGCGAGGTGTCCGTGGACGGGCTCGTCACCCACCGCGTCACGCTCCCCGGCCTCGACCGCGGCGTGGACCTGATGCGACGCCGCGAGGCGCTCAAGGTGTACGTGACGCCATGAGGGCGATGGTGTTCCACGGCCCGGGCGACCTCCGCGCGGAGGAGCTCCCGGTGCCCGAGCCGGAGACCGGCGAGCTGGTGCTCAGGGTCGACGCGGCGCTCACCTGCGGGACGGACGTCAAGACGCTCCGTCGTGGCCACCCGGTCATGATTCCGAAGGTCCCCACGGTCTTCGGCCACGAGTTCGCGGGCACCGTCACGGCGGTCGGCGCCGGCGTCCGGGGTGTCCGCGAGGGCGACCGCGTCGTCGCCGCGAACTCGGCACCGTGCGGCGCGTGCCGCCCGTGCCTGGCGGGCCGCTCGAACCTGTGCGACGACCTCCTGTTCGTTAACGGCGCGTACGGTGAGTTCATCGCGCTCCCCCCACGGCTCGTGGCGAAGAACGTCGTGGGGCTCGGGCCCGGGCTCCCGGCCGCGCGCGCGGCGTTCGCCGAGCCTGTGGCGTGTGCGCTCCTCGGCATCGAGCGGGCGCGGGTGGAGTCGGGCCAGACCATCGTCGTCTTCGGCGCGGGTCCGCTCGGCTGTCTCCTCGGAATGGTGGCAGCCGCGCGCAAGGCCCGCGTCATCCTGGTCGGGAAATCCGGCTGGCGGTTCGCACGGGTGCGGGGGCTCGGGATCGGCGAATGCCTCGACGCGACGCAGACCGACGACGTCGTGGCAGCCATCCGCGCCGCCACCGGCGGCTCTGGCGCGGACGTCGCGATCGACGCGACGGGCCGGCCCGAGGTGTGGGAGCAGGCGATCGACGCGACGGGCCGGGGCGGCAACGTGGTATTCTTCGGCGGCTGCGCGCCCGGAACCTCGATCCGTCTGGACACGCGTCGGGCGCATTACGAGGAGCTGACGCTGCTCGGCGCGTTCCACCACACGCCCGAGCTCATCCGGCGAGCCGTGGACCTGATGGAGTCCGGCGTGCTGGTACCGGACGACCTCATCACGCATCGGATGCGTCTGGACGCGGTCCGGCAGGCGCTCGATCTGATGGCGGAAGGGAACGCGCTGAAAGTGTTGATCGAACCGTGAGGGCTTCTCCGCTCTGGCTCGCCGGGACGGCGCTCTTCGCCGTCACGGCACTCGTGTCACCCGCGCAGGCCTTCGACCCGGAGCGGACCTTCGCCCAGGGCACGCAAGTGGTTTCGGCCGAGGGCGCCTACGGCGCGCAGTTCAATCTGGAAGGGAAGGCCACGCAGAGCGACCTCGAGTTCTTCAGCCTGGGCTTCCGGTCCTCGTTCCTCCCCTTTGGCCCCTCGTTCCGAGGGCCGCTCTACGGCGCCCTCGAGATCGGCCTCGAGCCCGTCTACCAGCGTTACACGGAGCCGATGCCTGCCTTCTGGGCGGGCCTCGCGGCCGTGTTCCGGTACCACTTCCTGGGGCTCGGGCGGGTCGTGCCCTACGCCGAGGTGGCCGGCGGCGCGGGCGGGACCGATCTTCGGGTGCGGGAGATCGACTCGAGCTTCTCGTTCCTCGTGTGGGGCGGCGTCGGCGCGTCGGTCTTCCTCACCGACTCGACCGCGGTCTACGTCGGCTACCGCCTGGCCCACAACTCCAACGGCAACACGTCCGACCCGAACCGCGGGTGGCAAGCCCATGTGGCCGTGGCCGGAGTGTCGTACTATCTCAGATGAGGCGAGGGGAGCGATGAGATCGACCATCTCCGAGATCCTTCTGGCGGGGCCGCGCGGCTTCTGCGCTGGCGTGGAGCGGGCCATCGACATCGTCGAGCTGGCGCTGTCGGTCTGCCAGCCCCCGGTCTACGTGCGTCGCGAGATCGTCCACAACCGCCTCGTGGTCGAGACGCTCCGGAAGCAGGGGGCGATCTTCGTGGACGAGCTCGACGAGGTGCCGGACGACGCGACCGTGATCTTCAGCGCCCACGGCATCTCGCCGGAGGTGCGCCGGGAGGCGGAGCGCCGCGGCCTGCGCGTGATCGACGCGACGTGCCCGCTCGTGACCAAGGTGCACCTCGAGGCGATCCGCTACGCGCGCGAGAACTACTCGATCGTCCTCATCGGTCACGAGGATCACGACGAGGTCATCGGCACGCTCGGCGAGGCACCCGATCGCATCTTCGTCATCGCCGACGTGGACGAGGCCGAGAAGCTCGAGGTCCCCGACCCGAGCAAGATCGCGTACCTGACCCAGACGACGCTCTCGGTGGACGACACGCGCGACGTCATCGAGGCTCTCCGCCGCAAGTTCCCGAGGATCGTCGGCCCCTCGCGGAACGACATCTGCTACGCCACGCAGAACCGTCAGGCGGCGGTCAAGCGGCTGGCGAACAACGTGGACGTGCTGCTGGTGATCGGCTCGGCCAACAGCTCGAACGCCATCCGCCTGGTGGAGGTCGCGCAGACGGCGGGCACGCGCGCCTACCTGATCAACGATGTGGGCGACATCCGCGCCGAGTGGCTGCAGGACGCTCGCCGCATCGGTGTCACCGCGGGCGCCTCGACGCCCGAGGTGCTCGTGACCCAGACCGTGCAAGCGCTGCGAGGGCAGGGCGTCGCCGTGCGGGAGGTCCACGTCGTCGAGGAGGACGCTCGGTTCGCGCTGCCGCAGGAGCTCGCGCGCATGGCCGAGGAGCGCGGGATGACCCTGCCCGCGCGGACCGCGATGCGCCAGTCGATCTAGCGGGGCCTGCGGCGGGGAGCTGTCAGGAGGCGCGGCGGGCTTCGAGAGCGGCGAGGCGCTCGCGGATATCGATCGCGGTCCGCAGCTCTCGATCCACGCCGTCGATCCTGGTGTCGAGGCGCCGAATCTCGGCGATCAGCTCGCCCTTGAGGGAGACCGTCTCGGTCCGAAGGCCGTCGATCTTGACCGTCAGGCGCGCGTCGACGCCGTCGATCTTCTGGTCGAGGCTGTCGATCTTCTGACCCAGCTTCTGGTCAACCCCGTCGATCTTCTCGTCGAGACCGACGATCTTCTGATCGAGCACGCGGATGTCTCCGCGGAGTGCGTGCAGCTCGGGGGCGATGATGTCCTGGAATGCCTTCTTGATCTGGTCGTAGACACCCACGGCCCTCATTCAATCAGGTCAACCTCGGTGCGTCAACGTCCCCCACGGGGTACATTGTGATCCTGTGCGGACAGAATGAGCTATCCTCGAGCCCGAGGAGAGCCTCATGAGCTTCCTGAGCTGCGTCGAGTGCACGGTCTGCGGCCAGCGCCACGACCCGAAGCGGATATTGACCGTCTGCGAGACGTGTGGGCAGATGCTGGCGGCGCGCTACGATCTCGAGCGCGTGCGGGCGAGCGTGAGCAAGGACGCGCTCCGGCAACGCCCTCCCGGGATGTACCGCTTCCGCGAGCTCACGCCGCTCGACGCGGGCGAGGTGCCCGTGACGCTGGGCGAGGGGGGGACGCCCTTGCTCGCGCTGCCGCGGCTCGCGGCCCACCTCGGGATGCGCAGGCTCTGGGCCAAGGACGAGGGCCAGAACCCCACGGGCTCCTTCAAGGCGCGCGGGCTCTCCATGGCGATCACGCGCGCGCGGACGCTCGGCGCGCGGGGCTTCGTCATCCCGTCGGCGGGCAACGCGGGCGGCGCGGCGGCGGCGTATGGCGCGCGCGCGGGACTCCCCGTGGCGGTCATCGTCCCGCGTGGGACGCCGCCCGCCGCGATCGCCGAGGCGCAGATCGCCGGCGCCCACGTCTTCACGCTCGAGGGCTCGATCGCGACCGCGGGCAAGGTCGCCGCGAAGGTCGCGCCCGAGCTCGGCTGGTTCGACCTCTCGACGCTCAAGGAGCCGTACCGGCTCGAGGGCAAGAAGACGATCGGTCTCGAGCTCGCGGCCGACCTCGACTGGCGGATGCCCGACGTCCTCCTCTATCCGACGGGCGGGGGCACCGGGCTCCTGGGGATCCCGAAGGCCTACGAGGAGCTCCGCGCGATGCGCTGGCTCACGGGTGCGCTCCCGCGCGTCTTCGCGGTGCAGGCCGAGGGCTGCGCCCCCGTGGTCAAGGCCTTCCGGGAGGGCGCCCCGACGACCACTGCCTGGGAGAATCCGACGACCCGCGCCGCGGGGCTCCGTGTGCCGTCACCGTTCGCCGGGCGCCAGATGCTCACGGTGCTCCGCGAGACGGGCGGCGGCGCGGTGGCGGTGAGCGAGACGGCCATCCAGGAGGCGCAGCAGCGCGTCGCGCGGCTCGAGGGGATCTGGACGGCGCCCGAGTCCGCCGCTCTCGTCGCAGCGCTCACCGTGTTGAGGGAAGGGGGCGAGATCGCCGGCGACACCGAGGTCGCGATGATCTTCACGGGTGCCGGCCTCAAGTACGAGCCGCCGCCGCTCGCCCCGCCGGTGGACCTGGCCGGCAGCGACGCCGAGGTCCTGGCCGAGCTCAAGCGCGCCATCCGCCCGTAGAGGCCTGTGGTAGGATTGCCGCACCGCGGAAGGCCCCCCGGGAGGTAGCGGTCCATGGCGATCGAGATCGGGAAGGTCCGCAACGTCGGTGTCGTCGGCCACGGGGGCGTCGGCAAGACGTCCCTCGTGGAGGCGCTGCTCTTCGCCGCCGGCGCGGTGACGCGCCTGGGCAAGGTGGACGACGGCTCGACGACCACCGACTTCGACCCGGATGAAATAAAGAGAAAGATCTCGATCAACACGGCGGTTGCCTATTGTGATTGGAAGGGACATCGGATCACCCTCGTGGACACGCCGGGATACGGCGACTTTATCGCGGACGCGCGCGCCGGGCTGCGGGTGGTCGAAGCGGCGATCGTCGTCGTGGACGCCGTCGCCGGCGTGCAGGTGCAAACCGAGAAGGTCTGGAAGTTCGCGACCGAGTACGGCCTGCCACGCGCGGTCGTCGTCAACCGTCTCGATCGCGAGCGCGCCGACTTCTACCGGACGGTCGACTCGCTCGCGCGCCGCCTCAAGGGTCGTCTCGTCGCGCTGCAGATCCCGCTGGGCGAGGAGTCGAGCTTCCGCGGCTACGTCGACCTCGTGAAGCTCCGGGCCGTGACGTACGCGAGCGGCAAGCCGAGCGAGGGCGAGGTCCCCGGCGACCTCGCCGAACGGGTCAAGGAGTACCGGGAGAAGCTCGTCGAGGCTGCCGCCGAGACGGACGACGAGCTGCTCAACCGCTACCTCGAGGAAGGATCGCTCGGCGAGCCCGAGATGCTCCGGGCGCTCTCCGCCGGCATCGCCGAGGGCAAGCTCGTGCCGGTCCTCTGCGCGTCCGCCTCCCGGAATCTGGGGGCCCACGCGCTCCTCGACCTCGTCGTCGACTCTCTGCCCTCGCCGGCGGACCGCGCTGAGGTGGCCGGGACGGACCTCAAGACGAAGCAGGCGGGCACGCGCGCGGCCGATCCCAAGGCGCCCGTGACCGCGTTGGTGTTCAAGACGCTCTCCGACCCCCACGTCGGCAAGCTCTCGCTCTTCCGCGTCTACAGCGGTACGCTGAGATCCGACTCGACGCTCCTCAACGCCGCGCGCTCCGTCAAGGAGCGCATGGGACACGTCTCGTGGCTCATGGGGAAGACACAGAAGAATGTCGAGGCGCTCGGGGCCGGCGAGATCGGTGTCGCCCAGAAGCTCAAGGAGACGCTCACCGGCGACACGCTCACCGACGAGACCCAGCCGTTCGAGCTGCCGCGGATCACATTCCCGGAGGCCGCCATCTCGTTCGCGATCCAGCCGAAGACACGCGGCGACGAGGACAAGATCTCGAACGCGCTCGCGCGGATCGCCGAGGAGGACCCGACGGTCCACTACCATTTCGACCCCGAGACGAAGCAGCTCCTCGTGGCGGGCGTCGGCAGCCTCCACGTCGAGATGGTCGTGGAGCGCATGAAGCGCAAGTACAACGTGGACGTCAACCTGCTGCCCCCGCGCATTCCGTACAAGGAGACGGTCAAGGGACGCGCCGAGGGACAGGGCAAGTACAAGAAGCAGACGGGCGGGCGCGGCCAGTACGGCGACGTCTGGCTCCGCGCCGAGCCCCTGCCGCGCGGGGGCGGCTTCGAGTTCGTGGACGACATCTTCGGCGGTGCCGTGCCGCGCAACTACATTCCGTCGGTGGAGAAGGGCGTCCGCGACTGCATGAAGAAGGGGATCCTGGCCGGCTATCCGATCGTCGACCTCAAGGTGACGCTCTACGACGGGACCTACCATGAGGTCGACTCCTCGGATATGGCGTTCCAGATCGCGGCCTCGCTGGGCCTCCAGAAGGTGTTCATGGAGGCCCATCCGATCCTGCTCGAGCCCATCATGAATGTCGAGGTGACCTGCCCGTCGGACGTGGCGGGCGACATCATTGGCGACCTGAACTCGCGCCGTGGCCGCATCGTCGGCATGGAGCCGGCGGGTGAGACGGCGATGGTCCGGGCCGCGGTGCCGATGGCCGAGATGCTGACGTACGAGTCAAGCCTGCGCTCGATGACCGGCGGGCGCGGCGCCTACGCGATGGAGTTCTCCCACTACGAGGAGGTCCCGGCGTTCCTGGCGGACAAGGTCATCAAGGAGGCGAAGACCGAAAAGGAGAAGGCCGAGAAGCACTGAGGTCCTGGCATAGAATAGGGAGCCGGGATGATCTTCCAGCAGATCGTCAACGAAGAGTCCGGGTGCCTCTCGTACCTGATCGGCTGCGGCCAGGCCGGGCGGGCCGTCGTCGTCGATCCCGGGCGCGACCGCGTCCACGAATATCTGCGATTGGCCCGGCGCCGCGGCCTCACGATCACGCACGTCATCGAGACGCACACGCACGCCGATCACATCTCGGGCAACCGTGACCTCGCCGCCGCGACGCGCGCGCCGATCTTCGCCCACGCGACGGCCGGGTTCGCCTTCGACCACGAGCGGCTGAGCGACGGCGACGCGCTCGACGTCGGGCGGATCCGGCTGACGGTCGCCCACACCCCGGGCCATACGCCGGACTCGATCTGTCTCCTCGTCACCGACCTCGAGCGCGGCACGGAGCCGTGGTTCGTCCTCACCGGGGACACGCTCTTCGTCGGGTCGGTTGGGCGCCCCGACCTCGGCGGCGCGCGCGCGGCCGCGGAGGCGTACGAGAGCCTGACGCGCGTGCTCCTGCGCCTCGACGACAGCGTCGAGATCTACCCGGCCCACGGGGCGGGCTCCGCGTGTGGGCGCGCGATGTCGGCGAAGGCGGGCTCCACGATTGGCTTCGAGCGGCGCTTCAACCCCGCGTTGCAGCTCCGCGACCGCGCCGCGTTCGTCGAGTTCATCATGCGCGACCTGCCGCCGAAGCCGCCCCAGTTCGAGAAGATCGTCGGCAAGAACCGGGGGCTGATCCCGCTCCAGGCCGCGAAGCCACGCCCGTACACGGCGCGCGAGGCGTGGGAGGCGGTGCGACGCGGGGAGTGCGTGGTCGATCTACGCGACCCCGGCGCGTACGGCGAGGGCCACGTCCCGGGCGCGATCAACGTGTGGATCGAGAGCCCGCAGTTCGCCGAGCGCGTCGCGTGGGCCGTCCCGGCGGGCGTGCCGCTGCTGCTCCTCGCGCCGGGCCCATCGGACCTCGAGCGCGCCGTGCAGGCGCTCTCGCGCGTCGGCGTGGACGAGGTCACGGGGTTCCTCCAGTGGGGGATGATCGAGTGGAAGAGCGAGGGCTTGGCCCTCGAGACCGTGGACCAGATCACCGTGCACGGTCTCCTGGAGTGGCTCGAGGAGGGGCGCGACCTCGCCGTGATCGATGTCCGCGAGCCCTTCGAGTGGCTCGACGGCCACATCGAGGGCGCCCTCCATCTGCCGATGATGGAGTCCCTGACCCGTCGCGACCGCGTCCCACTCGACCGGCCGAAGGCCGTGCTCTGCGCGGGCGGGCTCCGCTCGAGCACGGTGATCAGCGCGCTCAAGCGCCACGGCATCCAGCACTGGTACAACGTCACCGGCGGCATGACGGCGTGGGTCAAGTCGGGCTACCCCGTCGCGGGCTCGACGACCCTCGAGCCGCCGCCCCCGCCGCCACCCGACCGCACGACCCTCGACTGCCGGGGCCTCGACTGCCCGCTGCCGGTCGTGAAGCTCGGGAAGGCGATCAAGACGGTCCCGCCCGGCGCGGCGATCGAGCTGCTGGCGACCGACCCAGGCTCGGTGGTGGACCTCGAGGCGTTCGAGAAGCAGTCGGGGCACCGGATCGTGGAGCGGGGGGAGTCGGCGGGCATCTTCCGGTTCGTCGTGCAACGGACGAAGTAAGGGCCGGCCGATGGGCCGCTCGCTCTCGGCGCAGTACGCGGTGCTCTTCGGCCGTCCCTGGCCCGTCTGGGGATCGGCGATCCTCGTCGCGACGCTCAACGTCTTTCTGTTCACCTTTGACCGGCCGTGGACCGCGTCGGACGGCATGCGGAACTGGGGCGACTGGGTCCTGACGGGCCTCGGGGTCGTGCGCCGCGCCGATCTCCTCGCCCCGTGGCTCTACTCGGGGTCGCTGCTGAACGCGGGCGTCCTCCTGGGCGGCCTCGTGGCGGCGCTCCTGGCGAGGGAGTTCGCGGTACGCGTGCCGCCGCGGGGCGAGCTCCTGAAGGGTGGTTGCGGCGGGCTCCTGATGGGCGTCGGTGCCGTCCTCGCCTTCGGCTGCAACATCGGGGGCTTTTTCTCGGCGACGAGCGCGCTCTCGCTCGCGGGCCTCGGCATGATGCTCGGTCTCGGCGCGGGCGCGTTTCTCGGGCTCCGCTACCTCGTCTGGGAGACGGAGCACCGGCCCGAGTGGTCGGGCGGCACGGGGCGCGTGTACCTGGCGTCGTCCGCCGTGGGGCCGAGCCGGCAGCCGTGGGTCGGCGCGCTGCTGCTGATCGTCCTGCTCGCGACGCCGTTCGTCTACTCGCGCGGCGGCTACGTGGCGCAGGGCGTCTTCCTGCTCTTCGGCGTCGCGTTCGGCGTGATCTTCCAGCGCTCGCGCTTCTGCCTCGTGCGCGCGTTTCGCGAGCCGTTCATGACCGGTGACGCCGAGCACACGCGCGCCGCCGCGCTCGCGCTCGTGATCAGCACGGTCGGGTTCGCGATTCTCAAGTTCACCGACCTCAAGGACAAGGGCGAGTGGGTCTTCCCCGCCGCGGGGGCGGGGGCGCTCGGCGGGGGCCTCGTGTTCGGCGTCGGGATGACGCTGGCCGGCGGCTGCGGTGCGGGCTCGATCTGGCGCGCGGGCGAGGGCCAGGTGAAGCTCTGGGCGGCGATCGCTTGCTTCGCCCTCGGCGGTTCGCTGGCGCGCCTCGTGGCGGCGCAGACCGGCCTCCTCCGGGAGCTCGGCGCCGCCGTGTTCCTGCCGTCGGCGATCGGTTGGGGCCCGGCCCTCGGCCTCGTGGTCCTCGTGATGGCGGCGTGGGCTCTGGGCGCGACCTGGAACGAGGAGCACCGACGATTCAGCGCGCTGTGAGCGGCGCATCGAGAACACGGACGCGAACGGAGGTCGTGTCATGACGCGATTGACGCGCAGGGAGTTTCTCAGGACGTCGGCGGCCGGCGCCGGGTTCGGGTTCCTGGCCGCGGGGTGCGCGCCGGCGATCAAGGGCGACTTCGCGCCCAAAGCGGGCCGCCGGGTCGTCGTGATCGGCGGCGGCTGGGGCGGCGCGACGGCCGCGAAGTACGTGCGGCTGGCCGACCCGTCGATCGAGGTCGTCCTGCTCGAGCCCAACAAACAGTTCGTGTCGTGCCCGTTCTCCAACCTGGTCCTCTCCGGCGTCCGCTCGATCGACGGCCTCACCTTCGGCTACGGCGGTCTCCGGAATCACGGCGTCAGGATCTACCACGAGTCGGCGAGTGCGATCGAGCCGGACACCGGCCGCGTCCGAGTCGGCGACGGGTACTTGCAGTACGACCGGCTCATCGTCTCGCCGGGCGTCGAGTTCCAGTGGGAGCAGGTCGACGGGCTCGCCGCGGCCCAGGACCGCGTGCTCCACGCGTGGAAGGCCGGCCCGCAGACGGTCGAGCTCGCCCGACAGCTCGCGGCCATCCCGGACGGTGGCGTCTTCGTGCTGACGGTGCCGCCCGTCGCCTACCGCTGCCCGCCCGGCCCGTACGAGCGCGCGTGTCAAGTGGCGTTTTACTTAAAGACGCACAAGCCCAAGTCGAAGCTCATCGTGCTCGACGCGAACCAGAACGTCGTCTCGAAGGCCGCTCTCTTCCGCGCCGCGTGGAAGGACTACCCGAACCTCGAGTACCGCGCGTCCAACAAGGTCGTGAAGGTGGATCCCTCCGTCCGTGAGGTGACGACGGACCTCGGCGACCGGGTGAAGTACGACGTCGTCAACCTGATCCCGCCCCAGCGGGCGGGGACGATCGCGGCCCAGGCGGACCTGGTCGGAGCGGACAAGCGCTGGTGCGAGGTCAACCACCTGACCTACGAGTCGGTGAAGCACAAGAACGTCCACGTCGTCGGCGACTCGACCATCGGGCTGCCGGTGCCCAAGTCCGGCAACATCGCGAACGCCATGGGCAAGATCTGCGCCGTCGCGGTCGTCCATCTGCTGAACGGCAAGGAACCGCCGGCGATGGCGCCGGGCAACACCTGCTACAGCTGGGTCAACGACCGCGAGGCGATCGCAGTCGTCAACGCGTACAAGATCGAGGGCGGCAAGGTCGTCCAGATCGAGCAGAAGCTCACCCCCGGCCAGTCGGCCCAGTGGGCGCAGAATGCGGACGGCTGGGCCAGGAGTATCTGGCAGGACATTCTCGGCTAGGCTGGAGGAGGGAGCGCCCGATGCGAACGATTCTTGGCCTCATCCTGGGCCCGCTGGGTCTCAGCGTGCTCATGAGCGGACCCGCCGGGGCGGGCCCGCTCGACGCGCCCGGCGCATCCAAGGCGCTCGCCTGCAGCGCCTGTCACGGTCTGGGCGGCCAGAGCCCGTCCAACACGATGCCGATCATCGCGGGCATCGCGCCCTGGTATTTCAAGAAGGCGATCGAGGACTACGCCGCGGGCCGGCGACCGTCACCCGAGATGGAGCCCTACGCGAAGTACGTGCGGGAGGCCGGGATCGACGATCTCGCCGCCTACTTCGCGAGCCAGTCGCGCCAGCCGACAGCGGTCAAGGTCGACGCCGGCGCCGTCGAGCGGGGCCGCGTGGCGTCCCAGCAGTGCGTCGTCTGCCACGTGGAGTCCGGGAAGGGCGATCCCGCGAAGGGCATTCCCGATCTGCGCGGGCAGCCCCCCGGCTATCTCGCGAACCAGATGCTCCTCTTCAAGGCGGACCAGCGGAGCCCGGGGGACCCGACGCTCAAGGCCCTCAAGGAGCTGATGAAATCGGTTCCGGACGACCAGATCGCCGACCTCGCGGCGTACTACTCGAGTCTGCGCTAGCCGGCCGTCTCGGCGCGCGCCGGACACCCCGGGAGGCCTCGTGCGCTACGGCTTCGTGATCGACCAGCGCCGCTGCATCGGCTGTCACGCGTGCACCGTGGCATGCAAAGAGGAGAACCAGGTGCCGCTCGGCGCCTTCCGCACCTGGGTCAAGTACGTGGAGCGGGGGACCTTCCCGCACACCCGGCGCTACTTCGCGGTGCTCCGCTGCAACCACTGCGACCGGGCTCCGTGCGTGACGATCTGCCCGACGGTCGCGCTCTATCGGCGCCCCGACGGCATCGTCGACTTCGACGGCGATCGCTGCATCGGCTGCAAGGCGTGCATGCAGGCGTGTCCCTACGACGCGCTCTACATCGACCCGAACACCCGGACCGCGGCGAAGTGCCACTACTGCGCCCACCGCATAGAGGTGGGGCTCGAACCCGCGTGTGTGATCGTCTGCCCCGAGCAGGCGATCGTCGCCGGCGACCTCGACGATCCCGCGTCGCGGATCGCCCGGCTCGTCGCGGGCGCCCCCGTGCAGGTGCGCAAGGCCGACCAGGGCACGCGGCCCAAGGTCTTCTACCTCGGCGCCGACGCCTCGACCCTCACGCCCGAGCTCCAGTCGACGACGGAGCGCTACCTCTGGGCGGAGCGCCCCCAAGGGGAGCTCGACCTCGTGCGGATGGTCGCCGCGGTCCAGGCCGACACGGGGGACGGCGCGCTCTCCCGTCCCGTCTACGACGTGCCGCACGCGCCGCGGCCGTGGGGGCGGAGGGTCGCGGCGTATCTCTTCACGAAATCGATCGCCGCCGGCCCGCTCCTGATCGCGGCGGTCGCGGTACTCGGCGGTGGCCTGCCGTCGGTCACGCTGCTCGGCGTCACCGCGCCGGCCCTGGCGCTCCTCTTCCTTCTCGCGACGACGGCCTTCCTCGTGCTCGACCTCAAGCGCCCCGAGCGCTTCCACTACATCCTCGTCAGGTCGAACCACCGATCCTGGCTGGTCTGGGGCGCGTGGATTCTCGTCGCCTACGGCGGCGTCGCCCTCCTGTGGCTCGGGAGCGCGCTCCTGGGCCGCGGCGAGATCGTCCGCTTCCTGGCGCTCCCGGCCCTCGTCCTCGCCGGGGCGTCGGCGGGCTACAGCGCCTTCCTCTTCGGGCAGACGGAGGGGCGCGACTTCTGGCAGAGCGCGCTGCTCCTGCCGCAGCTCCTCCTCGCCGCGGTGGTTGCGGGGAGCGCCTCGCTCCTCATCGTCGGCTTCGTCAGCGGCGTCGATCTGGGGGGCCTGTGGATGCTCAGCGTGGTGATGGCGGCGGCGCTCCTCGGCCACGGGCTCGTGGTCTTAGCCGAGCTCCTCGTGCCCCACGCGAACCGCGACGCGGCCCGCGCCGCAGCGCTCATCACGCGCGGCGCGTGGAAGACGCCCTTCTGGGGCGGCGTCATCGCGGCCGGTACGGCGCTCCCGGTCGTCCTCATCTGGCCCAACCCGTACTCGGCGGCGCTGGGCGGCGCGCTCGCCCTCATCGGTCTCTGGATCTACGAGGACCTGTGGATCAAGGCCGGGCAGTCGGTGCCCCTGTCGTGAGCGAGCGGGATCCCCGCGCCCCCGAGCCCTTGCATCCCGTGGCCCGCGAGCTCGCGCCGCCCGCTGGCGGTCTCCGGAGCTATCCTCCCGTCGAGCGCTGGGACGACTGGGAAGAGTACGACCCCGCCGCGTGGCCGCGGAAGGTCACGCGCCGCTACGCCCTGGTCCCCACGATCTGCTTCAACTGCGAGGCGGCGTGCGGGCTCCTTGCGTACGTCGACACACGGACGCTCGCGATCCAGAAGTTCGAGGGTAACCCGGCGCATCCGGGGAGCCGCGGACGCAACTGCGCCAAGGGGCCGGCGACGCTCAACCAGATCAACGATCCGGAGCGGATCCGCTACCCCCTGCGCCGGGTCGGGCCCCGCGGCGGCGGGCGGTGGGAGCGCGTGAGCTGGGACGAGGTGCTCGACGACCTGGGCGGCCGGATCCGGAAGGCGCTCGTCGAGGGCCGGCACACGGAGATCATGTACCACCTCGGCCGCCCGGGCCACGAGCTCGTCTATCTCCAGCGCGTCCTCCACGCCTGGGGGATCGACGGCCACAACAGCCACACCAACGTGTGCTCCTCGAGCGCCCGCGCGGGCTACGCCTTCTGGCACGGCATGGATCGGCCCTCGCCCGATCACGCGAACGCCCGCTTCATCCTGCTCCTCTCCTCGCACCTCGAGGCGGGCCACTACTTCAACCCGCACGCCCAGCGGATCATCGAGGCCAAGGAGCGTGGCGCGAAGGTCTGCGTCATCGACTCGCGGTTGTCGAACACCGCGTCGATGGCCGACTGGTGGCTCGCGCCCTGGCCCGGCTCCGAGGCGGCGCTGCTGCTCGCGATGGCGAGCGTCCTCGTCCGCGAGCGGCTCTACGACCGGGACTTCGTGCGCCGCTGGGTGAACTGGGAGGAGTATCTGCGCGAGGAGCGGCGGGGCCTGTCCGTGGACTTCGAGACCTTCGAGCGGGCCCTCGGCGACCTCTACGCGCGCTACACGCCCGAGTTCGCCGAGAACGAGAGCGGGGTCCCGGCCGCGACGATCGTCGAGGTCGCGCGCGCGATCGGTCGCGCGGGCCCGGCGCTGGCGACCCACGTCTGGCGCAACGCCGCGGCCGGCAACCTCGGCGGCTGGCAGGTGGCGCGAGCGCTCGAGCTGATCGTGGTGCTCATGGGGGCGGTCGCCACGCCCGGCGGCACCGCGCCCAGCGCCTGGCACAAGGCCGTGCCCGAGCCGCCGCTCATGCCGCCACCCGCCCGGGTGTGGAGCGAGCTCCTGATGCCGCGCGAGTACCCCCTCGCGTTCTTCGAGATGAGCTACCTCCTGCCGCACTTCCTGAAGGAGGGGCGCGGCAAGCTCGCGATGTACTTCACGCGCGTCTACAACCCGGTGTGGACCAATCCGGATGGCATGTCGTGGATCGAGATGTTGACCGATGAGGCGAAGGTCGAGAGGCACGCGTGTCTGACACCGATATGGAGCGAAACGGCGTGGTTCGCCGATTTCGTCCTGCCGATGGGGCACGCCTCGGAGCGCCACGACCTCATGTCGCAGGAGACCCACGCGGCCCGCTGGATCGGTTTCCGCCAGCCCGTGCTGCGCGTGATGCTCGAGCGGCAGGGCCGGACGTTCGACTTCACCTGGCAGGCTCACGAGGCGGTGGGACTCGGACAGGTGTGGGAGGAGGACGAGTTCTGGATCGAGCTCTCGTGGCGGATCGACCCCGACGGGAGCCTCGGTGTGCGGAAGTACTTCGAGTCGCCCTATCGTCCGGGCCAGAAGCTCCGGGCCGAGGAGGTCTACCGCTGGATCTTCGAGCGGAGCGTCCCCGGCCTCCCCGACGCGGCGGCGCGGGAGGGGCTCACGCCGCTCGCCTACATGCGGAAGTACGGCGCGTTCCTCGTCGAGGATCAGGTCTACCGGACCCACGAGCAGCCGCTCTCGGCGGGCGAGCTCGACGGCGCCCGCGTGGATCCGGTCACGCACGTGGTCGTCAGGGACGGCCAGGCGGTCGGCCTCGAGGTGGACGGCGTGGCACGGCTCGGCTTTCCGACGCCGTCCCGGAAGCTCGAGTTCTTCTCGCGGACGCTCAAGGAGTGGAAGTGGCCCGCGGAGGCCGTGCCGAGCTACATCCGGAGCCACGTGCATTGGTCGGAGATCGATCGCGCGCGGGGCGAGATGGTGCTCCTGCCGACCTTCCGGCTCCCGACGCTCATCCACACGCGCTCGGGCAATTCGAAATGGCTGTACGAGATCTCGCACACGAACCCGCTGTGGCTCCATCCGGAGGATGCGGCGCGGCTCGGCGTCACGACGGGCGATCTCCTCAGGGTCACGACGGCCATCGGTCATTTCGTCGATCGCGCCTGGGTGACGGAGGCGATCCGCCCCGGCGTGATCGCGTGCTCGCACCACCTGGGGCGCTGGCGGCTTCATCCAGACGCGGGAGGCGAGCGCTGGTCCAGCGCGCTCGTCGAGCTCCAGCAGGTCGAGCGCGGGAAGTGGCGGATGCGCCAGCTCGAGGGCGTGCGACCGTTCGTGAGCGACGACCCCGACTCCGCCCGGGTCTGGTGGCAGGACGCGGGCGTCCACCAGAACCTGACCTTCCCGGTCCAGCCCGATCCCGTGAGCGGCCAGCACTGCTGGCACCAGAAGGTGACCGTCGCGAGGCCGGGCCCCGACGATCGCTACGGCGACGTCGTCGTGGACACCAATCGGTCCTTCGAGGTCTACCGCGAGTGGCTCCGGCTCGCGCGCCCCGCGCCCGGGCCGGGCAACCTCCGCCGCCCGCTCTGGCTCCCCCGGGCGCTGAAGCCGGACCCCTCCGCCTACCTCTTGTAGCGGGGGCCGCGAGCCCGGCGCCGACCGTGGGTGGCCCGAGGGAGGCGCGGCCTGGCTCCGTCCGGACGGCTGAAACGGGTGTACAGTGAGACCGCGATGCGCGGATCGTCCACGATGACGCGACGGCGGATGCTCGGGACACTCGGTGCGCTCGGCGTCGCCGCGGCGAGCGGCGTGCTCGCCGCGCCGCGGCCCGCCCGCGCCCAGCCGCTCGGGCTCAACGAGAGCGTCGACGTCGCGATGAAGCGCGTGTTCGCGGGCCGGCCGATCCGGGACGGTGAGAGCCTGATCAAGCTCGACATCCCGCTCATCGCCGAGAACGGCGCGGTCGTCCCCGTGTCGGTGCGCGTGGACTCGCCGATGACGCCGACGAGCTACGTCAAGCACATCTACATCGTCGCGGACAAGAACCGGATTCCCGTCGTGACGCGGGTCACGCTCACGCCGGCCGCGGGCCAGGCGTTCGTGGGCGCGAACATCCGCCTCGGCGAGACGGGCCCAGTCCACGCCATCGTCGAGCAGAGCGACGGCACGCTCTGGCGGAGCACGCGCGAGGTCAAGGTCACCGTCGGCGGGTGCGGGGGCTAGGGCGCGTGTCGGAGATCGGCAAAGTCCGGATCAGGGTCCCGTCGAGCATCAAGCCCGGCGACGTCGTGCAGGTCCGCACGCTCGTGATCCACCCGATGGAGCGGATCGAGCGCGACGCGCAGGGCAAGATCATCCCGAAGACGTACAACTACATCCACAAGGTGGTCGTGACGTACCTCGGCAAGACGATCGTCACGTTCGACACCACCCAGAGCGTGAGCGAGAACCCCTTCTTCTCCTTCGCCTTCCGGGCGACGGATCCCGGCCCGCTGAAGGTCGAGTTCCTCGACACGACCGGCGGCAGGTACGAGGGCGCGGTCGACATCACGTTCGCCTGAGCGGGCGCCGATGCGTTCCGTGCGGCGACGCTCTGTGCTGCACGCCCTCGTGCTCGGCGCCCTCACGCTCGGCTGCGGGGCCACGGCGCGGGAGGCGACCGACCACGCCAGGAGGCCGACCTGGGCGTCGCGGGCGATCCCCGAGGCCCGCGGCGACTTCCGCGTTCTCCCCGATGGCCGCCGCGCGGCGATCCGCTACAAGGGGTGGACGACGCGCGACTTCGGCGCCTTCCGCACCTACGCCTACGACGACGCGCGGCCCGAGCCCGCCGTCGAGCGCGCGCCGGCGCCGGCGGGATCGACGGGCGACCCGGCGAGGGGACGCGCGCTCTTCCTCGACCGCGCGAAGGGCCCGTGCGCCGGCTGCCACCTCGTGCCCGGTGACGACGTGTGGCCCGCGGGCAGTGTCGGGCCCGACCTCTCGACGATCGGCGACCGCCGCCTGCCAGGCCCGTACCTCTACCAGCTTCTCTGGGATCCCCGTGTGGTGTTCCCTCACACGGTGATGCCGCCCTGGGGTCGGAACGGCGTCTTCACGCCCGAGGAAATCACCCATCTGGTCGCCTACCTCCAGACGCTCACGGGGCCGCTGCCGCCGGAGACGGACCCCGACCGGAATCCGTTCACGCGGAAGAAGCCGATCGGCTTCGGCGACAACCTCGATCCGACGAACAACCCGGCCATCCTCCTCGCCGAGGACGCCCAGGGGCGGTGGGGGGAGAAGGGGCCGGCGGGGCGCGCGTGCGCCGATTGCCACGCCGGTGGCCCCGCGCAGGCGATGCGATCCGTCGCCACGCGCTACCCGAGGCACGTCAGGGTGTACGGGCGGGTGATGAGCCTCGAGGACTTCCTCGAGGCGCACGGCCAGGAGACCACGGGACGGCCGTACCCGGCCGAGTCGGAGGACAACTTGACGATGACGATGCTGGTCAAGATGGCCGGGAACGGCCTGCCCGTCGCGATCGACACCTCGAGCCCCGAGGCGCGGGCCGCGATCGCGCGCGGGCAGGCGACGTTCAATCGGAAGGTCGGCGAGCGCAACCATTCGTGCGCCGACTGCCACGCGCCCGACCGTGGGGCGAACAAGTTCCTCGGCGGCCGGCTGCTCGCCGACGTCGCCGACGGGCTCACGCGTCACTTCCCGACGTGGCGCACGAGCCAGGGCGAGGTGTGGGATCTCCGCAAGCGCTTCCAGTGGTGCATGACGCCACTCGGCACGAACATGCTCGCCGCGGATTCCGTCGAATACGCGGAGCTCGAGCTCTACCTCACGACGTTCGACGCGGGCAAGCCCCTGCGCGTCCCCGGCATCCGCCATTGACGCAACGGGCGTTGGCCGGACGGAGCCACGCCGTGCCCACGGCACGCCACCCACGGTGTGTACCGGTCTCGCGGCCCCCGCTACAATGACCGGCGACGTCAGCCGGCGGGATCTCTTCAGGCTCCTCGCGATCGCCGCCGCGGCGGGGATCGACCCGCGTCGGCTCGACGCCGCCGACGGGCCCGAGCGCCTCCTCGAATTCGAGCCCCTCGGCAACGTCACGCTGCTCCACCTGACCGACACCCACGCGACGACCCGTCCCGTGTTCTACCGGGAGCCCGACACGCTGATCG
>WNEW01000427.1_pt1 | contig 21406 bp, 18 predicted proteins | sample 5399891 | NCBI WGS metagenome assembly WNEW01 (sample SAMN13153336, study PRJNA577476) | soil metagenome | isolation source: 40 cm grassland meadow soil pre-rain plot 5 | place: USA:California | collected 2015-09-08 | reverse complement strand
CGGGTATTGTTTCCTAGGACTAGTTGGTTTCGAGCCTCTCGGGAGACGGCTAGTCTTTCTAGGTTCTCTAGGCTTGTTCTGAACGATTTTCAAGCATGAACATTCTCTCAAAGAGCACGTTTGCGTCGCGGGAATTTTTTTATTTCTAAATCCTGGAAGGGGTCGTCTCGCCAACTGAAACTGTTCTGGGCGAGACTATCGGTTTGTCCCGCAGAACGGGCTGATTGGCCGTTTTCTATAGTTGCCGTGTGGGGGTCCTTCAAGCGTGCGAAACCCTCCGCGTGGGACCCCCCTCCCGGTTCGCTGATCTGGGCTTATTCTGGGCGTTCTCTTGTCTCTGATGGTTCGAAAGAACAGTTTTCTGTCGTGAGGAGCAACTACTTTTGAGATTTTCTGGAGATGGGTCTCGCCGGTTGAAACCGAACTGGGTGAGTCTCGCGATTCAAGGCAGAATGGGCTGGTCGACTGTTTTCGTAGGTGCGAGTTATCGGGGTGAATCAGCGTGGAAAAGTCGCAGTTTCAATTCGCCTGCCTGGATCTACGATCTGGGCTTGTTCTGAACTATTTCTTGGAGCGACTATCGTTCCCAAAGAGCAGTTCTGTGTCGTGAGGATCAACGTTTTTGAGATTTCTGGGAGGGGTCTCTGCCAGTTGAACCCGGTCTGGGCTCTGTTTCCGGTTTGTCGCGCAGATTCGGCGGGTCAGTCGTCTTGGTGATCGTGGAGGTCAGCGTGAAGGTCAGCGTGGAAACTGCGCGAGGTCAAACCGGCTGCTTGGAATCGTGATCAGGGCTGATTCCCGGCTTGTCTCGGGAATTGTCGGCTGTTTCTAGATGATCCTTTCTTGACTGTAGTGCGCGTTTTATACTTCTCCCGGGCGGAGCGCGGAGACGCCTTGGTGGACTGGCGGGTGGGTCTTGGAATACAAGTGGGTCGTTCTCACGGTCACTACCGTCGGCATCTTCATGGCCACGCTCGACTCCAGCATAATAGTCGTGGGTCTTCCCCAGGTGGTCAGCAGTCTCCGGACAAACCTGGTCGAGGGCGTCTGGTTCATCACCATCTACAGGCTGATGATAACAGTCCTGCTGGTCGGTATAGGCCGGATGGCTGACCTCTACGGACGGGTCCGGTTATACAATTTGGGCTTCGCCATTTTCAGCCTCGGCTCGTTACTCTCAGGCCTCTCCATCACGGCCGAGATGCTTCTCGCCTTCCGACTAATCCAGGGAGTTGGCGCCGCCTTCCTCTTCGTGAACAGCGTCGCAATCGTCACAGACGCCTTCGCAGGCAACGAGCTTGGGAAAGGCATCGGGATAAACCAGGTCGCGATCAACGCCGGGACGATTACAGGCTACACTCGGCATCTTCGGCACCTACTGGTCAAGGAAGAGGCTGAAGGAGATCCATCTTCCTGCTCGTGGTGAGAAGTTCGATCTGCAGGGCGCCGTGACATTCTCCGCCTCTATCACATTGCTACTCCTCGGTCTGACTCTGGGGAGTATCACCGACCCCTTGTCACTCACGCTTACAGGACTGAGCTTTCTCCTCGTGATCATCTTTGCACTGGCCGAGCGGAGGGCCAGCTTTCCGGTACTAGACCTTTCATTGTTCAGAAACAGGGTCTTTACCGCCGGCAATATTGCCAACCTTCTGAGCGGTCTCGCCTTTGCGGGGCTCGCCTTCGTAATGACCCTCTATTTCCAGCTGGTCAGGGGCTACGACCCTCTCCACGCCGGCATCTTCCTCATACCGCTCGACGCTACTCTCATCTTTATCGGCCCCATAAGCGGGTCGCTCTCGGACAGATGGGGGGCGCGGGGTCTGAGCACAACGGGTCTCGTAGTGGCTGCGGGCGGCTTCTTATATCTCTCCGGGTTCACGGCGACTACGTCGTATCCCCCGATAGCATTGGGCCTAGTCCTTGTCGGATTTGGCATCGGCCTGTTCCGCAGCCCTAACGCGAGCTCCGTCATGGGCTCGGTACCAGGCGCCAAGAGAGGCATCTCCTCTGGAGTTAGGAGTACAATAATTAACACGAGCATTGTTGCTAGCATCCCTCTCGTCCTGTCGGTGATGACAGCCGATGTCCCGTACAACATCCTCGTCAACATAATCGGCAACCCGACCACCATCTCGGGTGGTCAAATAATCGGCAACTACGCCGCCGCGTTTCTTACAGGATTGCAGCACTCTCTCGTAATCTTCTCAGCTCTGATCCTTGTGTCAGCGGTCTTCTCATTCCTTCGAGGATCACGCCCTGACTAGCCCCGGCATTAGTTATGCGGGACCAAAGTCTACAGTTATTCCCTGAGGATTACTGTTTAGGGCCATTATGACCCAAGTTCCCGAGTAGGGAACTTGAAACTTCAGGGTATTCTGGTAGACCTGCTGTGTAGGGCCAAGAATGCAACCCGTCAGCCTATCTAGAGCGGAGCCAGGCTGGTTATAGGCGGAGACCCAGTCTTGGTAAGACAATGATGATAACACGCAGAAGCTCGCTGGTCCATTCGTGACAGTCACTCCTACCCAGAAGGCTTGACTGCTTGAGATTCCTGAAACTGTCAGCGTGTCGTACCCTGGTCGAGACTGGTTTCCTCCACGGATGTCATAGCTCCTCATCGTTGTTATCGAGGAGTGGGGCGGAGGAGTGTTGGGTAAGAAGGGTACGCTGGTAAATACAACTCCGATTGAGAGGGCGACCACGACTGCGCCAAAGAGAATGGTGCGACGCTTCCAGAACCTTCTCGCCATCGCGCTCTCCTTAGCTCGTCTCATTCCGGAGATAAGAAGCGACGTGGGAAGGAGACTTGCTGTTTATTTTCGTGTGGATCGGCGTGTGAGAGCTTGCCTGGTTAAAACGCGTCCTGTCCGAATTGGGCTCTATGTGTCCGGGAGCCCCGGCCGGGGATTGAACCCGGGACCTGCGGCTTTCTCTTCGAGTGTACAAGGCCGCCGCTCCACCACTGAGCTACCGGGGCTTGTGAGTGGTGGCGGGTCGGGGCTAAGATAAGTTCTACTCACGAGGCCCTAGCTGTGGCTTTTCTGGTTCCGCATTCTATCCGCGGCTCTGACGAGGGCTTCGACTCCCGGGAGGTTCTGGCCGGAGAGGAGTGACAGCATTGCGCCTCCTGCGGTGCTGACATGTGTGAGCTTCTCGTCGATTCCGAGGATTGATGCCAGTCCTACCATGTGTCCGCCTCCGATAACAGTATAGCCATTGTTCTTGGCCATGGATTCCAGGACCCGTCTTGTTCCCGCATCAAACCCGTTTCTCTCGAAGACTCCAAGGGGTCCATTGGCGACAGCGGTAGCTGCGCTTTCAACCGTTTTGGAGTACTTGTCGATCGTCTTGACTCCAACGTCCAGGGCTGGTCCCTTGACTTGCTGCGAATCAATGTCGTGATCGACCCTTCTTCCGTGCGAATCCTCGTACGCGAGGTCCATCGGCAGTTCTATCCTTTCATTGTACTTCGCCAACAGTCCCTTTGCGGTCTCGAGATGTTCCTGGAGTACTGCGATATCTTTCTCGTCGTCTGTCGAGATCTTCTTGTCCTTTGCTCTGAGGAAGAGCTTTGCTGGGACTCCTCCTAGTAAGATCTTGTCAGCTTTTCCACGGTCAAGGATATGCTTGATCACTGGTACCTTGTCTTCGACTTTTGCGCCGCCGAGGATGTACACGCAGGGTCTTTTTGGCTCAACGAGTAGTTTGGAGACCGCGGCCACCTCCTTCTGCATCAGTCGGCCTGCTGCGCTCGGCAGTGCTTCTGCCAGTCCGACGATGCTCGGCTGAGAACGGTGGGCTGTAGCGAAGGCATCGTTGACGTTGAGGTCGAAGAGGGGAGCGAGTGTCTTGACAAAATGTGTCTTCAACAATTTCTCCGGTTTATCATCTACGTTCTCCTCGGCGCAGAATCTGAGATTGTCTAGGACCAAGACCTGGCCGGGCTCGACCTTGGCGATTCTCTGTCGGGCATGCGGACCCAACACATCTTCCACAAACTTCACATCTTGATTGCAGAATGATGCGAGCGCCTCCGCGTGCGGTTCCATGCTTGTGAAATCATCCTTTCCCGGCCTGCTCTGATGCGATCCAAGAACGACCTTCGCGTCCTCAAGCTTCGACAGTGTCTCGGATATCGCCCTAATTCTCGTATCATCAAGGATGAGATGTGTTGACGGATCAAGCGGGACGTTAATGTCCACTCTGAGGAAGATCCGCTTGTTGGCCGTATCTACATCATCAAGCGTCAAGAAGTCATTTTGGCCCACTTCCTGGTCCTCCTCGATCGTTTTTCGGATGATCTCCCACGCGTTTAATGTTTCTGAGGCCAATGCTTTTAGCGCTAGATTCGTGCGCGACCCATTTGCCGGGGTGGCTTAGCTTGGTCAGACCCTGTTTAGGGAACTACAGCGCCGGACTCATAATCCCGGATAGGACATCCGGAGGTCGCGGGTTCGACAAACCTCGCTAGTTCGAAACTCCCGCCCCCGGCACTCGGCCTCGATGAGCCCCGATTCCTCGGAGATGAAAGATTTTCCTGCGTGAGAACGGGTTCTTGTTGGGCGAGAAACGATTCTTGCAATCAGGTCTGTTCTCGAGTAAAATTTCAGCTTCTGCGGAGGATGTCTACGTGCCCGTCCTTTCTTCCCACATAGGCCGTGTCGGCCATTCCTAGGAAGAGTCCGGTTTCTATTACTCCTGGTATCTTCTTGAGTTTCTCGTGGACGATCTCTGGACGGCGGAGGCTTCTGAAGTAGACATCGGCGATGAGGTTGCCGTTGTCTGTTATGACGGGTCCTACTTTGCCTGTGGTTTCTCTAAGATTGGTCTTGTCCGAGATTCTCCTGATCTTTTCGAGTGTGGAAGCGTAGGCGAAGGGAGTTATCTCGACCGGTATTGGTTGGAGTCCGCCGAGTGTCTTGGCCAGTTTTTTCTCGTCAACGACGATGACCAGTCGCCTCGCCGTGGAGTCTACTATCTTTTCTCGTAGCAGTGCGGCCCCTCCGCCCTTGACCAAGTCGAGGGTTCGCCATTGTACTTGATCTGCGCCGTCGAGTGCTAGTTCCGGTTCGGTCTCCCCGTCTAGGCTTGCTGTCTTGAGGCCGAGTTTCTTTGCGGCGATCTCCATCTGGTAGGATGTTGGGATGAAGCTGATCCTAAGATTTTCTTTCTTGATCCGTTCTGCGGCCAGTTCGAGTGCTCGGAGGATTGTGTTGCCGCTTCCCAATCCAACCGTGGTGTGGTCTTTGAGTTCTCGGACGGCTTGTGCGGCGGCGCTCACCCGCGCCTTGTCGGTCCAGGACATGTTCTGATCTAGCCTTCGGTCTCTATCTGCTCTAGTCGCTCCATGGCTTTGAGGACTTCTTCCCGGATCGTTTCGAGCCGTTCTTCTGCTTTGTTCTTGGGCTTCTCTCGTGCAGGTCGCTCTTTAACGGCGGGCGCCTGAGACGAAGTTTGCGTTGTCTCTGTCTTTGGCGGGGATGGTGTCTGGACGCTCTGATCTTCTGGTGCTATGGTTATTGTTGGCTTGATTTGGCTGATCTTCAGGTCTATCTCAAGCATTTTTTCATGGAAGCTTTTGAGGAGGTCTTCTTTGGCCGATTCCAACTCGTGTAGGTCTACTGTCTTCTTGTGAGTGTCTATCTCTCCATCTACACGTTTCAGGTCCGTCTTGTAACGTTGTAGGAGCTGGTTCTTCTCCGATTCGTTGATCTGTCCCTTGGCTTCTGCCTCATAGATCTTTGTTAAGGCGTCTCCGATGATGTCTCGTTCTAGGCTTGCTAGTCTAATCCGGTCGCGGGCCTTGGAAAGGTCGGTTCCTGTGATCGTTTTCTTGAGGATGTCAGGTATTGGAAATGCTTCGGTCCTATTGTCTCCTAGGGGCGACGATCCTTTCTCTTCTTGTGGCGCTCGTTTTTTTCCGAATAGGAGTATTAGTGTGGTTAGTGCGAAAGGAGCCTTCGGGCCCTTTCTCTGCAATAGAAGCATTCCTCTAGCGTTCTTGACGATTTCTCTCGTCCGGGCTTATTAATGGTTTAGCAGTTGGGACGGTCCTGTTACCTTGTCCCGCTTCTGCTTGTCCAAGTATGGTTATCTACGAAGCAAGCCCTTGGTGGCCTCCGGGTCAAGTCGTTGTCTCTCGCGACTGAGTGTGAGAGTTGCGGCCGCCCGTTGTCTTCGAATGCAGATCACGGTGCTCAGAATCCCGATAACCCGTATTGCATTCATTGTACGGATTTGAAGGGGAAGTTGCTGCCTTTCGAGAAGATCTATGAGGACTTGGTGAGTCAGGCGATGCAGACGCGCTGGATGAACAAGGAGCAGGCGGAGAAATTCGCGCTGGAAGAGATGGGCAAGTGGCCGGCGTGGAAGGACAAGGTCAGCGAGATGCCCAAGCCGGCATAAGTTCTGACCCATCCAGCGAACAAAAGGCTGTCTGTTTCAGAGAGCAATTTTGTGTCGTGAGACTCAGCTGCTTCTCGGACTTCGGGTCGCGTCTGGATTTTCATTATTGGAGCCCCGGACGAGATTTGAACTCGTGACCCTTGCCTGTTTGACGGGTCTACCAAGGCAATGCTTTAGGCTGCAAGGGCAACTACCAGGCTGAGCCACCGGGGCACTTGTCACATCGTCTTGGTTTCACGAGTTATATGAGTTGTTGGACAAAAGATGCACCGGTTAAGAAGAACTAATTCCAGATCACGTGAGGCTGGGGGCTTGAGCACGGAACCTGGTTCTGACGGGAAGGGTCCGAAGACGGCATCCGAGACTGTTCTTGGCGACATCGTCGCGACAGCGCGTTTAGACTTGGGGTCGGAGCGGGTGAGGCTGCTTGCTACTACTATGCGCTTGATTGTGGCTCACATAGGAAAGAGGGGTACTGGCGCAATGGCCGCTTCTCCTATTCTCGGAAGGCTCAGCGGAGGTTTGGAGGAATTGCTGAAGGGTGGTCTGGAATCACGAAAGAAGAGGACCATGGGAGCTTCGAGCCCCGATGAGCTTCTGGCGGACAAGGACAACTTCTACATTTCCTACGATGACATTATCCAAGTAGAACTTGAAGACCTGGGGATGATTGTGACGATAATGATTCTGACGAAAGACCGGAAATTTCAATTCGTGACTCTGGCCAAATCTGAATCGGTAATCGGCATGTTTCATCATCTTGCTAACAGAGTTACTATGAGACATAGCCCCTAGGACCTTTGATTCACAATCAGACGAGACGGTTATCATATTGCTCCTCCAAATCTCATTAATCTGCTCCCCTTCCCTGTCTTTGCTTCACCTTATGGCTATTCTAGGAAGGGCCTAGTTTTTGATGAGGGGATAGCATCATTTCTCGGTAACCGCTCTCTTTATCAGATTCGGGTGGCCTAGTCTTGCTGGGGAGGCCGTTGCGTTCGGGTCGTCGGAGTGAGAAGAGGGCCTTCCTCATACTATTATTGGTCGTCGTGGTGGTCCTTGGTGCTGCGGTCTATGCCTACGTCTCCAACCAAGGATCATCTACTAGTCCTTCAGGACCAGTGGGTACACACCTCTACACGTGGAGTGCGAATCTAACGATTCAGATTTACACTCCCGATAATACGGTAATTACAATCCCCATACCGGCTCACATTGGACAGCAAGCGGGAATTTGGATGAATCATACTCTCGACGATTACGGTACCCCTGGCGTGACGGCGCCCGTCTTCACCACGGCCTCTCTTGACAATAGCTCAATCTATGATGGTTATGTTTACGTCTCACCTACGAAGTATGGACACACCTACACAATCGCTGATTTCTTCAGTATCTGGGGGCAGTACATTTCAAACTCCTGTATCCAAGTACCCGGCTATCCACGCCTATGCACTGGGCCTCAAGGGACGCTCTGGACGGAGGTTAACACTAATGCAATTCCCTCTACCGCCAGCCACATCTTACAGGACCACGAGATAATCTCCATCACATTCTTCCAAAACTAAGCGTTGAATGTTGATGATCATTGCTGCTACGCGTTCCTGCTTCGCCGAAGGCGTTCTTATCATGGGTGAAGGTCGCCGGTCACCCTGGCGACGCGATTATCTGGAGTCTTATCTGATAGCTGTCACTTGTTAGCCACCCAGGATAGGTTGTCGTTGGATCTCTAGGGGTGTAGTAGAGGGTGATCGTGATCATGTATCTTGCTGTCAAGTTTAATGGTGCAAAAGTCGCGTTGAGTTGGAATGGGAGTCTGTCAGGTAAGAGCTGAGGAGCTGATAACAGGGTCGTCCTGTTGCCAAGTCTCATATTGGTTATCAGGAAACTGGCTTGTCCGTATACCGGAAGGACTCCTAGGCTGAGTGCTTCCCCGTGCAGGTTTATGATTGTTCCTGTGGAGTAGTGTAGTAGGCGTGCGTTGGACCAGATGTTCAGTAGGCGTGCGTTGGACCAGATGTTCAGTAGTCGTGCGCTGGCTGTCTGGACATTCGCTAGGAATATGGTGCTAGACCTTCGGCCTTTGCTGTCTGCAATGGTGAGGTTTACGTCGAGGAGGCCTGCCGCATGATAGGAGTGTGGGGCTGTCGCCGTATTGGCGGTGGTATTGTCGCCAAACCCCCAGAAGTAGGAGATTATTGTCCCGTTCAGAGAGTAGCTGGCTGACGCGTCGAAAATAATCGTTTCGTTCTCTATCCAAGGCTGGGCTGGATTTGTGAAATACTTAATGATCGGCCTGTTCCCTGGAATTGGCCTGTAGACGAAGCTGGGAATGTCGTTTGTCTGGTTGACCGGGTTGATGTAGTAGTCCCCTATCCCGTCTGATATCCCTATGATTGCGGGGAGGTTGTGGGTGGCGACGGTTCCGTTGTTGTACCCATAGTTTAGCATGATTGTAGAATTCCGGGCAAGTATTGCTTCAAAGTTCGTGTAGACGTAGGAGGTTGTGAACGAGCTAGGATACGTTATTGCCTCCCATCGTATGAGGAGATGGTCCGGGTCTATCATCCCGGTATACTCATCCGTTGTTCCGTTCATTGGAAGGTCAGTTCTGAGGTCTGTCCACAGTGGCGCTATTGCTGTCTTGGAGATGAATGATGAGTTCTGGGCGAGGTATGACAAATCTGGCCCTGTGAAACTTATGAGTCCGTCGGTAGAGATCCACAGTTCCGTATAGTTTGTGCCGTAAAAGTCGAAGGGCCAGGGCAGGGTGAGGTTTCTTGCCATATCGTCCCCTCGGAGGTTGAAATGGGTCCCGTTTGGCATGAACTCTTGTGGTAGCCTGCTCTGGCTGTAATTTCCTGAGGTGACTGTTGTAATTGGGCCGGACGGTAGCCGGGTTGTCGTGACTGTTTCATGGTCGTATAGGGGCCATGGTGCGATCATGGTCAAGAGGATGAGTATGGCTACGCTGGGTCGATAGTTCAGTTATTTCACCATAGCCTGGACTGGATCCTGGTGAAATAAGCGATTCGGTAATTCCTTCGTCTCGCGCGGACTCGAGCGAGGGTCTAGAGTTTTCCTGCCAGGTAGAACATTAGCATGAAAAGGCCTGCCAGAGCGAGGAATGCTGGAATGATTGTGATTATCCTTCTGGCCAGGGGAAAATCGTCCACTTGAAGATGTCTTCCGTATCTCTTTTCTAGAACATAAGTCCCAATGCTCAGAATGAGCCCGACGCCCCTATAGAACCCTATCGCCCCGTATTTCAGCCCGAGCATAACGAGGCCTACGGCGAGGCCGAATGTCACGGGAAGTCCTAGGAGGATGATCCAGAACCCCCGTGTTGGATCGAAGACGCCGAGGATTCGCCTGATGATTCGCTCTGGGAGGGATCTAGGCTTGGACTTTTTTGAGGATTCCTTTACGTAGCTTTCCACGTTATAATAGTCTGGTGTCTTCTTCTCGTCTCTGCTCAAACAGTCTGCCTGCTCCGCGGGTACCGCTGGAATACCATGTAATTCTCCATCTACCCTTCTATACCTTGCGGAAACGGTCCGTCCCAAAGGGATATATGCGCGACTCCAATTCTTCGCAGCGTCGGTGGCTCGGAGATCATTTCGGGGCAAGGCTCCTTTGCGAGTGCCCTTAGCTGATGCCGGTGAGACATCGGGTTCGAGCCGCCCTGCCCCAAACTAGGTGCGTCTCCCGCCTAGTCTAGTTATGCTTATCCCCTGACCAGGGGATCTTGCCGAGCCAATGAATGTGTGCTCCACTCTCCGGGTCTGGTGGCGACACTTGTTGATTTGCGCGGGGTCGTGGCATCTTGACATGTGGAGTCCGATGATTGTTGGATCCGTGATTAGGACCTTACCATATCCTCGCAATAAGTTGAGGCTCGGAATTTTCCGAAAGTGATAAACGATACCTCTGAACGTGTAAGTCTTGGTAGTTCAGAATGACCCTCTTCGTTCGGGCTATCCTATTGATGGTTCTGGTCTCGGCTATGGCCGGCTCCGCGTTCGCTTCATCCGGCCTTCAACGAGGCTCGCCCGTGGTATCGTCCGTGCCCTCATTCTTCAAATCGCCACTAGCGGCCTTCACCTACATTCCATGTACTCTCTGTATGGTTGCCGGGAATCTGGTCTTCTTCAACGCCAACGGGAGCTTTGCGATCGGCCACTCTATTGTCAGCTACGTTTGGAACTTTGGCGATGGCTCAGCTGAGCTGAAGACCACCAGCCCCTTTGTCAACCACGACTACTTTGGATATCCGGGGAAGTGGCTTGTAACTCTGACAATAACTACCGATGACAACGTGAGCGACTCGGTGACCCAGCTGGTCCTATTCGAAGTGGCTCCAAGCTTCACCGTCAATCTAAGGATTCTAATCGTCGGAAAGCCTGTGACCTTCAACGCTTCGTCCAGCAGATCCTACGGCCCCACCGTTGGTGGGTACCTCTGGGGCTTCGGAGACGGCACCACCGGCTCAGGCGTTGTCGTGACTCACACTTATTCCATGCCTGGCGCGTATAGGGTCAATATGACAATAGCGACTAGTCAAGGAAATCCGACAATTTCTCGAGTCTTCCTCGTTTGGCGGAATCCTGATGTGAACGGCGATGGAAGCGTTGGCGTTGATGATCTGATCGATGTCTGGACTCATCAGTTCACCAATACCACTCAATATGATCTTGATGGTGATGGGGCCTGCGACACAACAGACCTAATCTTCGTCTATCTCAACCAGTTCCAGACCATCTGAAACGAGATCTTTTCTGAGAAAAATTCTTGATTGCTCCTTCATTCTCCTGGTCCCTTTGGATCTCCTCGATCAATGCGAATGATCTAGTGATCATGTTGGGCAGGAGCTAACCTCTATGACGGAACTCCCCGGGCGGTCACTGATGTTTCGTCTTGGGACTTTATAGCGGTCTCGACTAGCATCAGCCGAAAGTGCGTGCTTTCGGATACTTCGTCGGAAAACGATAACCGAAGACTCTGGGGATGAGGGAGACTCAGTTCATAGCGTGAACTAGTTGGGACGCGGATGCTGCAACAAGACGGGCTAACCCATTCGCGTGATTTCTTTTTGGGGAGTTAGCGTCTCTCCGTCTGCCTCAAGCGCCCACGCCGCCACCTGCACCGGGACCGAACTTTTGGGGATCTGCCAGGGAAAGCAAGAGCAACGTAATGTAAAGTGCGACAGCTGATACTCCGAGCAGGAGCCCTAGGAAGAAGGCCGATCTTGTAGACCTCATCCATTCTCTCGTTGAATACTTGTGCCTTGCAATCTGGAATCCTACAGCCAGAAATGGAGATATTCCAAAGACAATCAAGAAACCGGCCGCAAACGCGCTTTCTGAAAACAGGCCCGGAAGGGCTACCGAGTAGTACCCTAGAAGGAATTGTGGCCCTGCGAACCACAGGAAGAAAGCGTAAAGCAGCAATATTCCAGTTGCGAATCCGCTGACTAGTTGGCTCACAACAACAAAGAGTTGCCGAAACCCTGTCAGCGAGGTGCCTATTTCTGACAACGCGAATACCTTCAAATCTCGTCGAATAAATGTTTATCGCAAGAGAGTCGGATCCTCGAGTCCCATAGGGTGAAAAACCTCAGGAGTGTTCTCTCTTGGGGGAACGTCACATCGGGCGCAAAAGCCCTCGGAAGGCATTGGAAGAGTGCACCAAAGAGGACGTGAGGACTGGTACTTCACAAATTTGGGGTTCGTTGGGCCATGCGACTATGCTATGATCCTCTTAGAGATATCGGTTATATGACGGGCATGAGTTATTGTAAGCATCGACGAACTAGTTTTGGTAAAACATGTTTGCATTGGAAGGTAAACGGGCCTGTCTCTTCTGCACCTGCCTTGTGGTGCTGATGATTCTAAGCACTCTCTTCTTGGTGGGTTCTCGGACTATAGGAGCACCCGTTCGCGATTCTGTGGTTCTCCCCTCTTCGAGTGGGGTTCACAAGACTTACTGGTTGACGGGAGATGCTTTGCAAAACTGGAATGGGACCAAGTCCAGCCCAGGCCCTCTAATCACGGCCTCGGAGGGTGACAATGTTACGATTATGCTACTCAGTAATGACGGTGCCCCTCATAACTGGTTCTTGGACTTCAACAACAATTTTCAGCTAGGCCCGATCCATTCTCCAGATTTCAATTCTCGCACCGTCTGGACTAACTTCACTTTTACTGCAGTGCTCAACCAGAGCAGGGGTTTCCCGCACGGCGGGACATTCACCTACAGGTGCGAGTATCACCCCTTTTCTATGTTTGGGAACTTCGAATTCTTTGCCGGTCCGGTCTCATCCTTCGTCTACTCGCCCAACACTCCATTGGCGGGGCAGGCCATGTCCTTTAACGGCTCAGCCAGTTGGCCGTCCACAGGAGCTAACATACTAACTTACGCGTGGGATTTTGGTGATGGTAATGTGAAGAGTTCTCCTTTTGCAACCTTTACGCATACGTATTCTGCAGCCGGAACTTATGTCGTACTGCTGAACGTGACAGACTCGGCGTCGCAGACTGCTGGGTCTAGCAGGACAATTATCGTGAACAAACCTCCGCCCGTTCCCTTTGACTATGCCGTCTCACTCTCTCCCAACAAGACCAACATAGTGCAGGGTCAAAATGGCATTGTCGTCCTCGGGCTTATCCTAGTCTCTGGCACGGCCGAAAATGTCACGCTATCTTCCGTGATTTCACCTTCCACTTCGTCCATTCGGATTTCGCTCAACAGAACTAGCGGATTTCCCTCATTCTCTGCCGAGTTGTCGATTGCGACTGGTCCGTCTAGCCAGGTAGGAGCCTATAACGTTACGATCCTTGCCGCGAGCAGTTCAGGGGTGGCTCACAACGCCACCCTCACAGTCGTTTTAGTCCCGAATCCACCGGATGGTCAACACCCTGAGTATGTACTCTGGGGCACGATCGGCGTCGTTCTCATTGCATCCGGTCTCATGGTTATTGTGCTGCTTAGAAGGTCGAGGACAAAGACGTTAGGATTACCTTAAGCAACAAATCCACGTCGGCTTTCCTCGCGATCCGAAGTCGGCATCGCTTCCATTTCCACCGTGCAGATTCTCCAGAGTCTTTGCGGTCAGAGGATGGCGGCCGTTGGATCCGGATTATTGAGTCGGTTGCGGAGGTTGTGCTGGCTGGGCGGGAGACGGTAGAATGTTCTTCTTTCTCCTCCAGAGGACAAGTAGAGCAAAAGCGCCAATTACGACTGCAGCGATTATTGCCATTACGAGGGTCCATGGAAATGTGGGAGGCCCGACTATTAGTTGTTCGCGGTTGCTGTCAGTTGGGGTAGTCTGAGTGTCTCCTGTAGAGGCTTTTACTTCATACTGTCCTTGGGGAGGGTTCCATGTGAACGAGAACTTTCCTGATGCGTCTGTCTTGACTGTCCCGAGCGGGGTCCACTGGCTGTTTCCAGCTTGTCTGTAGTAGATGGTCACGTTGACTCCTTGTCCGGGTGTGGATGTTCCGGTGAGAGTTACGTTTCCGGAGATCGTGGCCGTCTGTCCCTGTGAGATCTGGGATGCGCTGATGGCTAGTGTGACCGCGACAGTGTAACGGACCGAGATTTGGAATGTGCGTATTCCAGGATAGGTCGAGTAGACCGCTGCTTGGAGAGAGTAGATGCCTGGTGTGCTTCCCGCTAGTGGCAGTGTAACGCTTGACACATTGTACCAGCCGTTTGTGTCTGTAGTTCCGGTCCAGAAGCCTGACTGCATTCCAGTATTAGTATTCCAAAGCGTGAAGTTCGCGGTGACTCCCGCCAGAGGTTGTCCGAGGGGGTCCTTGCTCTGTGAGACAAGGTTGACTGTGGAGCCTACGTTGATGCTGGGAGCTTGGTTGTGAGTCGTAGGATGTTCAGCGTACACGTTTGCTAGACTGTTTGTGGAAGTTGTGAAGACTCGCCAGTTACCGTTCGGTGAATGGTTGAGAATGGTGGTGTCTGGGACATCGACAGCGCGGGGCCTTGTTAGGCATGGGCTTATTGTGCAGCTGGTGAGCAGGTTCGTGCTATACTCGCTTGTCCGGAGTAATGTGCCTTCGGGTGATGTTATGTTGAGTATGGTTTCTCCTCCGGGGATTTCAACGTGGAAAGATCCCTGTGGTATGGCTTGGGTAACGTAAGCGTAGGTTGTGTTTAGTCCGTCGACCGCGTAGAATGTTGAGGGCAGTGTCCTCGTATGGCTTGAGCTACGGATTGAGATGTCGTCGAAGTAAGCCGTTGTGCTTGTCGACGGCTGAGCTCTAACTTCTACAACCACAACCTCGACACTGTAAGGGGGAGTATATCCCAGTGAGTTGAAGGCGAGTGTTTGTTGAAGTAGACTCGCGTTGACGGATAACCACTGATTGAGCGTTCCGAAGTTGCCAGCTTTCCTGTATATTGTGTCTGTATTGTTGCGTGGAAGGCTTCCGTCGCCCGTCTTGTAGACGTAGTAGAGGGAAACTGGGTTGTAGTTGGCGTCCACCAATCCAAGCCAGATGTCTACGATACTCGATGCGGTTGTGCCTGTCATTGTTGCGATGTTTGCTGAGGCTTTGAAAATGGTTGAGCTGTCGATTACTGGTCTACCGTCTATGCTCTGAGCCATCTCGATAGAGCTATCGGTTATGCTTCCACGAGCGCTGTGGGTTCCGGAGACGAATGTCGTGGTTGAAGTGGTGAAGCTGGAATTCTCGTACCAGGCTGTAAGGCCTGATTCGAATCCGCCGTTCTTGATCCAGTCCGCGCCAGCGGTGTTTGAGTAGAGTTCAATCCGATCGAATAGGGAACCGGTGTGGTTCTGTATGATCTTCATCAACAAAGTCCCGGCGTCCGGTTTGGGCCCGATTATTATCGTGTCATAATAGTTGACAATGTTCGTGTTGAACTGGTCCCAGACTATTGGCTCGCCGGGGTCCCATACGTCGTTTCCATCGGGGTCAACGAACTTGATCTTCGGGTCCGTTGCCAGCGAAGTACCATCCGGCGGGGCTAAGGAGCAGATTATCGGACTGCCCGTCCCATCTGCACAGCCTCCAATGGACGGCTCGCCGGTCTCGTATTTGCCGTCGAGGTTCGTATCGTAGATGACTGACTCTCCACTCTGCCAGACGCTGTTACCGACGGTGTCCCAGAATCTGATGTGGGGATCCCGATTAGGCGCTCCGGGCACTGTCTGAGCGAATCCGGTAAGGGTAACCTGCGATACGGAGTCGAAGCTCGGATAATCGTTTGGGAAGCCGGCGGTTGCATCTGCTGCGACGCTTCTATCAATTGCTACCCATTGCCCTGTAGGGGATGTTCCCACTACAATGTATTCGTCAGCCGTACTGTTTGCCGGCGCGCTGGTGGCGCTGGCGAAGATGTAGTGAATCGATCTGAGATTGCCAGTAGAAGTTGTGAGGGCGATGCTGGTCTCGACCCGATCATATTGGCTTGTACCCGTCAATTGCTGGACGAGAGCTGCGGCCCGGAATCTCAAACCAGAGCTGAAGCCAACGGGTTGCTGGCTGAAGTCGCTCAGGATGTAGAGATAACTGTTGAAGGTTACATTCCCTGAGAGCAGTGTAAGCTGAGCGCTCTTTGTTCCGTCATAACCGGGGGTTGTGATGGTGGCAGTCGAGCCCGCCGCCGCGTTATACTGTGTTTGGATCCACGGAGAGAGTGAACCGGTTTCAAATGATGGATTAGGAATCCTCTGTCCATCGCCGGTCCAGGAGATGCCTACCGGGATTCCGTTTCCCTGAAAGTGTCCGAGGGGGTCGTTCGGAACTGGGGCGTATGTGATTCTTTGTAGTGGAGGATGGAGTGAGGTGGTAGTAGCGAAGAGGCCTGCTAGAAGCAGAGTTAGAAGGTAAAGGGTCCGGGTCTTTCCAGTCGTCATTTTTCATCCAGTTCTTGTGTGTTAATCTTCGTTTGATTCGTACAGGAGGTCAGCCCCACCAGGTCATTCTGACCGTCTGGCTGAACTGGTCAGCAGCTGGTAGTTGTATGCCGTTGACTGTCTGGCTGCTATGGGACCACTCTATGACGAATTGTGGATTCCCGAGTGATGACGCGTACAGGATGAATGTTGTGGACCTGTCTTGTCCTTGGAGTGCGAAGTAGCCGGGCGCGGCTGATTTCATTCCTGCAACGCTATGAATATGTTCTGTAACACCATTGACGGTCAATGACGCTGTGTAGTCGAGGAAGGAGACCGTGAACGAGTCTGAGGAAGGGTTAACGATAATGTTCTGGTAGGAGTTTTCGTATTTTGCCAGGGAGAGGTTTGCATCCAACACGTAGGTGTTCCCAGCGTTGGACCATTCTCCGTGTACTCTTCCCTGGACAATGAAACTGGTGTAGACATAGTATCCTGAGACGTTTGCCCACTTCGCGATGTTTCCATTCACTGTGAAGCTTTCCCAGCCGGTGCCTTGTCCGACATTCGCGGGAAGGTATGGGTCGCCCCAGATGATAGCGAAGGGGCCTGAGGCAGAGGCTGAGGAGACTGCTTGATATGTCTGGTATGTGATTGCCAGGACGGAAACTGTGAGGACGGAGAGCAAGAGCATCACGACCGTGATGATCTTTGCTCGATTCGATGAGAGGGGAATGCGTGGTCTCTTCATGGCCATGCTCCATATGGATAGAAGGAGAGGGTGATGTCTTTTGGCGGAGCGGCGTTTACCGGGCCATGGTCCCAGATTCGGGGGATGTACCAGAAGGCGATGTCTCTTCTGAAGGCAAGTTCGCCATTTACGAATGCGAGCGGGCTCGGGCAATAGGCAGGGTCGGGTGTGGGTGGATTCGTGTTTGGATTCTCGCATAGTTCTGTATGGAATGTTTCTACCTCGTTCGGTCTCGCGCGAACTAGGATCATGTTGCTGGGCGTGTAGGGTAGGTCGAGGTCGGCTCTGACTATCGTCTGGGTAATGTAGTAGTATCTGCCCTCACCCCCAAAGCGCCACTGAGAGTCGCTATGCGTTGGGTCTTTGAAGCCGTTCTCCGTGTAGTTGCCTTCCCAGATGAGGTCTTGCCAGGCGCCGCTTGGTGTGTAGGAGCTGAAGAGGTCTTGTGTCGTGTTACCGGTTGCGAGGTTGAATCGCCAGTGTGGCTCGTAGATGTGGTCGTAGGCGCATCCTCCTCGTGCTATAGTGAGTTCCGTGTCGAATCTCCCGCTAGGATAGAACCTGTAGGTTTCTTGGTAGTAGTATCCTCCCACCCTGTACTCGGCTCGGATCTGGAAGTACGGGTTTAGCGGGTTTGTCGAGTTCTCGTAGAATATGTCGCCGTCGAGTTTTACTCCCGTCTCGTTGTATGGTTCGTCGTAGAATGGTCCGCAGAAAGGCTGGCTGACAGTCGGATTGACCGCGTACAGGACTTCGGCTGCCGCTAGTCTCACGTCTCTAATTACTAGAGTTCCGTGGTAGGTCACGTTCCATACGTTGATTCCATCATTTGCGGTTATGTTCCATGGGACGACCCAGCCGAAAACCTTCACGGGCCATGATTGAACTATGACGCCGTGGATCGTCGAGCTCGTCGCGAGGGCGGAGTCCGTTACGGTGACCGTTACCGTATAGTTGGCAGGGAACTTGTATGAGTGGAGAACCACTAGCCCGCTGCCAGTCTGTCCATCGCCAAAGTTCCACGAGATCGTGTAGGGGGACGTTCCGCCTGAAGGTAGCGCCGTAAAGTTTACCGTATCTCCAATGAGGATGAACCTCGGTAGCCAGACGAAGTCGACGCCGAGGGGTGCTAAGGGCTGAATTGAGGATGTGATGGCGAGCGACCCCGGTAGAGAAAAGGAGGTGGACAGACAAATTACAAGAATTACATGGATCCTGCCGAGTTGAATTGGTCGGAAGTCTAACGACCTCTATGTTGGCTATTCAATCATGACCATCTGTTTCTAATAACCATGCGCGTCTTTTTTCGAATCATTCAATCCGAAGGAAGCTTCTTTGGAATTCTCATTCTCCATAGGACTATCCCTATCGCGCCGGCTAGAATGACCGTCGCGATAGCGCCTCCCATGTAGAGATAATCATAAGATGCGCTCTCCACCAGCACCAGTTGAAAAGATCCGGGAGTGGCTGTCTCTATTGAAACAGTTCCTGTCGTGGCATTGTAAATCCAGCTTGCTATAAGTAGCCCATCCTTCTCAACCCTCAGAGGTTTCTTGTCGACACTTACCACGATAAGATAAGGTCCTGATCCTTCAACTTGGAATGAGATCCTTGAACTCGACACTGAGGTTGTGAGGGCGGTCACGGTGGAATTGAGGGCGAGATAGCTGTAGCCTGTGGCTCCTAGGGGGAGCATTTCGAGGGTGATTGGGGTGCTCTGGTTTGTTTCAAGAGGACTCCTGTATATTCTGTAGCCTTCAAAGTAGGCTTCAACAAAGAAGGTGCCTGCTGGTAGGATCTTTCCAGGCGAGTATGGAACTATGCCGCCTCGTGAATCGAGAATCTGGAAAGTTATCTGGCTCTTGAGAGCCGTGCCGGTTATGTCGTTGAATGTTATGAGGGGCTGTCGTTGAGGGACGTTGAAGAAGAGCGTCACATTCTCTGTGTCAAATGGCATGGAGAACTGTATGCGGGTGAAGGAAACTGTGGGATCGTACGTCCAGTCTATTCCCGATCTGAGGTCGATTCCGTTTCCCTGTATGAGTGCCGGTTGCGTTGCGACTCCAAGAAGCATGGCATATTCTGTCCCTGTTGTTCCTTGAACAATGAATTGAGGTGTGGAGCTGTTGGGATGGTAGACTGTTAAATTGGCTACTGGGTTGTTTAGAACTATGTAATTTCCGATGACTGAATTGTTTGGAATCATCGTAAGCGATATGGTGATCCTAGTGTCTAGTTGTATTTGCTCGGTCGTTATCAAAGTTGTCGGAGAATACTCTAGGTAGTACGCTTGTACCCAATACGGGGCCGTGGAGAGGCTGTTCTGGCCTTGGATGTACGTGACTGTTTGTCCTGTTGAATCGAGTATCTTCCATCTTACCTTGCTATCTACTATGTTCCCTTTTGTGTCGGTGAAATTGAAGATCGTCCAGTGTGTCTCAGTGGGGGGAGGCTGTGATCCTGCGTAGACGCGTACATCGTCCAGCCAGAAGATTGTTGATTTGAGCTGTGTGCCGATCTGTGATGCGAAGCCTTGGAACTGAAGGATGCTGAAGATGCCGCTAGTGTTGAGGTTGAGGGTCGTCCAGTCAGCTAGAAGGTTTCTAGAGAAGTGGTACCACTGTCCAGGCTGGTATCCTTGGAAGATCAGACTCCTAAGCCCTGGGCTGGGGTTTGTGTAGTTCGTGTACGTGCCTAGTGAGGGGTCAGGGTCGAAGACGTAGTCAAGCTCATCTGTTGATTCTGTTCCAAAGATTCTTACTTCGAAGCCTGCGATTCCAGCCCCATAGGGTTGAAGATTGAACCAGAAGCTGAAACCTGAGGGGCTGTCTGTCAGGTTTGAGAATCTCAGATTGGGATAGTTTGTCAGGAACTGGCGAAACTGGACGAATCCAACGGGCCGAGGTCCGCTCGAGTCCGGGAAACAGTATGTGGGGGTGACAGGTCCAGTGGTGATCTTTGCGGATTGAATGTCGTTGACCCAGTGGGTCTGATCTAGAGTAACGTTTGCGTTTGCTACGCCTTCACAGCCGGTTAGGTCCCAGCCTACAGGAATCCCCTGTGGATCCAAGCCTTGTTCAAAACTTGGATTTATGATGATGTTTCCACTGGCGCTGGCGTGCGCGAGTGGAGCGTTGAGACGTATGAGCCCTGACAGCGTGAGAAAGCACAGGACCAAAACTGTCTTCTTGGGCAATCTTCTCCTGTTCTCTTTCTTCGCGCGCTTGAGCATAGGATTCGTTCCCTCAACCTGACGTTCTGGTCGTTAGGTTCGATCGCTTGGTCATTCGTCGAATTGCGAAGGCTCCTCCCACAAGTCCGACAAGCACGATCGCTGCTGTGAGGATGTACCAAGGCTCTAGACCAGTGGGTAGGTTTGAATCGTTAGTGGGCACAAGTACGTCTTGTGTGCTTGAGCTTGGGCTTTCCTTGCCATCGGAGTTCACTGCCGTGACTTGGTAGTAGAAGGTCAGACCCGCTGCCACCGTTCTGTCAGTGTAGCTTGTAGTATTTCCTATAGTCGCGATGAGTTCGAGGGATGAAGGGGATGCGCCCCTGTAGATCTTGTAGCCTGCTATCGGTGATCCTCCAGTGTTGCTGGGTGGAGACCAGGTTAGAGTGGCGAAGGTGCTGGTGGCCGTTATCATAAGGTTCTCTGGAGTGCCTGGTACGTCTGAAAGTATCGTCACTTCCTCGGATGTGCTAGTGGCGGCTCCTTCGTTATCGGTTACTGTTAGGATTATGCTGTAGGTTCCCGCGGTCGAGTAGGAGTGGAATGGTGTCGCTCCTGAGTCTGTCGGTGATCCATCACCATATTCCCATGCATATGCGATAATTGTTCCATCTAGGTCATAGCTCTGGGAGGCGTCGAGGTTTATTCTCTCTCCCGGTAGGGTGGTCGAAGGATTCGCTGTGAACCTGGCGAATGGCGGCTGATTTAGGGTGAGGCTAACGATGGTTGGTGGTGATTGGTTGTTGGCCGTATCGATTTCTCCGGGTACAATGCTAGCGTTGGCGGTGAGCAGATATGTTCCCTCTGTAAGTCCCGCCGTATTCCAGGTTTGACTGATCGAAGTGCCAGTCAATGCCGGCAGGTTCACGTTTTTCGTTCCGATGAGTGTCCGGTTGTAGTAGAGGGAGACGGTGAACGATTCGGCTACTGTTCCTTCATTGAAAACCGCTGATGTGATGCTGATTGTAGTTCCCACTCTGGCAGAAGTGGGTTGCGCCTTGACGCTTGTTGCGGCGACATCATGTACTACGCTGGGCTGGTTTCGGACGATGGGGAGTATATCTTGGGTGGACTGGCCTCCCAGCAAGATGTAGGGCGTGTCTCCAAACCCGTCCGCATCTGGGTCGGTTCCTGTATAGTC
>WNEW01003268.1_pt1 | contig 21491 bp, 20 predicted proteins | sample 5399891 | NCBI WGS metagenome assembly WNEW01 (sample SAMN13153336, study PRJNA577476) | soil metagenome | isolation source: 40 cm grassland meadow soil pre-rain plot 5 | place: USA:California | collected 2015-09-08 | reverse complement strand
TCTCGGCGCCGGTGCCCGCGTTCTTCTCGAAGTCGTCGCCGCCGCAGGTGCTCCGAATCGGGGAGACCGACTACATCGCCCTGGTCGGATGCATGGCGGCGGCGTGCGCGACCCGTCGAGCGCTCGTGCTCGTGAGCGCCGACGGCGAGCGTCTGCTCGCCCGCGTGGACGACGGCGGCTTGACGCACCTCTACGCCTTCGGGCCCGGGATGATCACGCTGACGCCGGAAGATCGGCTGGTCGTCGAGGCGGCGTGGCGCGCGCTCCAGCCGCACTGACGCGTGGCGCGGACCTGATGCTTGGTCTCGTGGTGTCGCCGCGGTGGCGACGCAAGCGGCGCGGCTCGGCGCGCGCCCGGGGAGGGCCGGTCGATGGCTGATTTCTGGCGCGATCTCATCTGGACCGCCGTCCGCGACACGACGAACACGCTGAGCGTGGTGATGCCCGGTGTCCTCGCGATGCTCGCGCTCGTTGTGCTGGGCGCCGTGCTCGGCTGGATCGGCGGCGCACTCGTCAGGCGTCTCGCCCACGCCGGGGACCTCGACCGGCGGAGCCGAGAGTGGGGCCTGACGCACGCGCTCGCGCGTGCGGGCGTCTACAGGACGCCGTCGGAGCTTCTGCGGCTCGTCGTGTTCTGGGGCGTCTTCGTGATCTTCGCGACCATGGGGATCGACGCCCTCGCGATTCCCGGCGCGCCGGGCGCCACGGGGATGCTGATGTACCTGCTTCCACGCGCGCTCTCCGCGCTGCTGATCCTCGTGGTCGGCTGGCTTGCGGCGAACTTCCTCGGGCAAGCGGTGCTGATCGCCGCGGTCAACGCGAGCCTGCCCGAGGCGCGGCTCCTGGCCCGCGCGGCCCGATGGCTCGTGCTGCTGTTCGCGTTCGCGACAGCGCTCACCGAGATCGGGATCGGCCGCGACATGGTTCTGGTCGCCTTCGGCATCCTCTTCGGCGGGCTCGTGCTCGCCCTGGCGCTCGCCTTCGGCCTCGGCGGTCGTCACCTCGCCCGCCACATCCTGGAGCGCGGGCGGCTGCGCGAGCGGGTGCCCTCGGACCGCGAGACCATCAACCACATCTGAACGGCCGGCCGATCGCGGGATGCTCGCGCGGGACGAGCCCGGTCATCGCAGAGCGCCACACCGTAGGCGGCGGGGCGCCGTGCTAGAGTGGCGTATCGCCGTACGCGGAGGATCTGGACGTGAGTGGAGTGCTCATCACGTTCGAGGGCGTCGAGGGGTCGGGCAAGACGACCCAGATGCGGCGCCTCGGACGTTGGCTCCGCGCCAAAGGGCGCAGAGTCGAGTGGACCCGTGAGCCCGACGGGACGCGCCTCGGGGTCGCCGTGCGGCGTCTGTTCGAGCATCCGGGCGTTCGGCCCGAGCCGCTCGTCGAGGTCTTCCTGTTCATGGCCGCGCGCCACCAGCACGTCGCCGAGAAGGTCCGCCCGTGGCTCGAGCGCGGCCGCGTCGTGCTCTGCGACCGCTACGCCGACGCGACCGTGGCGTACCAGGGCTACGGGCGCGGCGTCGACCCAAACCTGATCCGCGAGCTGAATGTCCGGGCGACCGGCGGCGTCCTGCCCGACCTCACGCTGCTCTTCGACCTCGATCCCGTCGAGGGGCTCCGGCGGATCCGCGGCCGGCGGCGCGACCGCTTCGAGCGTGAGGCGCTCGCCTTCCACCGGCGCGTGCGGCGGGGCTACCTGGAGATCCGGCGCGCGGAGCCCAAGCGCGTGCGCCTCGTGCGCGCGGCCGCGCCCCCGGACGTGGTCGCCGCGGAGGTGCGCGCGATCGTCGAGGAGTTCCTGCGTGGCGCTTGACGCGATCCGCGACCAGCCGCGCGCCGTGGCACTGCTCCGGCGGGCGCTCGAGACCGACCGCGTCGCGCACGCGTACGCGTTCGTCGGGCCCGCCGGCGCAGGACGGATGACGACGGCGCTCGCGTTCGCCCACGCGCTGCTCTGCCCGCGCGCCGGGTGCGGCGCGTGCCGCGCCTGCCGGCTCGCCACCCTGCGCCAGCACCCCGATCTTCACGTGCTGGTACCGACGCCGCCCGAGACGAACCCGAAGGGCGCGCGCGCGATCCGCATCGACGCGATCCGCGAGCTGGAGCGCCAGGCGGCGCTCCGGCCCGCGATGGCCCGCCGGAAGCTGTTCGTCCTCGACGAGGCCGAGCGTATGACGGGCGAGGCGCCCCAGGCCTTTCTGAAGACCCTCGAGGAGCCGCCCGTCGGAACGGTGATGATCCTCGTCCTGCCGCGGGCGCGTGCGCTGCCCGCCACCGTGGTCTCGCGCTGCCAGGTCGTGCGCTTCGAGCCGCGCAGCGACCAGGCCGAAGCGGCGCTGCGCGCCCAGGCGCAGGCACTCCTGGCCGAGGTGCGAGCCGAGGGCGCCGAGGTGATGTTCAGGCGAACCGAGCGCCTCGACCGCGAGACGGCGGAGGGGCTCGTGGACGCCTACTGGCTCTTCTGCCGCGATCTGGTACTGGCGAAGGCCGGCGCTCCCGCCTCGCTGCTGGCCGACGCCGGGCGTGCCACCGAGCTCGCCCGCGAGGCCGAGACGTGGACGCTCGACGACCTGCGCGGGGCGGCGCGCGAGGCGCTGTTGCGCAACGTGGCGCCCCGGCTCACTATCGAGGTGATACTGAGCCGCCTCGCCCTGCGGGCGGCATGAGGATACATCCATGGAACCTCCGACTGAATACCTGATCGGTGTCCGGCTCCACGAGAGCGCGCAGGCCGACGACTGCAAGCTGGTGGATCTGGACGCCCACGTGGGCGACCTTGTGATGGTCGAGACCGCGAACGGCACCGCGATCGGTGAGGTGCGGCGGCCCAGGCGCGAGCTCCCGGAGTCGAAACGCGAGCGCTTGTACCGGCGAGTCGTGCGGATGGCCAGCGAGACGGAGGTGCGCGAGTACCGCGAGCGCCGCGAGCGCGAGACGCGCGCGGTCGGCACCTGCCAGCAGATGGCGCGCGGGCGCGGGCTCCAGCTCAAGGTCGTGGACGTCGAGATGCAGCCCGCGGCGCGCCGCGTGACCGTCTATTTCAACGCCGACGAGCGCGTCGACTTCCGCGAGCTGGTCCGCGACCTCGCGCGCCAGTTCCACTCGCGGATCGAGATGCGCCAGGTCGGCGCGCGCGACACGACCAAGCTCATGGACGGCATCGGGCCGTGCGGGCGCCAGCTCTGCTGCTCCTCGTACCTCCGGCGCTTCGAGCCGATCTCGGTGAGGATGGCGAAGGCCCAGGACATGCCGCTCACCGACAACCGGCTGCTCGGCAACTGCGGACGGCTGAAGTGCTGTCTCCTCTATGAGTTCTCGACGTACCAGGAGCTCCGCTCGCGGCTGCCGCGCGTCAACACGCCGTGCCAGGCCTCGTGCGGCGGCGGGGGCTGCATGGCCGGCAAGGTGAAGTCGATCCGCGTCCTCAAGCAGTCGGTGGTGGTCGGGTTCCCGGACGGGACCGAGGCGGAAGTGCCGCTCGACCTGCTCACCTGGGAGGGGCGGCCCCACATCCAGGCCCAGCTCGAGGGATCGTGACCGACCGCGCCCGCACCTTCTACCTCACCACGCCGATCTACTACGTCAACGACCGCCCCCACCTCGGGCACGCGTACACGACGATCCTCGCCGACACGATGGCCCGCTACCGGCGCCTCGCGGGCGACGACGTCTGGTTCTTGACCGGGACCGACGAGCACGGCGACAAGATCGCGCAGGCCGCCGCCAAGGCCGGCATCACCCCGCAGCAGCTTGCCGATCGCAACTCGGCAGCGTTCCGGGACGCGTGGCGCCAGCTCGGGATCGAGTACTCCGACTACATCCGGACGACCGAGGCGCGCCACACGAAGGTTGTCCAGGCGATCCTCCAGAAGCTCTGGGACGCGGGCGAGATCTACCTCGGCAAGTACGGCGGCCACTACTGCTTCGGCTGCGAGCGCTTCTACACCGAGAAGGAGATCGTCGACGGCAAGTGCCCGGACCACCAGACGCCGCTCACCTGGATCGAGGAGGAGAACTACTTCTTCAAGATGTCGAAGTACCAGGCGTGGCTGATCGAAACCGTCGAGCGCCAGCCCGACTTGATCCGCCCCGAGCGCTACCGGAATGAGATCCTCGGCTTCCTGCGGGAGCCGCTCCAGGACCTCTCGATCAGCCGGCCGAAAAGCCGATTGACCTGGGGGATCCCGCTGCCCTTCGACGACACCTACGTCACGTACGTCTGGTTCGATGCCCTGATCAACTACGTCTCGGCGCTCGGCGGCCCCGGCGCGCCGCGCTTCGAGAGATACTGGCCGCACGCCCAGCACGTGATCGCGAAGGACATCGTCAAGCCCCACGCGATCTACTGGCCGTGCATGCTCAAGGCCGCCGGCATCGACCTGTACCGTCACCTCAACGTGCACGGGTACTGGACCCTCGGCGGCCGCAAGATCTCCAAGTCGGTCGGCAACCTCGTCGAGGCGCTCGCGCTCAAGGACAAGTACGGCAACGACGCCTTCCGCTACTTCGTGCTGCGCGAGATGGTCTTCGGCCTCGATGCCGACTTCTCCGAGGAGGCGCTCGTCAGCCGCCTCAACGCCGACCTCGCCAACGACCTCGGCAACCTCGTCGCGCGCGTGACGACGCTGATCGCGAATGTCGGAGGCGGTCGCGTGCCTGCGACCGAAGGGCGGTTTGCGCGTGGAGGCGAGGCCGCATTTGGTGGGGACCTCAAGGGTGACTTTGAGAAGTCGCGCGGTAACGTCGACGCGGCGATGGAGGAGTTTGCGTTCCATCGTGCGCTCGCGGCGATCTGGGATTTCATCGGTGCGGTGAACCGCTACGTCGACACGACGCAACCGTGGGCCCGCCCGTCGAACGACATGGCACGGGGCCAGAGGGACCACGCTCTCTACCACCTGGGCCAATCCTTGTGGTGTCTCGGGCTCGTGCTGGAGCCATTCCTTCCCGAGGCTGCCCGCAAGATTCGTCACGCCCTGGGCCACACCGGAGACCCGAAGCTTGGTGACGCCGAGTGGGGACGCCTCGCTCCTGGTACCCGCGTCCAGAAGCTCTCTGGGCTCTTCCCGCGCATCGAAGCAAAAGATCAATCGGACTTGACGTACGGTGCCACGCGCACCTCTCGCAGGCCACCTGCGGGACAATCCGGCCCCGCGGTCCTCGCTACAATAGACGACTTCTCGAAGGTCGACCTGCGCGTCGCGGAGGTGCTGACCGCGGAGCCCGTGCCCAAGTCGAAGAAGCTCCTCAAGCTCACCGTGTCGCTCGGCAGCGAGCAGCGGACGCTCGTCGCGGGGATCGCCGAGCACTACGCGCCGGCCGATCTCGTGGGCAAGAAGGTGGTCGTCGTGGCGAACCTCGAGCCGGCGCAGCTGATGGGGATCGAGTCCAACGGCATGGTCCTGGCCGGCTCGACCGAAGGGAAGCTGGCCGTGCTCACGCTCGACCGGGACCTTCCGCCGGGGACGAAGATCACATGACGCCGCTGCCGCGGCTCGGTCAGGACGAGCTCGTCGACGCGGTCCTGGCGATCGCCGAGCGCGACCCGTCCATCGCGCGTGTGCTGCGCGAGATCTGCGGGCTCGACGGCGCGGTCCGCGCGAGCGCGCTCGACCTCGTCGGCGCCCACCTCCGTATCCACTCCGCAGCCGGCGACGTCCTCGACTGCGTCGCGGTGCTCAAGCGCGACGAGGTCGCGCGGCGGATCGGCTCGGTCCGGCCTAGCGCCGGACCCGTCGATCCTGCCGGATGGAGCAGGCGCTGGCATGGCTCTCCCGCTGGGGCGTTTCGTTCGCCTCGCTCGGCGGCGGCCTCCTCACGCTGCTCGTCTTCCGCCGCGGTCTGCCAAACGTCGGGTGGATCGTCGGTTACCTGCTGCTCCTGTGGCTGCTCTTCGCCGTCTTCATCGAGATGCGGCAGGCCCTCGCGGGCTCGGCGCAGAAGTCCCGGCGGCTCATCGTCTCGGCGGTGGACTACACGATCCAGACCCTCTACCACGGCCTGCTCCTCTTCGTGCTGCCGGCGTATTACGCCGCCGCCACACTCACCTCGCTGAACGGCGTGTTCCTCGCGCTGCTCGTGGCGCTGGCGCTCCTGACGACCATCGACCCGTGGTACCGGGCCATCGTCCAGCCGCGGCCGTGGCTCAGCTACCTCTTCTTCGTCATGTCGATCTTCGCGCCGCTCAACGTGGCGCTGCCACTCGTGGGGGTGCCGCCGTTCCCGTCGCTCGTCATGAGCGCGTTCCTGGCGTGGGTCTCGCTGACCCCCGCCCTGCGCCGCGGGCAGCGCGCGACGTGGCCGATGGCCTTCCGCACGGCGGTCGCGGTGGGCGTCGTCGCCGCCACGTTCGTCGCGCTCGGCCGGGCCCTGATCCCGCCGGCGCCGCTCTTCCTCGCGCGCGCCGCGATCGCCTGGGACGTCGTGAACATGGACTCGCTCGAGCCCGCGCCCGACACCATCGGCGCGGACGAGCTCAGGCTGCGCGGTCTGATAGCGTACACTGCGATCTACGCGCCGGCCGGGCTCTTCCAGCCCATCAACCACGTGTGGCGGCGCGAGGGGCAGGTGGTGAACGTGGTGAGCCTCTCCCCCGTCAAGGGCGGGCGGCAGGAGGGGTTCAGGACCTATTCGCGTAAGACGTCGTTTCCGGCCGATCCGACGGGTCGCTGGACGGTGGACGTCGAGACGAGCTCGGGTCAGCTCATCGGCCGGCTGCGCTTTCGCGTGACCCCATAGAACTCCGATTCGCTGAAGGAGGTCGCCATGGCTGAGACAGTGCGAGCCGTCGATTACTTCTACATGCTGGTGCCCGACAAGCCGGGCGAGGGGGCGCGGATCCTGGGTGCGCTCAAGAAGGCGGGCGTGAACCTGCTCGCCTACTCGGGCTTCCCGAGCGGGCGGGGCGCCCAGCTCGACTTCGTCCCGGCTGATCCCGCCGCCTTCCAGGCCGTCGCCAGGCAGAACAAGTGGAAGGTGAAGGGCCCGAAGCGTGCGTTCGTGATCGACGGGGACGACCGGGTCGGCGCCTGCTGGGAGATCCTCGACAAGCTGGCCGCGGCGAAGATCAACGTGACCGCGATGGACGCCGTCGCGACCGGTGTCGGGCGCTGGGGCGCGATCCTCTGGGTGAAGTCGGGGGCCGTCAAGAAGGCGGCCGGGGTCCTGGGAGCGATGTGATCCTGGACCTCGTCGACACGCACGCGCACCTGCACTTCCCGGAGTTCGCGGGCGACCTCGAGGCGGTCCTCGAGCGGGCGCGCGCCGCCGGGGTGCGGTGCATGGTCACGATCGGCACCGACGTGGAGAGCTCGCGCGCGGCCGTGGCGCTTGCCGGGCGCGAGCCCGACGTCTGGGCTGCGGTCGGCATCCATCCCCACGCGGCGGGCCTAGCCGACGAGGCTCGACTCGCCGAGATCGAGCGGCTCGCCGCGGCGCCGCGCGTCGTCGCGATCGGCGAGACGGGGCTCGATTTTTTTCGTCTCCTCTCTCCCCGCGACGCCCAGGAGCGTGCGTTCCGGGCCCAGCTCGCCCTCGCGCGCCGTCTGCGCAAGCCCGTGCTCGTCCACTGCCGGGACGCCCACGAGGAGACGCTCGCGATCCTCGCCGAGGTGCCTGTGGGCGAGGCGGGCGGCATCATGCACTGCTTCTCGGGTGACACGGCGATCGCCCGGCGCTGCCTCGATCTGGGGCTGCTCATCTCGCTCGCCGGCCCGGTGACCTACCCGAAGGCCCGCGCGCTCCCCGAGGTCGCGAAGGTGGTGCCCGCCGACCGCCTCGTCGTCGAGACCGACTGCCCGTTCCTCCCGCCCCAGCCCTACCGGGGCAAGCGCAACGAGCCGGCCTATCTCGCGGTCACCGCCGCGCGCGTGGCCGAGCTACGCGCGGAGCCGCTCGAAGAGCTCGCGTCGCGCATGTCGGAGAACGCCCGCACGCTCCTCCGCCTTCGGTGACGCGCGCGCTCGCGCTGGCCGGCCTGCTGGAGGGCCGGTCGAACGCGGAGCGCGGGGCGGCGGTGGCGCGCCACCTGGCGTCGTGCGGCGTTCCGTTCGTCCGCCACGCGTTCACGGCGCCCGAGGGCCGCGGCGAGAGCTTCGCCGTTGACCTGGGCTCGGGCGATCGGGTCTTCGTTCTCTGCGCCCACCATGACGCGGTTCCCGGCAGCCCCGGCGCCAACGACAACGCCGCCGCCGTCGGGATCCTCCTCACGCTCACCGAGCGCGTCGCGATCCCAGCGGGACTCCGCGTGCGGCTCCTCTTCACGGCGGCGGAGGAGCTCGACTACCTCGGCGCGCGCGCCTACGTGCGCGACGTCGGCGTGGCGGGAATCGTCGGTGTGCTGAGCCTCGAGCTGTGCGGCATCGGCGACAGCCTGGTCGTGTGGGATGCGACCGAGGAGACCGGGGTCACGCGGACCATCCGCCGCGCGCTCGAGTCGAGCGGACTCAAGCACGACGAGGGCTACCACGTCGTCGGCCGCATCCCGCGCTTCGGGAGCGACCACCGCGCGTTCACGGCCGCGGGCGTGCCCGCCTACGGGCTCACCGTGGTCCCGTCGGCGAACGCCGACGCGCTCCGCCAGTTCATCTTCCACCCGATGTGGGGGGCACTCAGGTTCCTGGTCCGCCGCCCCGCGCCCTTCGACACCTACCACACGCCGCGCGACGCGCTCGCCACGCTCGAGCCACGCGCGCTCGATCTCGTCGGCACGGCGCTCGCGGCAGTGATCGCCGAGTTGGGGTGAGCAGACCTAGGAAAGACGCGGGCCGGACCCGATGCGGGCGAGGAGCCGAGAGGCCCGCTGAGCCTCGGCCGCCGGCACGAGGATGATGACCTCGCCCTGGTCGCCGACCGTGAACGGGTGCACGGAGTGCGCGAGACGCGAGGAGAGAAGCGTCGGGATGCCCTCGCTCTCGAAGAGGCTCTTCACCACGACCGCCTCGGCCCGATCGCAGCGGCGGACCTCGGCGAGGCCGCGGTCCGCGCGGGGCTCGCGCGGCAGCGTCGGAAACCGGATCACCTTCCCGCGGCGGGTCATCGGTCCGAGTATAATCCGTTTGCTCGCCACCCAGCCGGCGGGAGGGACCTATGGAAAAGTTCGAGTACTTCGGCGGAATTCCTGAGATCGGGATCGTTCCCCGGGCGCCCCACGCGGGTCCCCTCGTCCGCCACGTCTACGAGCAGGAGCACGGGCGGGGCGGCTTCGCGGGCAAGGTCACCCACACCTACCATCTCTACCCGCCGAACAACTGGCTGCCGGACGAGACGCGCGTGCTCGACCGCCGCACCTGGGCGCCCGACTGGGAATCGCCGCTCGGGCCCCTCGGCGGCGTGCTCCATGCGCTCGACGTGATGTCGCCCGACGCCCCGCGCGACGTCTACCGCGGCATGGCGCGGCTCGTGGCGAACGCGACGGTGGCGATGAACGTGACGGCCCCGCGGGCGCCGATGGACTACGTCTTCGAGCACCACTCGGCCACGCTCGTCTTCTTCATCCATCAGGGCGGCGGGACGCTCGAGACGATGTTCGGCCCGATCGAGTTCCGGAAGGGGGACTTCCTGATCGTGCCCAAGGGAATCGCGCACCGGTTCGAGCTCCAGCCCGGGCCCCAGTCCTACTGGGTGTACGAGTCCTTCGCGGGTGACCCCGAGAAGTCCGAGGCGCCGACGACCGGGCAGTTCATCACGCACAGCCGGAGCGACTACAAGTTCCCGCGGACGCTCGACACGCGCAACGAGGCGGGTCGCTTCGAGATCGTCTCGAAGGTGGCCGAGGTCTACACGCGCCGGGTGCATCCGACGCACCCGTTCGACGTCGTCGGCTGGCGGGGCGACTATCTCCCGTACAAGTTCGCCGTCGAGGACGTGCGCCCGCTCGTCGCCGACCGCTCGCACGTGCCGCCCTCGGGCCACACGATCTTCAAGCTCCCGGGCTGCTACATCTGCGTCTTCACCGTGCGCTCGGTCGAGAAGGAAGGGATGTGGCTGCCGTTCTTCCACCGAAACCTCGACTACCTCGAGACGATCGGCTACCACTTTGGCGATTTCTTCAGCGGGGGCGGCGTGGTCACGGCGGGGATGGTGACGCTCCATCCGGTCGGCCTGCCGCACGGCCCGAAGCCGGCCGCCCTGAGGGCGTTCCTGGACAGCCGGAACCCCCGCGTCCATCACGAGGTCGCCATCATGGCGGACCTCGCGAACCCGACCCAGATCTCGGAGTTCGCCCTCTCCCTCTCCAAGCCGGACTACATGCGGAGCTGGGTGGACTACACGACCGACCCGCGCTTCACGCACCGGCCCGACCGGCTCGCCGAGGTCCGCGCGCTCGCCGAGCGGTACGCGGACGCGCGCGACGAGCTGCGGCCCCAGGATCCGGCGCCCGAGTGACGGCGGCCGGCGTCCTCTCCGAGGAGGCGGAGCGCGCGGCGGCGCTCGCCCTCGACCTGCGCGCGCTGCCCGACGACTTCTACGACGACCCGTTCCCCCACTACCACCGGCTGCGGCGCTGGGACCCGGTGCACCGCGGCCCGGACGGCTCGTACTTCCTCACGCGCTACGATGACGTCGTCGCCGTCTACCAGGACCACCACACGTGGAGCTCCGACAAGCGTGTGGAGTTCGCGCCGAAGTTCGGCGCGAGCCCGCTCTACGAGCACCACACGACGAGCGTCGTCTTCCGCGATCCGCCCGACCACACGCGCATCCGGAAGCTCTTCGCCCCGGCGTTCACGCCGAGGGCGCTCGCCGCGCTCGAGCCGCGCGTCGTCCGGTTCGTCGACGGGCTCCTCGACCGCGCCGCCGCCCGGGGCGGGATGGACGTGGTGGAGGACTTCGCCGCCGCGCTTCCCGTCCAGCTCATCGGCGACATGCTCGGCGTGCCGCGGGAGGAGCGCGGGCCGCTGCGCGGCTGGTCGCTCGCGATTCTCGGCGCGCTCGAGCCGGAGCCCGGCCCCCGGCGCCTCGAGGCGGGCAGCCGCGCCGTTGACGAGTTCAAGGGCTATCTCCGCCGCCTGATCGCCGACCGGCGGCGGCGCCCGAGCACGGATCCCGGCGAGATCCTGTCCGCGCTGCTCGCGGCCGAGGACGCGGGCGACCGCCTCACCGAGCTGGAGCTCCTGCACCAGTGCATCTTCCTCCTCAACGCGGGCCACGAGACCACGACGAACCTGATCGCCAACGCCGTCGTGAGCCTGCTCGAGCACCCGGGGGAGCACCTGCGGCTCCGCGCCGAGCCCGGCTTGATCACGACCGCCGTCGAGGAGTTCCTCCGCTTCCAGAGCCCGAACCAGCTCGGCAATCGGCGCGCCGTACGCGACGCGGTGCTCGGGGGCGTCGCGATGGACGCGGGAACGCTCGTCACGCTCGGGATCGGGGCCGCCAACCGTGACCCTGCGCAGTTCCCGGACCCTGACCGTCTCGACATCGGGCGCACGCCGAACCGCCATCTCGCGTTCATCACGGGCATCCACGCCTGCGCCGGGATGTGGCTCGCGCGGATGGAGGGCCGCGCGGCGATCGGCCGGCTCGTCGCCCGGTTTCCGAATCTCCGCGCGGCGGGACCGCCGGTCCGTGCGCATCGCGCGCGCTTCCGCGTGGTCAGCTCGTTCCCGATCACCGTCGGCTGAGCGATCGATGCGCGCCGCGATCGCGTTCGGCCTGCTCGAGCAGCGCTCCTGACCGCCGCCGGCGTCGTCGTCGCCTGCCCGTGCGGCGAGGTCTACGAGCTCAAGCCCGAGTACGCGGGCCGGCTCCTCGAGTGCCCCGCGTGCGGGCGCCACCTGCGCGCCGGCCCGCCTCCGGGGACCTCCCGCCCCGCGGCGCTCCAGGGCGATCCCGCCTTCGACCGCGAGGTGTTCCTCCTGCGGGAGCGCGTCCTCACGATCCGGTCGAAGTACGAGGTGTGGGCGGAGGACGGCACGCCGATCCTCTACGTGGAGCGCCCGACCTACCCGCTGCGCACGCTCGTCGCGTACGTCGGCGGCGTCATCGCGGGGGTCATGGCGCTCGCCTGGCTGGGGGACCTCGCCTCCGCCGCGGGCCCGATCGCCGGCCCCCTGATCGGGCTGCTCGCCATCCCGACCGCGGCGGTCGTGCTCGTCGTGGTCTCCATGTCGCTGCGCCCCCTCCGCCACGTCACGGTCTATCGCGACGAGTCGCGCGCGGAGGTCGTGCTGCGGGTGCGCCAGGACCAGCGCGTGGCGCTCCTCACGCGCACCTACACCGTGCTGACGAAGGGCGGCGAGCCGATCGCGACGCTCCGGAAGACCTACATCCACAACGTCGTGCGCAAACGCTGGTACGTGGAGGCTCCCGACGGTCGGCCGCTCGCGAAGGCGATCGAGGACTCGATGGTCCTCTCGCTCCTGCGCCGGGTCCTCGGTCCGTTCTTCGGCGTCCTGCGCACGAACTTCCTGCTGGTGCGCGGCGCGGACGAGGAGGTCGTCGGCGAGTTCAACCGGAAGTTCACGCTGCTCGACCGCTACGTGCTCGACCTCTCCGCCGACCCCGGGCGGGCTCTCGACCGGCGCATCGCGCTGGCGCTCGCGATCATGCTCGACACCGGCGAGCGCCGGTGATGGCGACGCCCGAGCCGCCGCTCCGCATCACGCCGGACATGCTGCTCTCCCGCCGCGTCGACTTCGAGCGGCGGATGCGCCGCGCGCCGCCCGTCACGCTGGCGATCGTCGGCGTGCTCGCCGTGATCTTCTGGGCAGAGGCGGCCCTGGGCGCGCTCGCATCGCCCGCGGGAATCGTCGCGGCCGGGGCGCTCGTGCGCGAGCGCGTGGTCGCGGGCGAGTACTGGCGCCTGATGAGCGCCACGCTTCTCCACGGCAGCCTGGATCACCTCGTCGGCAACGCGATCGCGCTCTTCATCCTCGGCATGGTCTGCGAGCACGCGTTCGGGCGCGGCCAGTTCGTCGTTCTCTACGTGGCGAGCGGGCTCGCTGGCTCGCTCGTGAGCCTCATGACGAGCCCGGGGCCTTCGGTGGGCGCGTCGGGGGCGATCTTCGGTCTGCAGGGCGCCGCGATCGTCCTCTTCCGGACGCAGCGTGACCGCCTGCTGCTCCGCGACCGGCGTGTCGGCTTCGTGCTCCTGATCTGGGCGATCTATACGATCGCCGGCGGGCTCCTGACGCCGCTGATCGACAACGGCGCCCACGTCGGCGGCGCGCTCGGCGGCACGCTCGTCGCGCGCCGGCTCCATCCCGTTGTCCTGGCCCCGCTCCCGGCCGAGCAGGCGGCCCGCGTGCGGCGCCTGCTCTGGCTCGTCGCCGCGATGCTCGTCTACACGGTCGCGCCGCGACAGATCGCGCGCGCGACCGCGTCGGCGGCGGCCAAGCCCAGGCGGGTGAGATCGGCGGGGCGGTCGCCGACGGAGAGCGCGAAGAGCGTGTCGCCGTCGAACGCCGTATGGGGTGGAGAGAGCGCGCGGTCGAAGCCGAGCATCCCGAGCGCCGCGAGCGCGGCGGCTTCGGCGCGGTCGAGGCGCGCGTTGGTCGCGATGACGCCGATCGTCGTGTGCTCCGGCGCGGCGAAGCGGCCGAGCGCGGCGCCGGCGAGGAGCGCGCGGGCCGAGTCCACGAGGCGCCGACCCTCGGCGGCATCGCGCGTGCCGGCGACGAGGGCGCCGGTATCGGGGTCGCGCACGTCACCGACGGCGTTGACCGCCACGAGCGCGCCGACGATGACCTCGCCGAGCCTCACGCTCACGCTGCCGATGCCGCCCCGCATTGCGCGCGCGATCCCGTAAACCTTGCCCACGCTCGCCCCGGCGCCCGCGCCGACACTCCCCTCGGCCACGGGGCTCGCGACGGCGCGCGCGGCGGCCTCGTACCCCATCTCGCGCGTCGGTCGTGCGCGGCCGTCGCCGACGCTGAGGTCGAACAGAAAGGCGCCCGGTACGTGAGGGACGACGGTCGGGCCTGTTGCGAAGCCGACGCCGCGCTCCTCGAGCCAGCGCATGACGCCGTAGATCGCTTCCTCACCGAACCGGCTGCCGCCGCCGAGGACGACGCCGTTGACCGTCGCGACCAGGTCGAGGTAGTCGAGGCCGACGACGTCGTTGGCGCCTCCGCGCAGCTCGACACCGCACGTCGCGGCGCGGTCGCAGAGCACGACCGTGACGCCGGTGAGGCCGACCGGGTCCGTCGCGTGCCCGACGCGGACCCCGGGGACGTCGGTGATCATTGTAGCGGGGACCGCGAGGCCGGTGCGAACGGTGGGTGGCCTGAGACGAGGCGCGATTCGGCTTCGTCCGGCAAGTCGCTTTTCACTCCACGGGGTGAACTTTTCGGCTGACGTCAGAGGCGCGGAGCCGGCCCGACGCGACTTCCGCCGCCAGCTCCAGCGCCCGTTGAGCGAGGGCGCGCGCGAACGGGTGGCGGCGCGGGTCCACGTCGGGATCGCCGAGCGCCGCCGCGGCCGCGCGCGCGAGCGCGCCGAGGTCGGCACGCCCGGTCGCGTCGAAGACGAGCGCCATCTCGGCCAGTCGCCGCGCCCAGCGACGCCGCGCCTCGGGGCCGAGCTCGCGCTCGATGACGCGGCCGACGATCGCGTCCTCGCGCTCGGCTTTGACCTGATCCGAGACGACGAGGCGGCTCGCCCGCGCGGCGAGGAGCTCGACCGCGTCGGCCTGCACGGCTTCCGGATCGAGGAACCAGCCGGCCATCTCGGGGAGCTCGGCGAGCGCGGCCGAGCGCTCGACCAGCGCGGGATCGGCGGCCGGAAGCGCTGGCGGCGCCGGCAGGTCGGCGCCGTCGAACAGCCGGCTCCAGCGCGCGAAGGCGTCGGGTGGCGCGGTCCCCTGCGCGCGGTGGAGGGCCAGCGCCTCGGCGACGAGGCCGAGCGCGCGCGCGGGATCGCACTCGACCCACGGGAGCTTCTGCGACGAACGCAGGGCGGCAAGCTCAGCCTCGAGCCGCCGCTTGGTGATCCCGCCGCCTGCGACCTCGAGGACACCGGCCGCGTCGTTGACGATCAGCGAGCAGAGCGCGGCGCTGCCGAAGCCGCCCTCGAAGAGGATCCAGAGCGCGCGCGAGCCGCTGCCGTCGACGCCCGAGACCCACGCGCGCGCGGCGCGCTCGGGCGCGCGCTCGACGACCGGGCGCGGCGCCGGGCGCGCCGGCGCCGTCACGCCCCGCTGCGCGAGGCGGTAGAGCGCCCGCTTCGCGGCCCGGCGCATCGCGCGCTCGGCGCCCGACGCCAGCGCCCCGAGCACGGGCAGGGCCTCCGCGCCGTGCGCGTCGGCGAACGAGCGGAGCGTGTCGTCCAGGGCGTCCTCGGGCAAGCCGCGGAGCCGCTCGAGGTCGAGAGCGGGCGCGATCATCCGAAGCTCCACCCGAAGAACGGGTGGTGCGGATGGTCGCGGAAGTGGACCCTTCGCGCGTACTCGAGCACGTCCACGTAGCGCTCGAACCGGTCCGCGAGGCGCCGGTAGAGCGGCGCCCCGGCGCCGCCGGTGCGCGCGCTGGCCCGGTCGTGCTCGGAGACGAAGTGATAGGCGCGCTTGCCCTGGTCGATGTAGTAGCGGGTCGAGGCGGTCCGCTCGACGCGCTCCGGGAAGATCCCCGTCATGAAGAGCGTGAAGTCGCCGATGTGCCGCCGCACGACCACCTCGCGCTCGGGCTGAAAGCACGCCGGGTTCTCCCAGACCGCCTGCGTCTCGACGAGCATGTCCACGACGGTCTCGAGGCGGGGCGTCGCGAGGCCCTGGGGGTAGAGGTTCTCGGTGCGTGCGAAACGGGTGAGGAGATCGGCGAGATACGCCGAGGCCGGATCGTCGCCCAGGGCCAGGTCGCGCAGGCTCGCCCCGATCGCTCGACCGAAGAACTGCCTGAGCTCCACGGTTCCGATGATAGCAAAACTTGCTAGAATCCGAGCCCGTGGCCGATCGGCCGGGTGCCCGGCTCTCGTGGACGCTCGTCGCGGCGAGCATGCTGTTCGCCGTGCTCCTGCTCTACGTCATGTTCGTCGACTACCTGCCGGCGAAGCAGCGGGTGACGGACCTCGAGCGCGAGCTGAAGGCGCTCTACCAGCGCGAAGCGGAGCTCCAGACGAAGCTCCACCAGCAGGAGGAGCTGGACGCGCTGCGCGAGCGCCAGCTCGCGGCGCTCTCCGCCGAGCGCGACGCGCTGGTCAAGCGCCTCGAGGAGCTCGAGCACGAGCTCGCTGGCGCGCGGAGGAAGCGCTAGGGTTCCGGCTCGAGGCTACAGGACGCCGAGCAGTTTCTCGTTCGTCTCGCGGAGCCCGAGCGAGATCCGGAGGTGGCCGGGGAAGCCGACGCTGGCGCCGTCCCGCACGAGGATGCCCGCGCGCAGGAGCTTCTCCCTGAGGGCCGGCGCGTCGGGGACCTTCACGAGCAGGAAGTTCGCCTGCGACGGCGGGAAGGTGTAGCCACGCGTTCTCAGCCCCTCCGAGAGGAACGCGCGCTCCTCGAGAACGAGCCGTCGCGACTTGTCCCAGTGCTCCGGGTCCTCGAGGGCGGCGAGCGCCGCGACCTGACCGAGCCGGTTGACGTTATAGGGCGCGCGCACGCGGTTCAGTCGGTCGCACGTCTCCGCGGTCGCCACCGCATAGCCCACCCGAAGGCCCGCGAGCGCCGCGATCTTTGAGAACGTCCTGAGGACGATGAGGCGCGGAAAGCGCCGGAGGAGGGCGACGCCGTCGGGATACTCGGGGTCGTCCGCGAAGTCGCGGTACGCCTCGTCGAGCACGACGAGCGGCGGGTCGGCGCCGAGCGCGTCCAGGAACCTCAGGAGCGGTGTTCTCCGGATAATCGTCGCCGCCGGGTTGTGGGGCGAGCAGAGGATCACCGCCTTCGTCCGGTCGGTGATCTTCCGCCGCATGTCGTCGAGGTCGGTCTCGTACCCGGCGAGCGGGCTCGGGACGACGCGCGCGCCCGCGAGCATGACCGAGATCGCGTACGGCTCGAAGGCCGGCTGGGGCACGATGACCTCGTCGCCCCGCTCGAACGCCGCGAGCGCCAGGAGCCCGAGCAGCTCGTCGGCGCCGTTGCCGAAGACGAGCTGCTCGGGCCGGACGCCGAGCCGTCGGGCGAGGGCCTCGCGCAGCGCGTGGGCACCCCCGTCGGGGTAGAGGTGGACGCGCGCCGCCTCGCGCGTGATCGCGGCGACGACGCGGGGCGAGGGCCCGAGCGGGTTCTCGTTGGCCGACAGGCGGACGAGCTCGGGAAGGCCGAGCTGGGCCGCGAGCCGCTCTGGCGGCGTCCCGGTCTCGTACGGGATGATGGGATCGAGGACGTCGCGCCAGACGTTTCTCACGGACCCATTCTAGTAAGTCTGCGTCGGATTTGACAGTCTTCGTTCCGGGTTGCTACGCTCTGGCAGTCATGTCCGTCGAGCTGTATCGCCGGGCCCGGCGTGCAGAGGCCAGCGCCGCGCGCGCGCCCGAGCGGCGGCGCCTTCGTCTCGAGTTCTTCCGTCAGGCTCTCGCCGAGGGATACGACTCGCTGAAGGTGCGGCACGCCGAGGGCGCGTCGGGCCAGGAGTCCGTCCGCACCCACGCCCGGCTGATGGACGACGTCATCCTCTCGCTCACGCGCCTGATCGCCGCCGACGCGGTGGCCGACGGGCTCGCGGCGACGCCGCAGGTCGTCATGGCGCTCGGCGGCTACGGCCGCGGCGAGCTCCATCCGCTCTCGGACGTGGACCTCATGGTCATCTACGACGGCAAGATGTCGCCGTACGTGCAGCGGATGATGCAGGAGCTGCTCTACTCGCTCTGGGACCTCGGGCTCCACGTCGGCCACAGCCTTCGCTCGCTCGACGACTGCGTCGCGATGGCGCGCACGGACTTCCCGAGCCGCACCTCCATGCAGGAGGCGCGCTTCCTCGCCGGCGACCGACGCCTGTTCGCGCGCTTCCAGCGCGTGCTGCGCCAGGAGGTCTTCCGCCGCGACTTCGGCCAGTTCCTCGAGACGACCCTGGTGGAACGCGACGCGCGCTACCGCAAGCACGGCGCGTCGCCGTACATCGGCGAGCCGAACGTCAAGGAGTCGGCGGGCGGCCTTCGCGACATGCACACGGCCATGTGGCTCGGCGAGGCGAAGTTCGGCACCCGCACGCTGCGCGAGCTCGCCGACAAGGGGCTCATCACGCCGCGCGAGCAGGCGGCGGCGGATGCCGCGCTGACGTTCCTCTGGCGCGTGCGCAACGAGCTCCACTTCTTCTCGGGTCACAAGAACGACGTCCTCACGCGCGACCTCCAGCCGCGGATCGCCAAGAACCTCGGCTACGAGAACGACGCGACGTCGCTCGGCGTCGAACGGTTCATGCGCGACTACTACCTGCACGCGCGGGTCATCCATCGCGTGTCGAAGCGGCTCATCGCGCGCTGCCAGGAAACGCTCTCGCGTCGCGGCTCCGCCGAGCGCCGCCGGCGGCAGCAGGCGCTCGCGGACGGCCTCGTGTTCTTCGACGGGCGGCTCCACCTCGCCGACCGCGACCCCTCGCAGCTGCGGGTGGATCCGGCGCGCCTCATGAAGGTCTTCGGGCACTTGCACCGGTTGGGCTGCGAGCTGTCGCTCGACCTCGAGCGCGCGGTCGAGGACTCGCTCCACCTCGTGGACGACGCGTTCCGCCGGTCGGACGCGGTGGGCGAGCTCTTCCTCGACATCTGCCGGAGCTGGGGGCGCGTGTGCCAGACGTTCTCGGAGATGCACGAGCTGGGGCTCCTCGGCCGCTATCTACCGGAGTTCGGCGCGCTGACGTGCCTCGTGCAGTACGACGTCTACCACAAGTTCTCCGCGGATCAGCACTCGTTGCTCGCCGTCGAGCATCTCGAGGCGTTGGCGCCCGGGCAGTCGGCGGAGTCGGAGGGGGCCGCGCCCGTCCTCAGCGAGGTGGAGAAGCCCGAGCTCCTGATGCTCGGCATGCTGCTCCACGACATCGGCAAGGCGAGGGGGCACGGCCACGTGGCGAAGGGGATCCCGCTCGTGCGCGGGCTCACGGCGCGGATGGGTCTCCCGTCGGCGGATGCCGCGGCAGTCGAGTTCCTCGTGGCGCACCACCTCACGATGTCGCACGTCGCCCAGCGGCGCGACATCGACGACCCGAAGACGGTCACCGACTTCGCCGCCGTGGTCGGCGACCCGCAGCGGTTGCGCATGCTCTACCTCCTGACCTACGCGGACATGCGCGCCGTCGGCCCCGGGGTCCTCACGCCCTGGCGGGCGCGGATCCTCCACGAGCTCTACACGCGGACGCTCGACCTCCTCACCGGCGGCCGCGTGGCGAAGCCGAGCCGGGCGCAGCTCGCCGAGCGGCTGCATGCCGCGGCGAAGGGCGAGGTAGACCTCCAGGCCGTCAAGGCGCACCTCGCGATGATGGCCGACCGCTACCTCGAGTCCACGGGTGTGCAGCGGATGGCCGAGCACTTGCGGATGCTCGGGGAGCTGGGCGAGGCGCCGGTGGTGACCGCGCTGTTCCAGCATCCCGATCTCGGTTCCTCCGACCTCGTCGTCGTCACGCGCGATCTGCCCGGCCTCTTCTCGCTGATCGCGGGCACGCTCGCGGCGAGCGGCGTCAACATCATCTCGGCGCAGATCCACACCCGGGCCGACGGCATCGCGATCGACACGTTCCAGGTCAACGACCCGGCGGGCGACGTGGTCGGCTCGGCCGCGCACTGGGCGCGCCCGCTCGACGCCCTTCGCGCGGTGATCACCGGCGAGCAGAGCGTCGAGGCGCTGCTCGCCCGGCGCCGCGCCCTCGGGCGCGAGGCGACGGGCCCAGGCGGCCCGCCCAAGATCGCCCTCGACAACCAGCTCTCGGACAGCGCCACGGTGATCGAGGTGAAGTGCCCGGACCGGCTCGGCCTCCTCTACCTCATCACACGCGCGCTCGCCGGGCTCGGGCTCGATATCGTGAGCGCGCGGATCGCGACGGAGATCGACCAGGCCTTCGACACCTTCTACGTGCAGGACCGCGAGGGGCGGAAGCTCGAGGACCCGGACACGCTCGAGCGCGCCCGCGTGGGGCTCGAGCAGGCGCTCGCGCAGCCCATCTGACGATGCTGGGGCGCTACCGCGAGCGCGTGCGCGCGTGGACAGACCCTGTGGGCCGCGCCCTGTTCCGCCTGCACCTCCGCCCCAACCACCTGACGGTCATCGGCCTCGGGGTGAGTTTCGTGGCTGCGAGCGCATTCTCCGCGGGCCGCACGCGCGCGGCGGGGCTCCTCCTGATCGGCGCCGGGCTCTGCGACTTCTTCGACGGCGCGCTCGCCCGCGTCTCCGGCCAGGTGACCCCGTTCGGGGCCTTTCTCGACTCGGTCATCGACCGCTACTCGGACCTGCTGGTCCTGCTCGGCGTCGTCGTGCTCTTCGCGCGGATGCCGCACGCGCGCGGGGCGACCGTCGCGATGGCGGGCCTGATCGGCTCCATGATGGTGAGCTACACGAAGGCGCGCGCCGAGTCGATCGGCGTCAAATGCACCGTGGGGATCATGGAGCGCCCTGAGCGTATGATATGTCTCATCGTCGGCGCGCTCTTCGACCTCCTCGAACCCGCCCTCTGGGTCCTCGCGATCCTGTCGAACCTGACTGCCCTCCAGCGCATCCTCTTCACACGGCGGGCGACGCGCGGCATGCCGGTGCTGTGCGCGGTCGTCCTCGGGGCGCTGCTCCTGGCGCCCGCCGTGGCCATCGCCGGGCCTCCGCGCGCCCGCCCGGCGATCGCGCCCGAGATCGAGCGCGCGTGGGCGCACGCGGTCGCGGCCTACCAGCAGGGCGAGCCGGGGCCGCTCATCCGCGAGTTCGGGAGCGAGACGGCGCAGGAGAGCTCGATCGGCGACCACGTCCGCCATCTCCGCGCCCAGGCGCTCGCGCAGGCGGGCGATTTCGACGGAGCGCGCGCGATGGCCGCGAGCGTCGCCGAGCGTTACCGCGAGAGCCGTCTGGCGCCGCGCGCGCTCTTGCTCGCCGCGACGTTCGCCGCCCGCGCCGGCGACGACGCGCAGGCCCAGACGCTGCTCGGACGGCTCGTGGACAAGTATCCGGACGCGCCGGAGCTGCCCGAGACGCTCTACCTCCTCGGAATGTCGGCCGAGGCGCGCGGCCAGCGCGAGCTCGCGGCGCGGACCTACCGCGACCTCCGCGTTCTGGTACCGGCGAGCGACTACGCCGACGGCGCCGCCGACCGGCTCGCGGAGCTCGAGGCGGCGGGCGTGGGTGTGGCACCGCTCACGATCGGGGAGCGGATCGATCGCGCCGAGCGGTTGCTGCGCGGCGACGCGCCAGAGATCGCGATCATCGCGATCGATGAGGCGGAACGGATCGTCGCCGAGGCTCCCGAGCCCGCCATCGTCCTGCGCGCGCTCCGCGTCGTCGCCGACGGCGCCAGGAAGCTCAACCGGAACGAGTCCGCGGCGCGCGCCCTCGAGCAGGCCCTGACGCTCGCGCCGGCGGCCGAGCGGCCCACCCTCCAGCTCGAGCGCGCCAAGCTCCTCGTTCGCGCGGGCCAGCCCCAGAA
>WNEW01000368.1_pt1 | contig 21615 bp, 19 predicted proteins | sample 5399891 | NCBI WGS metagenome assembly WNEW01 (sample SAMN13153336, study PRJNA577476) | soil metagenome | isolation source: 40 cm grassland meadow soil pre-rain plot 5 | place: USA:California | collected 2015-09-08 | reverse complement strand
ACGTCAGGTTCACCCGCGAGGCGCCTTGCGAGATGAGCGAGATATTGATGTCCCGGATCGTCTCGAAGACGCGCGCCGCGATGCCCGGCGTGGTGTGCAGGCCCTCGCCCACCACACAGATGATCGCGCGACCGCGCTCCACCCGCACCTCGCCCAGGCGCTCGAGCTCTTCGGTCACCGCGGATAGGTCCGCACTGTCCTCGACGCTGAGCGAGACGCTCACTTCGGACGTGGTCACCACATCCACGGACACGCGGTGGCGGTCGAACACTTCGAACAATGCGCGCAGGAACCCGTGGGCACCGAGCATCCGCGCTGAGGTAATCTGGAGCACCGTGATCCCCGCCTTGTGCGCGATGGTCTTGACGGTGCCGGGCGACGCCTCGGCTTCCGCCGCAACGACGGTCCCGGGATCGTCCGGCGCTCGTGAGTCGAGGATGCGGACGGGGATGCGGCGCCGCATGGCGGGCTCCAAGGTCTTGGGATGCAGGACCTTCGCCCCGAAGTATGCGAGCTCGGACGCCTCGGCATACGACAGCGTGGGCACCGTGCGTGCGCTGCTCACGACGCGCGGATCGGCGGTCATGACACCGGGCACGTCGGTCCAGATCTGGATCTCACGCGCGTCCAGCGCGGCGCCCACCAGGGCCGCCGTATAGTCCGACCCGCCTCTCCCCAGCGTCGTCGTGACGCCGCCGTGCGTCGCCCCGACGTACCCGCCGAGCACGGGGACCTCGCCGCGCTCGAGCAGCGGCCCGAGCGCGGCGCGAGTGCGTCGTTCAGTCTCGCGAATGTCGGGCGCCGCCCGGCCGTGGGTGTCGTCGGTGACGATACAGCGACGCGCGTCTACCCAGCGCGCCTCGAGCCCGGCCGCGCCGAGCACCGCCGTGAGCAATGCGGAGGAGAGCCGCTCTCCCTGGGAGACGACGGCGTCGCGCAGCGGTGCGCGATCCTCGGGGGGGGGCGCAGCTGCAGCGCGCGCGAGCAGGTCGGCCAGCTCGGCGCGGGCCCCGGTCAGCTCGGTGAGAAACGCGGTCGCCCCGCCGAGCAGCGCCTCCGCCACCGCGCGGTGGCGCTCGAAGTGGGGCTCGAGGCCGTTCAAGCTCCCCTGCTCCACGCTCGCGAACAACGCATCGGTGACCCCGCTCATCGCCGACACCACGACCACGCAACCCGCTCCCCGGCACGCCCGCACGATCGCCGCGGCGCGCTCGAAGGCTGCGGCGTCCGCGACAGAGGTGCCGCCGAACTTGAGCACTGCAGGGCGCCCAGGGTCCGCCGTCATTGCCCTTCGAACATGAGCTGCTTCGCGCGCTCGGTAGCCTTGACCACGGCCTTGATGAGCGTCACCCGTAGCTTCCCCTCCTCGAGCTCCAGGATGCCGTCGATCGTGCACCCTGCCGGCGTGGTGACGGCGTCCTTGAGGAGCGCGGGATGATCGCCGGTTTGCAAGGCGACCTGCGCCGCGCCCAGCAGCGTTTGCGCCGAGAGCAGGGTGGCCACGTCCCGCGGCAGACCCACTTTGACGCCCGCTTCCGCGAGCGACTCGAGGATGATGTAGACGAACGCCGGTCCGCTCGCCGACAGGCCGGTCACGGCGTCCATCAGCTTCTCGTCGACGAATACCGTCCGCCCGACGGTTTCAAACAAACCCCGCGCCGTTTCCAGATTGGCTTGGGAAGCGTGCGCCCCGCGGCACAGCCCCGTCATGCCGCTTCCCACGACGCACGGCGTGTTGGGCATCGCCCGCACCACCGGCACGGGCCCCGTCAGGGCTTGTTCGATGTGCCGCGTCGTCACCGATGCGGCGACGGATACGACGAGCTGGGGCGGGGAGACCGCTTCTCGGATCTCCTCGAGGACATCGCGCACCGCCTGCGGCTTGACGCAGATCAGGATGACATCGGCCTGACGGGCGGCCGCGCGGTTGTCGGTCCCGACCGGGAGGGACAGCTGCGTGGACACGACACTCGCCCGCTCCGGGTGGCGCACCGTGGCAAATGCCCGCTCCCGGGGCAGTCCCGCCTTCAGCAGGCCTTGCAGCAGGATCGAGCCGATCTTTCCGGCGCCCAGCACGGCGATGCGCTGCGAGGCGAAGCCGGTGGACGGGGCGGAGGACGAAGTCAGAGGCCGCGGCATTGCGAATCGCTCCCGAGGTCACGTGCGCGCTGGCCACCAGCGCGCTAAGCGTTGTGCAGGTAAACCTACTCCGGGGCATGCCCCGGCGCACCGCGATCGCGGGCGCCCTGTTAGATTTACGATCACATGCCCACCATTCAGATCCGCAAGACATCCGAGGAGCCGGGCGCGGCCTCCCTCGCCGTCACCGTGCCTGTGGAGCAAGTGCGCGAGGCCGAAGACCGCGCCGTCACCGCCTACCAGCGCCGCGCGCGGCTCCCGGGTTTCCGGAAGGGGAAGGCGCCGGCGGCGATCGTGAAGAAGCACTTCGCCGACGACATCCGACAGGAGACGCTCCAGGAGCTGATCCGCACGTGCTGGAAGGTCGCCGTCGAGCAGGAGTCGCTGAAGCCGGTGGCCGACCCGCACATCCACAATCTGAAATGGGACGTGGGCGCGCCGGTCACCTTCGAGTTTCACGTGGAGGTGAAGCCCGACATCACCCTGGGCCGGCTCGGCGGCTTCCAGCTCAAGCGCACCGTCCGCCGGGTGACCGACGAGCAGGTCGCGGCCCAGCTGAACGAGGTGCGGGAGCAGAAGGCGCCGTGGACGCCGGTCAGCGGAGAGAAGCCCCAACCCAAGGACCTGGTGCACGTTACCATCGCGGCGCGCGAGGGGGCCCAGCTGAAGGACGCGCAGCCATACCAGGTAGTGCTGGGCGAGGGGCGAGCGATCCCGGAGGTGGAGCAGCAGATCTACGGCATGCTCCCCGGGGAGACGGTGGACGCGATCGTGCGCTTCCCCGACGATTTCCCCGACGAGGCGAAGCGCGGCCAGACCCGCGACATCCGGCTGACGCTGCACGAGGTGAAGCGGCAACAGCTCCCGGAGCTGGACGACGGCTTCGCGCGCGAGGTGGGGGACTTCGATTCGCTCGACGCGCTGAAGCGCGCGATCCGCGAGGACCTCGAGCACGACGCCGAGCGCGAGGCGGACGCCAAAGTCCGCGCCGACCTGATCGAGCAGCTGGTGGCGGCGAACCGCGTGGTTGCACCCAAGCCGCTGGTCGAGCGCGCGCTCTGGGTGTTCGCCCAAGCATACGGCATCCCCGAGGACCGCATGAGTCAGTTCGCCACCGAGTTCCGGCCGGTGGCCGAGGCCCAGGTGCGCCGCGACCTGGTGCTCGATTACGTTGTGGAGCACGAGAAGCTGCAGGCGAGCGAAGCGGAGCTCGACCAGCGCATCCAGGAGCTGGCCGCGCGGCGCGAGATGCCGCCCGAGCAGTTGTACGCGTCACTCGAGAAGGCGAAGCGGCTCCGCGACGTCGAGCGGAGCATCACCGAGGAGAAGGTGTTCGCGTTTCTCCTGTCGCAATCCACCGTGGAGCAAGCGTGAAGACGACCAGCCAGATCTACCCGCCCTACATCATCGAGCGGTCGAGCCGCGGCGAACGCACCTACGACATCTTCAGCCGCCTGCTGATGGACCGCATCGTGTTCCTGGGCACCCAGATCAACGACGAAGTCTCCAACATCGTCATCGCTCAGCTGCTGTTCCTCGACGCGGACAACCCCGACCGCGACATCTACCTCTACGTCAACTCCCCGGGCGGGCTGGTGTCGAGCGGGATGGCGATCTACGACACGATGCAGTTCCTGCGCGCGCCGGTGAACACCATCTGTATGGGGATGGCGGCTTCGATGGGCTCGTTCCTGCTGGCGGCGGGACGCAAGGGGAAGCGCTCCGCGCTGCCGCACGCGCGCATCATGATGCATCAGCCCTCGGGCGGCACGCAGGGCACGGCGGCGGACATCGAAATCCAGGCCCGGGAGATCCTCTACCTCCGGGGCAAGCTGAACGAGCTGTACGCCAAGCACACCGGAAAAACGGCCGAACAGATCGAAAAGGACATGGACCGGGACCGATTCATGTCCGCGGACGAAGCCAAGGAGTACGGCCTAATCGACCACGTGATCGCCAACTTGCAGGACATGGGCGACGGCAAGAAGAAGTGACGGCTTGCGCCGCCGGGCTGACTTTCCCATACTAGGGTTCTCATGTCTCACGATAAGCACCTCCGCTGCTCCTTCTGCGGCAAATCCAAGGATTCGGTCCGGAAGTTCATCTCCGGGCCGTCCGTGTACATCTGCAACGAATGCATCGCCCTCTGCAATGAGATCCTGGCGGAGGACGAGGAGCGGGAGGTCTCGGAGGCGATCACCCAGGTCCCCACCCCGGCCGAGATCAAGGAGGTGCTGGACCAGTACGTGATCGGTCAGGAGAAGGCGAAGAAGACCCTCGCCGTCGCCGTCTACAACCACTACAAGCGCATCAACTCGCATGGGGCCCGCGACAACGAGGTGGAGCTCGACAAGAGCAACATCCTGCTGCTCGGCCCGACCGGCGTCGGCAAGACGCTGCTGGCGCAGACGCTGGCGCGCATCCTGGACGTCCCCTTCACCATCGCCGACGCGACCACCCTCACCGAGGCCGGGTACGTCGGGGAGGACGTGGAGAACATCCTGGTGCGGCTGCTGCAGGCCGCCGACTTCAACGTCTCCGAGGCGGAGCGCGGCATCGTCTACATCGACGAGATCGACAAGATCGCGCGCAAGTCGGAGAACCCCAGCATCACGCGCGACGTCTCGGGCGAGGGCGTGCAGCAGGCGCTGCTGAAGATCCTCGAAGGCACGGTCGCGAGCGTCCCGCCTCAGGGCGGCCGCAAGCACCCCCAGCAGGAGTACATCCAGGTCAATACCAAGGACATCCTGTTCGTGTGCGGCGGCGCGTTCGACGGCCTGGAAAAGATCATCGAGTCACGCACCGGCCGGCGGCAGATCGGGTTCAGCAAGGAAGAGATCGCCCGGGGGACCCCCGAGAAGGTGATCAAGAACCCCTTCCTGGACGTCGAGCCCGACGACCTGCTGCGCTACGGACTCATCCCCGAGCTGGTGGGCCGGTTGCCCGTCGCGGTGCCGCTCGACGCGCTCGACGAGGACGCGCTCATGCGCATCCTGATCGAGCCCAAGAACGCCCTCTCGAAGCAGTACCAGAAGCTGTTCGAGCTCGAGGATGTGCGACTCACGATCGAGAAAGACGCCCTCAAAGCGATCGCCCAGAAGGCGATCAAGCGGGGTACGGGCGCCCGGGGCCTGCGCGCCATCCTCGAGGAGATGATGACCGACATCATGTTCGACCTGCCTAGCCGGGACGACGTCCGCGAGGTGGCCATCACTGCGGAGTGCGTCACCCAGGGCCGGGCCCCGCTGTTGGTGACCGAGCGCGTCCGCCAAAAGAAAGAAGCCTGACCGACCCTCGCTTCGTCGGCTCGTTTCCCTCGGCCGACGCGCCGCTCGACCCTCCGCTCCCCGAAATCGCCCTCCTCGGCCGCTCCAACGTCGGCAAATCGAGCCTGCTGAACGCCCTCGCGGGCCGGCGGATTGCCAAGGTCTCCGGGACGCCGGGGAAGACGAGGGCGCTCAACGTGTATCACATGACTGCCTACTACCTCCTCGACCTGCCCGGGTACGGCTACGCCCGGGCCGGCCAGGTGGAACGCGCCGCGTTCCGCGGGCTGATCACCCATACCCTCGAGCGCGACGGCCTCGCCGGCGTGGTCTGGTTGCTCGACGTCCGGCGTGACCCCTCGGAGGAGGACCGCGGGATGCAGGACCGGCTCGCCGCCCGCGGCACCCGCGTCCTTGCGGCAGTCACGAAGAGTGACAAGCTTCCCCGAGCCGAGCGGTTACGCCGCGAGCAGGCGATCCGGACGGCCCTCGGACTGGACGACGACCAGATCGTGCTCACGAGCGCACGGTCCCGCGAGGGCATCGTCGAGCTGCGGCAGGCGGTTGCTGAGCTCGTGCGGCGGAGGGCATGATGCAACGACGCAACGTTCGCACCGGTGCACTGACGAGCGTGGCAATTCTCGGCGCGGCCGTCCTCTCAATCCTTCCATCGTTCCCACGTTCCGCTTCCGCCCAAGACACCCTCCCGGCCGGCTACGGCACGCTCAAACGCGACGACATCGTCGTGCGCTTCGCCACCGACCAACTCGAGATCCAGGTGCTGCCGCTCGCCGAGTACGTGATCCGGCTGCTCGCCCCCGACACCTACCGGTCGCTCGAGCAGCTCCTCAAGTCGAAGCAGCGGGACATTCGAGACGCGGCCCAGCGTGCGGGGCTGGAGCGTCCGACCCTCGTCATGGTGACGTTCTTCGGCCTGCTCCCCCAGGCGCGCTTCAGCCCGGAGGACGTGAACCTGGCGAGCCGCGGGCGGCTGTTCCGCCCGGTGGGGATCGTGCCGCTGTCGCCACAGTGGAGCTCGTACCAGCTCGAGGCACACCAACAGGCGATCGCGATCTACCTGTTCGAAGAGGGCATCAGCTTCCGCGAAGGGCTGACGGTCAGCTACCAGGGGCTCTCCAACGACTCGTGGACGAGCGCGCTACCGACGCTCGACCGTGAGCGGGCACGCGTGATCGCCCGGGCGAGCCTCCAGCCCAAGCCGTAGGAGAGATCCACGGGTTACGCCGCGCTGGCTACACTGCTTCTGGCCGCCGCCGCGCTCGGCTGGCGGGCGCTCCGCCTGCAGCAGCGGCTGCGGCGGAGCGAGCGGGAGCGCCGGCGCGGCGCGGACGAGTTGAACCGCCGGCTCTCGGAGCTGTTCTCCCTGCAGGAGCTCTCGTACATCCTCTCCGGGTCCCTCCAGCTCGACCACATCGTGGAGCAGGTGGTGCGCTATGCGATGCGCTTCCTCGACGCGAAGGGGGCCCTGGTGGCCCTCGCGGCGGACGGCGAGCGGACCGCCGGGCGGCGCTCCCTGAGCGTGGCGGCCGCCGAGGGGACGCTCGGCCCCCTGCGGGGTGGGACGATCGGACCCGACGACCCGGGGTTGATCGCGCGCTCCATCACCAGCGAGCGCGTGGAGCTGGTGCGCAACTCGGGCGGTGAGCAGACCCGGCTGGTGGCGGGACTGGACGTCGCATCCGCCGCCGCCGTGCCGCTGCGGGCCCACGGCGTGCTGGTCGGGACGCTGGTGATCGCCGACCCGCGCGGCGGCAGCTTCGCCCCCGAGGATCTCCGCTTGCTGTCCACAGTCGCGACCCACGCCGCGGTCGTCATCGCGAACGCGCGCTTCTTCGAGATGGTGCAACACGCGAAGGAGCAGTGGGAGACCGCGTTCGATGCGTTGAGTGAAGGGATCGGCGTCGTGGACGAGCACGGCTCCATCCGCCGGGCCAACCGCGCGCTTGCCGCGATGCTCGGCAGCCCGATCCCCTCGGTCATCGGCCTCGACCTCGGAGCCGCGCTCCTCGGGGGGGAGTCGCCGGCGCTGATCGACCTGCTCGCCGCTGCGCGAGGCGGCGAGCGCGCCCAGCCGCTCGTGCTCCGCGCCGCGCCGTTGGGCCGCGCGCTGCGCGTCAACGCGGCCCGGATCCCGGGCCCGGAACAGCAACACAGTGTCGTGGTCCTAGTGGAGGACGTCACGGACCAGCAGCAGATGGAGGCTCAGCTCATCCAGAGCGAGAAGCTCGCCGCTGTGGGTCAGCTCGTCTCCGGTGTCGCCCACGAGCTCAACAACCCGCTGACCTCCATCGCCGGGCTGACCGAGTTCCTGCTCGAGCAGAAGGAGCTCGCCGTGAAGGATCGCGACCACCTACGGGTGATCCACGAGCAGGCCGAGCGAGCGGGACGGATCGTGCGCAACCTCCTGACCTTTGCGCGCAAGGGGCCCACCGAGCAGGCGCGCGTTGACTTGAACGACGTGGTGCAACGTACGCTGCTCCTGATGGATTACGACCTGAAGCTCAAGGACATCACGATCGAGAAGAGCCTGGCCAGGATTCCCGACGTGCTCGGCGACCGCCACGCGTTACAGCAAGTCGCCCTCAACCTGCTTAACAACGCGGCGCAAGCGGTGGCGGACAACGTGCCGCAGCAGCCGCGCGTCATCCACGTCAGCACCTGGTTCGATGATCGCGTGCGGCTGCGCGTGGCCGACTCGGGACCGGGGATTCCCGACGCCGTTCTCCCTCACCTGTTCACGCCGTTCTTCACGACCAAGGAGCCGGGTCAGGGAACGGGGCTGGGCTTGTCGATCACGTACTCGATCGTCGAGGCGCACGGGGGGCGCATCACGGTGCAACGCCCGTCGGCGGAAGGGGCGGGCACGACCGGGGCCGCGTTTCTCGTCGATCTTCCCGCGGCCCCCGCCGATGCGCCGCGCCGCCAGACGCCGGTGCCGGAAGCGCCGCCTGCCGGGCCGGTGGCGAAGCGCACGATCCTGTTGGTGGACGACGATCCCGCGGTACGGCGCATGGTGCAGGCGCTGTTCGGCCGCGAGGGGCACACGGTGGAGGTGGCGCGCAACCCCCAACACGCGCTCGACCTGGCGCGCACCCGCCCCTACGACCTCATCTTGGTGGACGCGCAGGCGATGACGCGCGATCACCTGTTCGTGGAGCACCTGGTGGAGTCGGTCCCGCGACTCAAGGACCGGATCCTCGTGGCAACCGGAGACGTGCGGGCGTCGACGGACGAGGCGCTGGCGCACCTCGGCCTGCGCTATGTGCGCAAGCCTTTCAACCTACGCGATCTGCGCGACGAGGCCGCGCGCGTATGGGCGGCCACGACGCTGTCGTAAGCCTCCGCCGGCCAGCCGAACATCGCGAGGTTCGCCGCGCCGCCCGGCGCGAACTTCACGCCTTCTCGTAACAACAGCGCGCGCTGCACCACCGAGCCGTGGTCGGCGCCCGACAGGGAGATGCGGCCGGCGGCGTTGAGGACCCGCCACCACGGCACGTCGCTCTCCTCAGGGAGCGCGGAGAGCGCCCAGCCGACGGTGCGGGCCGCCCCGGGGCGTCCCGCGAGGCGGGCTACGACCCCGTAGGTCGCGACCCGTCCTTTGGGAATGTGCCGCACGACGCGATAGATGCGGTGATAGAAGGGGTTCACGGACGGACGGGGTAGCCCCGGCTCGCCAGGTAGGCGCGAGCTTCCGGGAGAGTTGTGCCGCGGTAGTGGAACAGTGTCGCCGCGAGGACACCGTGGGCGCCGACATCGAGCGCTCCGGCGAGATGCTCCAGCTTCCCCGCGCCGCCGGAGGCGATCACGGGGACGCGCACCGCTCGGGCGACCGCCTGAGTGAGAGGAAGGTCGTAGCCGTTCCGAGTGCCGTCGGCATCCATCGAGGTCAGCAGGATCTCCCCCGCTCCGAGCTCTTGCAGTCGCACCGCCCACTCCACGGCTTCGACTCCCGCAGGCTCACGCCCGCCCCGGACCATGACCTCCCACCCCCCGTCCCCCTTCGCCCCTCCCCGCTCCCTCCACTGCGCGTCCACGGCGGCGACCACGCACTGTCGGCCGAACTGGTCGGCCAGTCGAGTGACGAGGGCCGGGTCTCGGACTGCTGCCGTATTGACGGTCACCTTGTCGGCCCCCGCCCGTAGCACCTGCTGCGCATCCGCGACGCTGCGGATCCCCCCCCCAACAGTAAACGGCACGAACAACCTGTCAGCGACGCGGCTCACCAAATCGATGAGTATCCCGCGCGCCTCGTGACTCGCCCCGATGTCCAGCAGGACAAGCTCGTCCGCCCCCTCCGCGTCGTAGCGGGCCGCTTGCTCCACCGGGTCGCCGGCGTCCCGCAGCTCCACGAACCGCACCCCCTTCACCACCCGCCCGCCGGCCACGTCCAGGCAGGGGATGAGCCGCCGGGCTAGCATACGCGCAGCACGTCATTCAGCAAGCCCGCGTCCCCACCCCCCAGTATTGACAAAATATCCTCGAGTGCTCTGCGCTCCCGAGGCCAGGCGAAGCGCCCGGCCGCCGCGGCGGGCGAGAGCCACTCGGCGCGGTCGTGCTCCGCCGAGACCCGGGGCTCGGCCGCGGGGTGCACGAACGCGACGAACACCGGAATCAACGCGACTTCGTCGACGCCGTGGCGGTAGAACGACTCCACCCGGCTCGCGTTGTAGAGCCGCACGGGCTCGTAACCGGTCTCCTCGCGCAGCTCGCGCAGCGCCGCGGCGACCGGCGTCTCACCCGGCTCGATCGAGCCGTGGACCGTCTCCCACGATCCGGGCGATCGCCCGCTCGGGCCGCGGCGCAGCACCAGGACCTCCAGTCCGCGGGGGGGAGGGGCCTGGCGCAGCACGTACGCGTCCACGAACGAGACGCGTGCGCTGGTCACGGCGCCCAGCGGGCGAACCCGCGCAGCAGTGCGATCCCCGCCGCCTGGGATTTTTCGGGATGGAACTGCACGCCCAGCACGTTCCCCGCGCCCACGATCGTGGGAAACGGCGCCCCGTATTCGGCCTCGGCCAAGGCGTCCTCGTCCTTGACGCGATCGGGACGGTAGCTGTGGACGTGGTAGAAGAACGCCTCGTCGCCCGGGAACGCGGGCGCGAGCGCCGCGTGTCCCTGCCCCCGTGCGGTGAGCCGCACCCGTGCCCAGCCCACATGGGGCACCGGGAGCTCGGTCCGGAACCGCACGATGCGGCCCGCCAGCAGTGCGAGGCCCGGAACGCCCGGAGCCTCTTCGCTCTCGGTGAGAAACAGCTGCAGCCCGAGGCAGATGCCGAGCACGGGGCGGCCGGCGCGCGCCACTTCCGTCACCGCCGCTCCGAGACCCGTTTCATCGAGGCGTCGCTTCGCGGCGGCGAAGTTCCCCACGCCCGGCAGCACCACGCGGTCGGCGCGGCGGACCGTGTCCGGGTTGTCGGTGAGGACCGGCGCCTCGCCGCCCGCGGCGGCGAAGGCGCGCAGCACGCTTTGCGTGTTGGACGCGCCGTAGTCCGCCACCGCGATCACCTACAGCGCCCCCTTGGTGGAGGGTACGTCCTTCACGCGCGGGTCGAGGCTCGTCGCCGCGCCGAGCGCGCGCGCCGCGGCCTTGAAGACCGCCTCCACCACGTGGTGGGCGTTCTGGCCGCGCAGTAGGTCCACGTGCAATGTGAGCCCGCCGTGGGTCGCGAGCGCGCGGAAGAACTCGGGCGTGAGGGCGACGTCGTAATCGCCGACCTTCTGCCACGTCGGGGGCTCGGCGTGGTAGGCGAGGTAGGGTCGCCCGCTCACGTCCACGACCACGCGCGCGAGCGCGTCGTCCAACGGCACGGTGGCGTCCCCGTAGCGCCGGATGCCGCGCCGCTCGCCCAACGCCTGCGACAGCGCCTGGCCGAGCACGATGCCCACGTCTTCCACGGTGTGATGCTGGTCCACGTGCAGGTCGCCCACGGCCCGGACCTCGAGATCGAACAGCGCGTGCCGCGCCAGCGCCTCGAGCATGTGATCGAAGAAGCCGATCCCCGTCGCGAGCTCGGCGCGCCCGGTGCCATCGAGCGCCAGGCGCACGCGCACCTCCGTTTCCTTGGTCTTGCGCTGGACTTCCGCGCTGCGGCTCATGCGAGAACCGCTTGCAGCGCCCGGGCGACTTCCTCTACATCCTCGTCCGTGCCGGCGGTGATCCGTAGGCAACCATCCAACCCGGGTGCCCCCGACACGTCGCGCACCAGTATCCCGTGCTCACGCACCAACCGGTGGAACACGTCCGCCGCCGGCCGCGCCTCGCAGCGGATGAGCACAAAGTTGGCGGCCGAGGGAAAGGCGCGCAGACCCGGGATCCCCGAGAGTCGGCGCGCGAGCAGGTCTCGGCTGCGCCGCACCGCGCGGGTGCGCTCCGCCAAGCCGTCAGCGGCGTCGAGCGCCGCCCGCGCCGCGGCGAGCGTCACCCGGCCAACGTTGTAAGGCAGCTTCGCCTTGGCGATCTCGGCGGCCACGGCGGGGTGCGCCAGCGCGTACCCGAAGCGCAGTCCGGCGAGCGACATCGCCTTGCTGAAGGTGCGTAGCACGATCAGGCGCGGCTGATCCCGCAGCAGCGGCACCGCCGTCGGCCCGCCGAAGTCCTGATACGCCTCGTCCAGTAGGATCAGGGCGCCGGTCTCGGCGAGCAGCCGCGCCACCGCGCCCTCCGGCAGCGGCGTGCCCGTGGGATTGTTCGGCGAGTTGATGACGATGAGCGGCGCCCGCGCTGCGCGCGCCGCGCCGACCAGGGCGTCCAAGTCGAACTGGAAATCGGCGGTGAGGGGCACGGGCACGTGCCGGCCGCCCAGCACCGCGGCGAGCAGGCGATACAGGCTGAATGTGGGGACGGGAGTGACGACCGGTGTCCCCGCGCCCACCGTCACGGCCAGCGTGGCTTGGATCAGCTCGTTTGAGCCGTTCCCGATGAGCACGCCGTCGGCCACCCACCCGTGACGCGCGGCGAGGCGCTCGAGCAGATCGGTTGGGGCAAGGGGCGGGTAGCGGTTCCACGGCTCGTCCCGCATGGCCGCGATCACCGCCTGCTTCACCGTCTCGGGCGCGTCGAAGGGGCTTTCGTTCTGGTTCAGCTTGCGCAGCGTGCCGGAGGCGGGAGCGTCGAGCGTGTAGGCGGTCTGGGCCCGCACCTCGGGCTTGATCAGCGCGAGCGCGGCGGCCGCGGCGTCAGTCAACGTGGGAAGGCGACTAGCGGCGGCGCCCGAGCACGGCTTCCAGCCGGGCCGACAACGCACGCGCTCGGAACGGCTTCGTGAGGAAGTCGTCGGCGCCGAGCTCGAACACGCGCACCTCGTTGTCTTCGTCTCCCTTGGCGGTCAGCACGATCACGGGAATCGAGGCCGTCGCCGGGCGCGACCGGAGGTGTGACAGCACTCCGTAGCCGTCGAGCCCCGGCAGGTTCAGGTCGAGCACGATGATGTCCGGTCCGACGCGGTCGATCTGGTCGAGCGCCTGCACGCCGTCGCGCGCCTCGGCCACGTCGTAGCCGTCCCGCTCCAGCAGATCGCGCATCACTTTGCGGAGGCTGTCCTCATCGTCCACGAGCAGCACCTTCACCAGGGGTTCGCCGTGCGCCCCCGACACGCGAGGCCGCGCCGGCTCCTCCAGCAGATCGAAGTGCGCCGCGAGCGGCTCGCCCGGAGCGGCAGCCGGCATGGGCGGGCCGAGCGCGCCTGGCGCCGGGGCGTGGCGCGGCGACGCTGCTAGTCCGCCCGCGACGCGCCGGCCTGCGCCCGCCGGGGCCGGCGCGGCCTCCCCGGTGCGATCGTCCTCCTCTGGGACGTCCACCACGCGCATCAGCTCGTCCACCGTGGACTCGCCCTTGATCACGTGCGCGACCCCGGAGTCCCAGAGGGATTTCATACCAGCCCGGCGCGCCGCCGTCGCAATATGCTCCGCCGTCTCCCCCGCCGCGATGCGACGCTCCACCTCGGGCGTGACCGTCAGCACCTCGATGATCGAGAACCGCCCCCGGTACCCGGTCATCGCACAATCGGGGCAGCCCGCCGCGCGGTAGAGCGGCGTCCCCTTGGGAAACCACGGCTTCAGCCGGTCGGGGGGGGCCTCCATCCAGACTTCCTTGCACGTGGGGCAGAGCTTGCGCATGAGGCGCTGCGCCACCACGCCACGCAGCGCGGCCGCGATCTTGTAGGCCTCGACACCGATATCGACCAGGCGGGTGACGGCGTTGGGGGCATCGTTGGTGTGCAGCGTCGAGAGCACGAGGTGCCCCGTGAGCGATGCCTGGACGGCGATCTGCGCCGTCTCACGATCGCGAATCTCGCCGATCAGCACGACGTTGGGGTCCTGGCGCAGGATCGAGCGCAGCGCCGACGCGAAGGTCAGGCCGGCCTTTTCCTGCACCTGCACCTGGACGATTCCCTGCATTCGGTACTCCACCGGGTCCTCGACCGTCACGATGTTCACGCCCTCGCTCTTGATCAAGTTGATGCAGGAGTAGAGGGTGGTGGTCTTGCCCGAGCCGGTGGGCCCCGTGACGAGGAGGATGCCCTCGTGGTTTTCGAGCAGGGCCTTGATCGCCTCGATCTCGTTCGCGTTGAGCCCGAGCGAATCGAGCGACTTGACCGTGGCGCGGGAGTCGAGAATGCGGATCACGACCTTCTCCCCCAGCGCCGCCGGGAGTGTCGAGACGCGCAGGTCGATCGGCTGGCCGTTCACGGCGACCCGCGCCCGGCCGTCCTGGGGACGCAGCCGGTCGGCGATGTCGAGCGCCGACATGATCTTGATGCGCGAGATGAGCGGCAACCCAGCTTGGCGCGGGATCTTCATCACCTGGCGCAGCACGCCGTCAATCCGGTAGCGCACCGCCACGCCGCCCTCTTCCGGCTCGATGTGAATGTCGCTCGAGCGCGCCAGGATACCCTCGGATATGATCAGGTCCACGAGCCGCACCACCGGCCGCTGGCTGGCCTGCTCCTCCGAGACCGCGATCTCCTCGGGGCCCTGGTCTTCGACCAGCTGCACCAAGTCGGGCGACCCTTCCATCCCCTGCACGAGCTTGTCCAGCGTTTTCTCCGGCCGGTACATCTCGTCGAGCTTCTCGTTGATCTTCGAGGGCGCGAGCAGCTGCATGCGGATCTCGCGCGCCGTGGCGAACGCCAGCGCCTTCTCCGCGTCCAGGTCGAAGGGATTGGCCGTCGCGATCTCGAGGAACGAATCGGTGACCCGGAGCGGCAGGATATGGAAGCGTCGCGCGAGCTGCTCCGGCACTTTCTCCTTCACCGAGGGGTCGATCTCCAGCACTTCGGCGAGCTTGAGGCGGAAGCGGGCCGACAGGGCCGTGAGGATCTGGCTGTCGGTGGCGATCTTCTGAGCGACCACCGTTTCCCAGAGCGTCTGGCCAGGCTGCGCCTTCGCCCGCAACTCCGCAAGGAGCTCAGGGCTCACCACGCCCTCGAGGGAGTGGGCCAGCCATTCGTCGGGGAAGTTGGTGTCGGCCATGGCCTAACCTGTCAAAGCTATTCCCTCGTGCGGCCCCGTCCAGCCCATTTCGCTCACAAGATTCCCCAGAAATCGCGTGTCACGTCGAACGCGAAGCCGGCACGGCGGCTTTGCGCGCCAACGCCGGCTTCGATCCGAAACACGCCGAGCCACTCGATCCCCAGCCCGAGCGTCACTCGGGCCCCTGGGGTCGCCCGCCATGGCGTATCCGCCACAGGTCGATCGACCCACCCCGCGGCCACGTACGGCGCTAGGGTGAGCTGGCGCGGGATGCGCGCATAGGGACCGAGCCCGAGCGACGCGAACGGGAGGGGGACTCGCCACTCGACGTGGGCGAGGGCCATGCGACTGCCGCCCCAGCGCCGGAACTCTTCGCCCAGGAGCGTTCCCCGGCCGCCCAGCACGAAGCTGCGATGCGCCGGCAGCGCGCCGCTCGCCATCCCGCCCTGGGCCCGGACCAGCAGCCGCGTCGCACCCGCCGGGAGCAGCACGTGCCCCGTCCCCGCGATGCGGAGGTAGCTGTTCCCGCCGTCCGCGCGGCCCGCTTCGGTCACGAGCTCGTAGTGCACGTCGCGGCGCACGGCGAATCCCTCGCTGCGGCGACGCACGGCGAGCTGCGCCACGTCGACGCCGGTCTCCCCCAGGGCGGGGTTGGCGCGAAAGCCGCCGTTTGCGGGCTCCGCGGTCACGGCGAGTGAGCGGATCGATTCGCGACCCAGCGCGGCGCTCCACTCCCCGCGTACGCCGCTGCCGTGGCGGTAGGTGAGCCGCGCCCCATCGGCGCGGTAGTAGTCGCCGTAGTCCGCGCCGAATTCCTGGGACGAGAACGAGTTGAGGAGCGGGGCGATGACCCGCTCGTCCCCGACGTCGCGCACTTCGCTGAACAGGGCCGCCTCCAGCGCGCCGCGGCCGACGCGATCGACGGCCGCGACGCTGCCTTTGGGGTGCCGGTCGGCGAAGCCGTAGCTCGAGACCAGCCGCAGCTCGCGCCGGTCGCCGCCACCGCGCCACACCAACCCGGCGCCCAGGGTGAGCCCTTCCACGCGGTTCGCGCGCACCAGGTCGGACAGGCAGCGCACGCCGAGCCGGCGCGCCTTGAGGCCGGTGAGGGCGCGCCGGCCGGCGATCTCCTCCACCTCGGCGCGCACTCGCTCGAGGTCGTTCTGTCGGACCGGCTCCGCCACACCCTGGATGGCTTGGGCGAGCGGCTCGGGCCACGGGAACGAGTCGCGCTCGGCCTTGGGGAGGAAGGCGATCTCGTCCCCCTGAAACCAGCTCGTGGCGAGACCGAGGTTGAACACGTAGCCGTCGATCTCCCAGCGGCCGCGGATGATGCCGCGCGCCGGCACGTCGAGCCAGGTGGCCCGGCGCCGGATCTCGATCTCCTGGCGGTAGGGCAGCCAGAAGCGAGTCTCCCACAGCGCGTTGTCGAGCACGATGCTGATATCCTCGAGCTGCGGGTCGAGGTATGCGCGCGGAGTGAAGTTGAAGGCGAGGCGCACCAGGTCCGCCGTCTCCGCGTCCAGGTACAGCGTGCCGACGATGCGCGCGGCGGTGAAGTCCTTGGGCCGCACGCGCAGCGCGACCACGCGGACCTCGCGCTGGGGCAACGTGATCGTGGTGGTGTCCGCCAGCGCGTAGTCGTACAGCTCCGGGCCCGCAACCGAGAGCGGGTGCGGCACGTCGCGCGCTTCGTCCCCCTCGCCCAGGCGAATGGCGGCGCCGAAATTGTTCTGCACGATGCCGAGATGGTCGCGGTGGTAGCTGATGTCGGTGGGAAGCTCGGCACGGTCGCGCCAGCCGACGACGCGCTGCTTGCTGCTCGCCGGGGCCTTCCAGTACACTTCCAGCTCCAGCTGGTCGGCCTTGATGAGGCGCGGGGGGTCGGCGAGCCCCTCCCCGAACTGGCCGAGGAAGAACAGGAAACCATGGGCCTGGGCCTTATAGTCGCGCAAGGCGCTGTCGGCGGCGGCCCGCGAGCGCCGCGCGATTGCCCGCTGCGCCAGGGCGACGGCCCCACCGGAATTCCAGGCTTGCGCGGCGGCGGGAGCGGCGACCAGGAGCGGCGACACCACGCCGAGCAGGAGGGCGCGTCGGTGCATACCTCGTCTACCCCACTTCCTCACAGATGACCGACGCCCGCACGGCGTTCCTCGCCCGATCGGAGCGCGGCGGGATGGTCCCGCTGGTGCGCGAGGTCGTGCTCGACGCCGACACACCGCTCGCGGCGTTCGTGAAGGTGGCGCGGCCACCGTTCGCCTTCCTGCTCGAGTCCCTCGTGGGCGGCGAGCGCTGGGCGCGCTACACCTTCCTCGGGACCGAGCCGCGCGAGGCGTGGCGCTCGCGCGGCCGGACGCTCGAGCGCTGGACCCGCGACACGGGCTGGCGCGGCGCCGGCGAAACCGACGACCCGATCGGCCACCTGGCGCAGCGGATGCGCGAGCTGCCCGCCGCGCCCGTGCCGGGCCTGCCCCGCTTCACGGGGGGCGCGGTCGGGTACGTGGGCTACGATCTGGTGCGCTCGATCGAACGGCTGCCTCGCCCTCCCGCGGATACGCTCGCCCTCCCCGACACCGTCATGATGATCGCCGACACCCTGGTCATCATCGACAACCTGTTCGGCCGCGCGATCGTCGTAGCCAATGTGGAGGTGCCGCGCGGCGCGGCGGCCGCGGAGCGGCTCCGGCTCCACGACGCGGCCGAGGGTCGCCTCACCGAGATCGTCGCGCGGCTGCGGGGGCGGCACGAGCTGGCGCCGCTCGTGTTGCGGGACTCGCTCCCCGCCGTTGCGACCGCCTCCCGCTACCCGCGTGAGGTGTTCGAGCGCGACGTCGCCCGCATCCTCGACTACATCCGGGCGGGCGACACTTTCCAGACGGTGTTGTCACGCCGCCAGGAGGCGGCGGGCGCGGTCGACCCCCTGCTCCTGTACCGCTACCTGCGAGCGCTGAACCCGGCCCCCTACCTCTTCTATCTCGCACTCGACGACTTCGCCCTGGTCGGCAGCTCCCCGGAGGTGCTGGTGCGCGTGGAGGGGGGCGAGGTGACCGTGCGTCCCATCGCGGGCACCCGGCCGCGCGGCCGCTCGCCCGAGGAAGACGAGGCGCTCGGCCGCGCCCTGCTGGCGGACGAGAAGGAGCGGGCCGAGCACATGATGCTCGTCGATCTGGGGCGCAACGACGTCGGCCGGGTGGCGCAGTTCGGCAGCGTGCGAGTCACCGACCTGCTCGCCATCGAGCGGTACTCGCACGTACAGCACCTCGTGAGTGAAGTGCGCGGCCGGCTGCGCGACGGCTACGACGCGCTCGACGTGTTCAAGGCGTGCTTCCCCGCGGGCACCGTGACGGGGGCGCCCAAGGTGCGGGCGATGGAGATCATCGACGAGCTCGAGCCCGAGCGCCGCGGCCCGTACGCGGGGGCGGTCGGCTACGTCGGCTGGGGCGCCACGAGCCTGGACACCGCCATCGCGATCCGCGCCGCCGTGGTGCTCAAGGACCGGGTGGTGGTACAGGCCGGCGCCGGCATCGTTGCCGACTCGGACCCCGCGCGCGAGTTCGCCGAGACGGAAGCCAAGGCCCAGGCCGTCTTGAAGGCGCTGGCGCTCGCCCGCAGCGCCACGGGTGCCCCGTAAGCGGAGGCGATATATTCGGTGCCTGTGTTCAAGCTGCTGAGCACGACGGGTGAGCAGGCCATCGACCTCCAGCCCGGCCGCGTGGTCGTCGTGGGGCGCGCTGTCACGAGCGACGTCCCGATCTACGACCCAACCATCTCCCGCAAGCACGCCGAGCTCCGCCTCACCGACGACGGCGTGCACGTGACGGACGCCGGCTCCTCCAACGGCACCTTCCTGAACGGCGCCCGTATAGCCGAGGCGATCGCCGGCGAGGACGATGTCATCACCTTCGGCAAGGTCGCGTTCCGGGTGAAGGTGGTGACCGCCCCGGCGCCGCGCCCGCAGGTCGTGGCGTCGCTGCCGTTCGAGCTCGGCGGCAAGCCGGGCGGGGGCACGATCGTGCGTCAGCTGCCGGTAAAGCACTCGGGCGGCGTCCCCGCCATCGTGGTGGATACTCCCTCCGGCGCATCGCATCTCAAAGTCACTGCCCAGTCGATCGAGGAGCGGCGCGAAAAGAAGCTCTCGCTGCTGCTCGAGATCTCGAAAGAACTGTCCAAGCAGCAGGAGCTCGACCGCCTGCTCGACAAGGTGGTGGACTTCACGTTCCAGATCATGAACGTGGACCGCGTGTCCATCTTGCTACTCGAGGACCAGACGGGTGAGCTCGTGCCCCGAGTTTCCAAGGGGAAGACCGGCTCCGCGGCCGCGTCGAAGCACGTCCCGCAGTCGATCGCCCGCAAGGCCGTCGAAGAGCGCGTCGCCATCCTCTCCGACAACGCCGCCGCCGACGAGCGCTTCAAGGGCAAGTCGATCCTCATCCAGAGCGTGCGCAGCGCCATGTGCACGCCGCTCATGGGCACGGATCAGCAGGTGCTCGGCATCCTGTACGTGGACAACCTCACCGCCACCCACTCCTTCGCCGACGAAGATCTCGAATTCCTGATCGCTTTCGGCTCGCTCGCGGCGGTCGGCATCGAGAACTCCCGGCGCTCCGAGCGGCTGCGGCGCGAGGCGCTGGTGCTCTCCAACTTCCAACGCTACTTCTCTCCCAATATCGCCCAGGTCATCGCCCAGCAGCAGGACGCCGGCCGGCTGCCGAGCGAAAAGCGGCCGGTGGTGATCTTCTTCTCCGACATCCGCGGGTTCACCCCGATGTCGGAGACGATGAGCCCGGAGGGCATCGCGACCCTCCTCACGGACTACTTCACCGAGATGGTGGAGATCGTGTTCGAGCACGGCGGCACGCTCGACAAGTTCATGGGCGACGCGATCATGGCGTTGTGGGGCGCCCCCATCGTCCACGAGGACGATGCCGATCGGGCCATGGGGTGCGCGCTGGACCACCTCCGGGCGCTCGAGAAGCTCAACCGCAAGTGGCACGACGAGGGGCGACCCGAGCTCGGCATCGGCATCGGGATCAACTTCGGCGAGGTGTTCGCGGGCAACATCGGCTCGGACCGCCGACTCGAGTACACCGTGATCGGCGATGCCGTCAACACCGCCAGCCGGCTGTGCTCCAGCGCCGGCCCCAACGAGATTCTGATCTCCGAGCCTTTCTACCAGCAGCTGAAGCAGCCACCCAAGGTCGAGACCCTGGAGCCGATCCAGGTCAAAGGGAAGTCGAAGAAGGTCCCGGTTTATCGGGTGAAGCGGTAAGGCAGGCCGAAGCGCTCGAGCAGCTCGAGCGCGAGCCGGAGCGGCAGGCCCATCACGCCGAAAAAGTCGCCGCGGATCCCCACCACCAGCGCGGCACCTTTTCCCTGAATCGCATAGGCGCCCGCCTTGTCCATCGGCTCCCCGGTCGCGACGTACGCCGCGACCTGCTCGTTCGACAAGGGCCGAAAGGTTACTTCGGTGACGTCCAGGGCGTGCTCGAGCCGCCCGTCCTGCGCGACCGCGACCGCCGTCATCACTTGGTGAGTGCGGCCCGCGAGCCGCGCCAGCATCTCCGCCGCCTCGGCCGGCGTCTTCGGCTTCTCGAAGATCGCGCCGCGCAGCACCACGGTTGTATCGGCCGCGAGCACGATCTCGCCGCGCTCGCGGCCGGCCACGACGCGCGCCTTCTCGCCTGCCAGGCGCGTCACATAGCGCTCGGGCAGCTCCGAGCCGTCTCTCGTCTCGTCGACATCGGGAACCGCGACGCGGAACGACAGGCCGAGCATCTCGAGCAGCTGGCGCCGTCGGGGCGACCCACTCGCGAGGACGAAGCTCACTTCTCGAGCAGCAGGGTCACGGGCCCGTCGTTCACGAGCTCCACCTCCATCATCGCGCCGAACTCCCCCGTTTCCACCCGGGTCGCGCTCTCCGCTCCCCGTTCCCGCAGCAGTGCCACGAACCGCTCGTAGAGGGGGATGGCCACCTCGGGCGGAGCGGCGTCGATGAAGCTCGGCCGCCGGCCCTTGTGCACGTCGCCATAGAGAGTGAACTGCGAGACGACGAGCACCGCGCCGTGCACGTCCGCCAGCGCCAGATTCATCTTCCCTTCGGCGTCGCTGAAGACCCGCAGGCCGACCACCTTGTCGGCCATCCACGCGAGGCTGTCCTCCCCGTCCGAGGGGTGGAAGCCAGCCAGCACGAGAAAGCCCGCCCCGATCTTACCGGTCACTCTCCCGGCAACGCGCACTTCCGCACGCGAGACGCGCTGCAGGACGACCCTCACCGCCCCGTTTGCCTCACTCTACCGTCACGCTCTTCGCGAGATTTCTCGGCTGGTCTACGTTGCAGCCGCGGCGCACAGCGATGTAGTACGCGAGCAGCTGGAGCGGCAGCACCGTGAGCACGGGCGTCAGGAGATCGAGCGTCTCCGGCACCTCGACTTTGTGGTCAGCGAGCCGCGTGACGCCGGTGTCGCCCTCGGTGACGACCGCCATCACGCGCCCGCCGCGCGCCTTCACTTCCTCGATGTTGCTCACGACCTTCTGGTACACCGCGTCCTTGGGCGCGATGAACACGACCGGCATCAGGTCATCGATCAGCGCGATCGGGCCGTGCTTCATCTCGGCTGCGGGATAGCCCTCGGCATGGATGTAAGAGATCTCTTTGAGCTTGAGAGCGCCCTCGAGCGCGACGGGGAAGTTGTACCCCCGGCCGAGGTAGAGCACGTTC
>WNEW01000362.1_pt1 | contig 21743 bp, 23 predicted proteins | sample 5399891 | NCBI WGS metagenome assembly WNEW01 (sample SAMN13153336, study PRJNA577476) | soil metagenome | isolation source: 40 cm grassland meadow soil pre-rain plot 5 | place: USA:California | collected 2015-09-08 | reverse complement strand
AGCGACTCGCGCTCGGATTCCGGCAGCCGCGCCAGCGTCGGCATGAGGGCCTGCAGCCAGTCGTCGAGCGATTTGAGATCCACGAGCAGGTCGGTGCCGCGCCTGATCGTGGCGGTCACCCGCTCGCGCAGACGAACGAGATCGGGCTCCCGAATCGCCATGAGCGCCTCCTCACGCGAGCCCCTGCGCGATCCGGTCCAACAACTCGTCGGGACGGTCGACGTGCACGAAGTGGCTCGCGCCGTCGATCGTGTCGACGCGGCAACCCGCCGCCTGCAGCCGGCGAAGATCGGCGTCCGGGACGTGGTCCGACGCGCCGCCACGGATCACGTGGACGGTGTAGGGGCGCCGACGTTCGATGGCCGGCCAGAGATCCTCGACGCCGATCTCGGCGTAGAGCGCGGTCAGCGTCCGGCGGTCGATGCGCCAGCGGTAGGTGTCGCCTTCGCGGACGAGATTCAACAGCAGCCAGTCGATGGCCGCGGGCGGAAGCCCCGCCTGCCGGAACCAGGCGCGGAACGTCTGGCGGTCGCGCGCGGCGTCGGGCGCGTCGCCGAGCGCCTTGACGATGGCGGAGACGTCGGCGCCGGAGACCCGTGGCGACGGCGTGACGTCGAGCAGCGTCAGGTGTGCGAACGCCGTCGGCAAGAGCAGCGCGGCGCGCAGGGCCACGCGTCCGCCGAGCGAGTGGCCGACGAGCGTCCATGGCGCCGGAGTGTCGAGCGCGCGGGCCGTGTCGAGCACGTCGCGCGCGATCACGGTCAGGTCCGGCCGCGGCGGCAGCGGCGGCGAGTCGCCGTGGCCGGTGAGGTCGAGCGTGATGACGCTGCGGTCCGGCAGGCGCTGGGCGAGGCCGCGCGCGAGCGTCGCGAGGTTGCGCGCGGCGCCGAGGAAGCCGTGCAGCAGGAACAACGCGCGCGGCCCGACGCCGACGCGCGTGTGGGCGAGGACGCTCACACCTCGAGCACCATGCGTGCGGGATCCTCGAGCGCCTCCTTCACGCGCACGAGGAATGTCACGGCCTGCGCGCCGTCGACGAGACGGTGATCGTACGAGAGGGCCACGTACATCATCGGCCGGATCACGATCTCCCCCCCGCGCGCGACGGGCCGGTCCTCGATCTTGTGCATGCCGAGGATGCCCGACTGCGGCGGGTTGAGGATCGGCGTGGAGAGCAGCGAGCCGAACACGCCGCCGTTGGTGATCGTGAACGTGCCGCCCGCGAGGTCGCCCGGCGCCAGCTTGCCCTCGCGCGCGCGCCGCGCGACGTCGGCGATGGCCTTCTCGAGCGCGGCCAGGCTCAGGCCTTCCGCGCCGCGCACGACGGGCACCACGAGACCGCGCGGCGTGCTGACCGCGATGCCGAGGTGGACGTGGCGCGGCTTGACGATGTCGGTGCCGTCGATGCGCGCGTTGAGGATCGGCACCTCACGCAGCCCGTGGATCACCGCACGCGCGAACAGCGACATCAGCCCGAGGTCCACGCCGTGCCGGGACTTGAAGCGCTCGCGGTGGCGCGCGCGCAGCGCCATCAGCTCGCCGAGGTCGACCTCGTTGAAGGTGGTGAGGATGGCCGCCGTGCGCTGCGCCTCGACCAGGCGCGCGGCGATCGTGCGCCGCAGCTGACTCATCGGCTCGCGCTCGGCGTCCTCCTCGGCGTGCGCGCCCGCGCCCCGGCCATCGCCGTCGTGTGCCGCGCTCGGCGCCCGCGACGGCTCCACCGGACGTGGCGCCGGCGCGGGACCCGGGCGCGACGGCTCGGTCGGAGGTGGCGGCTCGGCCGGGCGTGACGGCTCGGCGCGGCGCGGCGGCTCGCGATGGGACGGCGGCTCGGCGCGCGGTGCGGCCGCCGCGCGCGTGGGCTCGCTCGGCGCCGCGGTTGCTCCGGCGGCGACGGGCTCGGTACGCGCGGGCGCCTCCGCCTTCGGCTCGCGCGTCGCGTCCTCGGTGATGCGTCCCACCACCGCGCCCGGCTGCACGCGCGAGCCGGCCGGCACCACGATGTGCAGACGCCCGGCGGTCTCCGCCTGCACCTCCATCGCGGCCTTCTCCGTCTCGAGCTCCAGCACGACCTCGTCGGCCTCGACGTGCGCGCCGTCGGCCTTGAGCCAGCGCACCAGCGTCGCCTCGTTGATGGACTCGCCGAGCTCCGGGATGCGGATCTCGGCGGCCATCAACCCTCCAGCGCCTGCTCGAGGATCGCCTGCTCCTCGGCCTGATGGATCTGATGGGAGCCCGTCGCGACGCTCGCGGCCTCGACGCGACCGATGTAGGAGAAGCGGACGTCCGGCCGGAGCAGCGGTGACAGCAGCGGCCGCACGAACCACCACGCGCCCTGGTTGGCCGGCTCCTCCTGCACCCAGCAGACCTCGGTCGCGGCCGCGTAACGCGCGAGCAGCGCGCGCACCTCGTCGGTCGGGAACGGGTAGATCTGCTCGATGCGAACGAGCGCCACGTCGTCGCGCCGCCTCTCGCGTCGGGCGGCGTCGAGCGCATAGAAGATCTTTCCCGTGCAGATCACGAGGCGCCGTGGCGCCGACGGCGGCCGTGGATCGTCGAGTGTCAGCCGGAACCCGCCGTCGGTCAGCTCGCGGAGCATCGAGACGGCCTGCGGATGCCGCAGCAGGCTCTTGGGCGACATCACCACGAGCGGCTTGCGGAAGTGGCGCTGGATCTGGCGCCGCAGTGCGTGGAAGATCTGCGCCGGCGTTGTCGGCACGATCACCTGGATATTCCGGTCCGCGCAGAGCTGCAGGAAACGCTCGAGCCGCGCGCTCGAGTGCTCGGAGCCCTGGCCCTCGTAGCCGTGCGGCAGCAGCAGCACGAGCCCGCTCATCCGCTGCCACTTCGATTCGCCGCTCGCGATGAACTGGTCGATGATCACCTGCGCGCTGTTGACGAAGTCCCCGAACTGCGCCTCCCACACGGTGAGGCGACGCGGGTCGCCGCTCGACATACCGTATTCGAAGCCGAGCACGGCCTCCTCGCTGAGGGGGCTGTTGACGGCCTCGAGCAGCGCCTGGCCGTCCTGCACGTGGTTGAGCGGCACCCACGGCCGCCCGTCCTTGGCGTCGAAGATGGCCGCGTGGCGATGGCCGAACGTGCCGCGCACGGTGTCTTGCCCGCTCACGCGCACCGGCGTTCCCTCCAGCAGGAGGCTGCCATACGCGAGCGTCTCGGCGGTGCCCCAGTCGAGATCCTCACCGCGCGCGACGCGCGCGCGCCGGTCCTCGAGCAGCTTTTTGACGCGCGGATTCGGCGTGAAGTCCGCGGGCAGCCGCACCAGCGCCTCGCCGATCGCGCCGAGCCGCTCGGCCGGCGCGCGGGTGTCGGCGCTCCAGTCCTCACCGGCCCAGCCGAGCCCGCGCCAGACGCCGCCGAACGCGAAGACTTGTTGTCGCGGCATCTCCTTGCGCGCGGTGGCCAGTGCCGCCTCCAGCGCGGCGCGGCGCGCACGGCGCATCTCGGCCAGCTGCGCCTCGTCCACGACGCCCGCCTCGACCAGGCGCTTGGTGTAGCGCTCGACGACCGAAGGATGGTTGCGGATCTGCTCGTACATCACCGGCTGCGTCGGCGTCGGATCGTCGAGCTCGTTGTGGCCGTGGCGCCGGTAGCACACGAAGTCGATGAAGACGTCGGCGCGGAAGGCCTGGCGATAGCCCGCGGCCAGCCGTGCGGCCTGCACGGCCGCCTCCGGATCGTCGGCGTTGACGTGGAAGACGGGCGCGCGCAGCACCTGCGCGGGGTCCGACGGGTAGCGCGTGAAGAGGTATTCCTCCGGCGAGGTCGTGAAGCCGATCTGGTTGTTGACGATGACGTGGATGGTCCCGCCCGTGGTGAAGCCGGGCAGCGGCGACAGCGCGAGCGTCTCGTAGACGATGCCCTGGCCCATGAAGGCGGCGTCGCCGTGCAGCAGCACCGGCGCCACGCGCCGGCGGTCGCGGTCGTCGCGATACGCCTGCTTGGCGCGCACGATGCCCTCGACCACGGGGTTCACGGACTCCAGATGGCTCGGGTTCGACGTCAGCGACAAATGGACCTCGCGGCCCGCGCGCGTGAGGCGGTCGCGCGAGTAGCCCAGGTGGTACTTGACGTCGCCGTCGCCGAGGATGTCGTCGGGCAGCGGCGCGCCCTCGAACTCGGCGAAGATCATCTCGTAGGGCTTCTCCAGCACGTGCGCGAGCACGTTGAGGCGCCCGCGGTGGGCCATGCCCAGCACCATCTCGGCGACCTCGAGGCGCGCCGATTCCTCGACGAGCGTGTCGAGCAGCGGCACGAGCGCCTCGCCGCCCTCCAGCGAGAAGCGCTTCTGGCCCGGGTAGCGCGCCTGCAAGAACTGCTCGAAGGTTTCCGCGGTGACCAGCCGCTCGAGCATGGCGCGGCGATCGTCGGCTTCGATCGCGGGATGGTTGCGGCGGGGCTCCATGCGCTCCTGCAGCCACTCGCGACGCGCCTTGTCGGCCACCGAAAGGTACTCGACGCCCAGCGTGCCGCAGTACGTCTCGCGCAGGGCGGCGATCAGCTCGCGCAGCGGACCGCGTGTGCCGCCCTTGAACGGCGCCCAGTCCACGACGCGGTCGAGGTCGCGCTCGCCGAAGCCCAGCTCCGACAGCCGCAGCAGCGGATGCTCGCGCGGGCTGCCGCCGAGCGGGTCGAGGTCCGCCACGAGGTGCCCGAGCTCCCGATAGGTGTGCACGAGCTCGGCGATCGAGCCGCCGGGACGCGCGCCGTCGCGCAGGGCCAGATCGAAGCCGGCGAAGACGAGGGCCCAGCGTTCGTCCACCGCGGCGGGATCGCGAAGGTACTCGCGGTAGAGGGCGTCGACGTACTCGGGGTTGGCGCGCGCGATCTCGTCGAAGGGCAACACGCTTCAGCCTACACCCTCACACGACCCGGAAAACCTCCACCTCGTCGGATTTTCCCTTCACGCGCACGGCCGGCAGCCGTTCCAGCGTCACGTCGCCGCCGAGTCGCCGCGCCGTCGTCGCGCTCACGAGGATGTCGCCGCCGACGTCCTTGGTCAGGCCCTGGATGCGAGAGGCCAGGTTCACGGTGTCGCCGACGAGCGCGTACGAGAGTCGCTCGCGGCTGCCGATGGCGCCGGCGAGGACGGCACCGGTGTGCACGCCGATGCCGTGGCGCAGCGGGCGCGCTCGGCCGGCGTTCCACGCCCGCAGGCGCGCGCGCATGTCCAGCGCGGCGCCCACCGCGCGCGCCGCGTGATCGGCGGCCGGCACCGGCGCGCCGAAGACCGCCTCGATCTCGTCGCCGATGAACTGCAGCACGAGCCCGCCGTGGGCGCGGATGGCCGCCTCCATCTCGGCGAAGTAGCCGTTGAGGTCGCGCACGACCTGGCGCGGCTCGGTCGATTCCACCCACGGCGTGAAGTCGCGCAGGTCGGCGAACAGCACGGTGACCTCGCGCTGCTCGCCCTCGACCGTCACCCGCCCCGCCAGGATCTCGTCGCGCACCTCGCGCGTGACGTAGCGTCCGAACGCGTCCTTGATGGCTTCCCGCTCGCGCAGGCCGTCGAGCATGCGGTTGAAGCCCTCGGTCGCGGCGCCGATCTCGTCGGTGGAGACCACGGGACAGCCGGCGTCGAGCTCGCCCCGCTCTACACGCGCCATCGCGAACGTGAGGCCGAGGAGCGGCGCGGCGACGCTGTCGGACACCACCAGCGACAGGCGTACCGCCGCCACGATCCCGGCCACGATGAAGAAGGCGATCACCGTCAGCATCTCGCCGAGCATGGCGCCGGCGTTGCCGGGCTCGGCGGCGGCGAGCCGGCTGCGGCGCCAGGCCACGATGCCGAGCAACAGCAGCGGACCGACGCTGGTCAGGAGGAAGACGACGAGCAGGCGCGCGCGAACGGGCAGGCGCGGCACGCCGCGCACCGCGCTCAGGCCGCCCGTCGGAAAGAACCGGGGCAGCTCCTGCCGCCAGCGGTTCTCGACCGAGAAGAACACGATGACGGCGGTGACCGCGCCGCCGACCGCGGTGATGCCGATGATGGCCCGCAAGGCCGTGCCGACCGTGAGCGGCCAGCCGGCCAGGAGCGGCCCCACGACGCCGAAGATCACGCCGGCCACCACCCAGTTGGACAGCGTGATGCCGGCCATCATCCAGGGAAGCAGCAGCGCGCGGCGCCGGGCCTCCGCCGCGCCCGGATCGCCGGCGAGCATCGGCGCCGCCCAGCGGGCGGCGAGTCGCGCGCCCATCACCGTGAGCGCGATGAAGGCGACGACGGAAAACACGATCTCGGGCCACGTCAGCTCGGGACCGGAGGTGACCGGATCGATGAAGCGGAAGTAGACGAACGCCATCGCCGCGCCGAACAGGTTGGCGAGCCGCGCGCGCCACGAGATCGACCGGCGGCGGGCCGATGCGGCCTCCGTCATCCGTGCGTCGGCGTCGACCGCCACGTCTACTGCCAGACGGCGGGCTCGAGCGCCAGCCTGACGCCGAAGCGCTCGGCGACCGAATCTTGAAGGCGACGCGCGAACGCCAGCACGTCGGTCGCGCGCGCGCCGTCGTGCGCGACGATCGCGAGCGCGTGCGCCGTCGACAGCCCGACGGCGCCCTCACGCTGGCCGCGCCGGAATCCGGCGCGCTCGATCAGCCACGCCGCCGAGAGCTTCACGCCGCCGTCGCCCTGGGGCCAGCGCGGCAGGTTGCGCTCGCCCGCGCGCTCGGCGACGCGCTCCGCGGCCTCGCGCGGCACGACCGGATTCGTGAAGAACGAGCCGCACGAGCGCCGGTTGGGGTCGCCGGGGATCAGCACCATCGACTTCGTGCGGCGAATCGCGAGCACGCTCGTCCGAACGTCGCTCAGCGTCGGCGCCGTCAGCGCGCGCGCGGCCACGTCGCGCGCGACGTCGGCGTAGCCCAGTGTCGGCGCGCCGCCCGGGCGCAGCCGGTACGTCACGGCGAGCACCACGTAGCGCCCCGGCTCCCGGCTCTTGAACGCGCTGTCGCGATAGCCGAAGCCGCACTGCGCCGGCGAGAGCGTGACCGCGTCGCCCGACGACGTGTCCAGCGCGCGCACGGCGACCACCGTGTCGCTCACCTCCTGGCCGTACGCGCCGACGTTCTGCATCGGCGTGGCGCCGACGAGGCCGGGGATGCCGGAGAGGCACTCGAGTCCCGCCCAGTCGTGGGCGACCGCGAACGCGACGAGATCGTCCCACGGCTCGCCGGCGGCGGCCGTGACCTCGACGGCGCCCCGCACCTCGCGCGTCGTCACCCCCCGCAGGCCGATCTGCACCACGAGCGCGTCGACGCCGGCGTCGGGGACGACGACGTTGGAGCCGCCGCCGAGAATCCGCACCGCCACGCCACGCGCGCGCGCCCACGCGAGCGCGGCCCGCAGCGTCGCCTCGTCGGTCGCCTCCACGAACCAGCGCGCCGCGCCGCCGAGACCGAGCGTCGTGTAGGGTGCCAGGGCCACGCCCTCGCGCACGGACAGCGCCACGGGCGCCGGCTTCATGGAGGCGGCGCCCCCGCTCCGCGCGGCGCCGGCGGCAGGTAGCCGAGCAGGAACACGTTGAGGTGGACGAGCAGCAGCTTGTTCCACGCGACGCTCGCCTCGAGCGCGCGTGCGGGCGGCAGCGCCGCGGCGAAGAGGCCGGCGAGCGCCGACTGCGCGAGGCTGATCGCGTTGACGACGAGCTCCGCCGGCACGACGCCGCCGGGGCCGGTGGCGCGGTGACTGTGGGAGAGCCCGACGGCAAGGAGGTAGTACGACGACTCGTGCGTGACGGCGGCCTGCGCGGTCTCGCGCAGCCAGCGCCCGAGGCTGTGCTTGCGGCGCTCGATCCGCGCGGCGTCGGGCGCGCCGTCGGGCCCGAGGAAGAAGCGCGCGGAGTCCGGGAACTTCAGAAAGTGTTCGTAGAGCGCGGCGGTCAGCTCGGCCTCGCGCTCGAGCACCACCGGGGCACTCGCCCGCACCGTGGCGGCGTCGGCCTCGCCGAAGCCGACGAAGTCGCACAGCTCGCGCACGTAGCGCGGCATGTCGGTGGCGGGAAGCCACCCGCTTGTCCTCCCGGAGGGAGGGGTCACGGCATGAGCCGCGTGCCCGACCAGGCGCCGCCGGCGAAGCGGTCGCCGTCGCGCGTCAGCGGCCGGATCCAGCGCGCGCGGTCGTGCGCGCGCCCCGGCTGGCCCACCCAGAGCTCGACGCGCTCCGCCCACACGCGATAGCCGCCCCAGCGCTTGGGCCGTGGGATCTCGCCGCCGCCCGCGTGCGCGGTGACGTCGGCGATGCGGGCGAGCAGCGCGGCGCGCGAGGCGAGCGGCCGGCTCTGCTCGCTGGCGGCGGCGGCCGCGCGCGCGTCGCGCGGGCGGCCGGCCCAGTACGCGTCGCTCTCGGCGTCCGCCACGTCGGTGACCGGCCCCGCGACACGGATCTGGCGCTCCACGGCATCCCAGTGGAAGACGAGCGCCGCCCACGGGCGCGCGGCGAGCTCGGCGCCCTTGTCGCTGTCGCGGTCGCTGTAGAACACGAGCGTGCCCGGCGCCGCGTCGAAGCCGCGGCAGATCACCATGCGCGCCGCCGGACGGCCGTCGGCGCCGACCGTCGCGAGCGTCATCGCCGTCGAGTTGCGGACCGTCGTCGCGGCTTCGGCGAGCCACGCGGCGACGAGCGGCATGGGATCGGCGGGCAGCGTGTCGGGCAGCGGGGGAATCGCCTGCGCCATGTCGCAGGCCACCGTATCATGACGCATGCCCTTCAAGACCTTCACGCTGCGCGAGCGCCCGGAGCTCGAGGACGAGTTCGAAAAGCTGGCCGACGCGTCGTGGCCGCGCTTCCTGCGCCAGCGGGACGCCCTCGGCTATGGGCAGTACTGGCCGCGGCTCTTCACGACGTGGGCCGACTGGCAGCTGCTGATCGTGGACGAGCTGGGTCCGACGATCGCGGCCACCCACGCCGTGCCGCTCGTCTGGAGCGGCACCGTCGACGATCTGCCCTCGAGCATCGCAGACATCCTGCGCCGCGCGCAGGCGGACCACGACGCGGGGCGCACGCCGAACGCGCTCTGCGCGCTGGCGGCGATGGTGGCCGAGCGCTTCCGCGGCACGGGCATGAGTCCCGTTGCCGTGCGCGCGATGGTGAGCCTGGCGCGCGCGCGCGGCCTGCGCGCGCTGATCGCGCCCGTGCGACCCGCGAACAAGAGCGTCTATCCGCTCGCCCCGATGGAGCGCTACGTGCGGTGGACCAACGAGGACGGCCTGCCGCTCGACCCGTGGATCCGCGTCCACGCGCGTCTGGGCGCCGAGATCCTCGGCGTCGCGCCGCGCGCGCTCGTCATCGTCGGCACGGTCCCCGACTGGGAGCGCTGGACCGACATGCGCTTTCCCGACCCCGGCCCGTACGTCGTGCCCGGCGCGCTGCAGCCGGTCGTCATCGATCGCCAGGCGGACGAGGGGCGCTACGAAGACCCCAACGTCTGGATGCGGCACGCGATCGACTGAGGAGGGCTCAAACCTTCCCGACCAGCGCGCGGCGCAGCTGGTCCAGATGGTTGTCGTCGTGCCAGGCGATCATCGTCGCGAAGTCCTCGACGGTCATCCGACCGCGAACGGGATGAATACCTCCGCGCTGCCACTGCGCGGGGGTCAGGGCCTGGAGGTGGGCGAGCAACCCTTCGCGACGCGCGCGGAAGGTCGCCAGCGCGTGGGCCGCGTCGTTGCGGAGATACTGGCGGTCCTCCGCCCAGCGGTCGGGCGTGTCGAGCGTGCGGCTGCTTCGCGACCTCGTCCAGCGTCGGCATCAGAAGATGGCCAGCGGGTGCGCGGGGGCGCCGGTGGCGCCGACGAGCCGCAGCGGCGTCGCCGTGAAGAGGAACTCGTAGCGGGCCTCCTCGGCACACGCCCGGGCCAGCCGCTCCGGGTTCGTGTTGTCCACCAGGGCCAGGCCGAGGAACGGGATGGCCAGATGCACGCCCATGCCGAAGCCGGCGTAGCCGATCGGCCGCTCGTCCATCATGTCCCACGAGATCGCCGCGATGTCCTTCTCGCGGAACCACTCGAGACACGAGATGTGCAGTCCCGGGTGCGGCGACACCCGCGGCACCCAGTCGGGATTCTCGCGGCGAAACTTCTCGTCGCCGCTGCGCACGACGACCACGTCGCCCGGCTCCACGCGCACGCCGAACCGCGCGGCCGTCTCGTCCAGCTCCCTCGGCGTCACCGGGTTGCCGACGGTCACGTAGCCCTCCGGCCGCCCGGCCGCGACGTCGAGCAGCACGCCGCGCGTGAGGATGCCGTCGAAGAGCGGGTCGATCGGACACCAGGTCGAGCCGGCGGCGGAGAGGCTGTCGATGAAGGGGCGGCCGTTGTAGAGCTCCCCGTCCCAGCCGACGTGGCAGAGCGCGTCGACGTGGGTGATCCAGAAGCCGTGGTAGACGAGGTCGAAGCGGTCGAGCACGACGTCGGCGCGCTCGCGCTTGGACGGGAACGTCGCGTGATACATGAACTGCAGATGCGGCTGCGCGACGATCTCGCGCGAGAGCGAGACGGTGCGCCCGGTCTTCACCAGCGCGCGCGCGGCTGCGCGGCGCGCGTCGGTGATGAGATTGACGGTGCCGCGCTGGTCCTCGTGCCCCCAGCGTCCCCAGTTGTTGAGCCGCTTGAAGTACGACTCCACGTCGGCCTGCGTCGGCAGCTTGGCTCCGGGCATGCTCGCCTCCTCGCGGGAGATGGCCGAGTATGCCACGCCGGGACGGCGACAGCGCTCGAGCTGGTCGCGGAGAGGGATCAGCGGCAGGTAGAACGCGTAGAACGCGTTGCAGACGCGGTGGGCGCCGCCACTCGTCGTAGGTCACCCACTGCCCGTCGACGCCGCGCAGGTGGTCGAAGGCGGGATATCATGACGTCCGTGCGCCGCGTGATTCGCACCATGTGCCCGATGAACTGCCACCCCACGCTGTGCGGGATGCTCGTGGAGGTCGAGGACGGCCGCGTGACGCGCGTGACCGGCGACCCCGACAACCCCGACAGCCGGGGGTTCTTGTGCGTGCGCGGCCAGGCCGCGCCCGAGATCCTCGACAATCGGCGGCGCCTGCTCTATCCGATGACGCGGGACACGCGCCGCGCGCCGTGGCGGCGCGTGACGTGGGACGAGGCGCTCGACGCGATCGTGGCGCGCATGCGCGCGGCCGGCCGCGAGGCCGTCGCGACCTGGCCGGGCCACGGCATCTTCGCCAACAACTACGGCACGCGGATCCACTCCCACCTGCTGCGGCGGTTCTCCAACATCTACGGGTGCCAGTGGTGGAGCCCGGCCATCATCTGCTGGGCGCTGGGAGGCTTCGGCCTCGGCCTGACGGGCCTGCTGGAGCCGAACACCAAAGAGGACATGGGCGAGCACGCGAGCCTGATCGTCCTGTGGGGCGCCAACCTCACGAGCCAGCCCAATACGGCGCGCCACCTCGCCGCGGCGCGGCGCCGCGGCGCGGGTGTGGTCACCATCGACGTTCGCGAGACGGAGGCGGCCGCACTCTCCGACGACACGCTGCTGATCCGGCCGGGCACCGACGCCGCGCTCGCGCTGGCCATGTTGCACGTCATCGTCGCCGAGGGCCTGGTCGATCGCGAGTTCGTCGCGCGCCACACGGTCGGCGTCGAGCGCCTCGTCGCGCATCTCGACGCGCACACGCCCGCGTGGGCGGCGTCCATCACGGGCATCGCGGCCGAGCGCATCGTCGCGCTCGCCCGCCGCTACGCGACCACGCGGCCGGCGATGATCGTCGTGGGCGGCTCGTCGATGCACAAGGCGTCCAACGGCTGGCACGCCGCGCGGGCCATCGCCTGCCTCCCCGCGCTGACGGGCCAGGTCGGCATCGCGGGCGGCGGGCTCGGGCCCCGCCACGGCGCCAGCCTGCGCGGCCAGGTGCTCGGCAACATCGTGGCGCTCGAGCGACGGCCGCCGCGCGACGACGTGCCGAATCAGATGTCGCGTATCACCGAGGCGCTCGTGAGCCGACGCGTGCGCGTGCTGCTGCTGTTCGGCACCGACATGCTCTCGTCGTTCGCCGACGCCAACCGCGTGGCCGAAGGGCTCGCACGGCAGGACCTCGTCGTCTCGTACGACCTCTTCGAGAACGACACGGCGCGGCGCTTCGCGGACATCCTGCTGCCGTCCACCTCCTGGGTGGAGGAGCTCGGCTGCAAGGCGACGAACACGCACCTCTACCTCATGCCGCCGGCGGTGGCGGCGCCCGGCGAGACGCGCTCGCTCCCGTGGGTGCTGCGCGCGCTGGCCGAGCGGCTCGGCCTCGACGATTTCTTCCCGTGGAAGGACGACGCGGCGCTGATCGACACGATGCTCGACGCGCCGGCGACGGGCCACGCCACCGTCGAGGCCCTGGCCGCCGAGGGCGGCATGCGCGCGATGAACGTCTCGCACGTCGGCCATCCCGACCTCACGTTCCCCACCCCGTCGGGCAAGCTCGAATTCTTCTCGGAGCGCGCGGTGCGTCTCGGCCTGCCCGGGCTGCCGGTCTTCGAGCCTCCGGCCGAGTCCTCCTATCCGCTGACGCTGCGTCATGGCCGCACCCTGACGGCGTTCCACGGCTTCTACGATCACGGCCTCGCGCTGCCGAGCCTCGCCAAGGCGGATCCCGAGCCCGTGCTGTGGATCTCGCCCGCCGACGCCGCGTCGCGCGGCGTCGCCGACGGCGCCGCGATCACCATGCGCAACGCGCGTGGCGAGATGCATTGCCGCGCTCACGTCACGCCGCGGATTCCCACCGGCACCGTCTGGATGCGCGACGGCTGGTCGGAGCTGAACACGCTGACGTCCGGCGACGCGGTCCTGCCCGACGCCGCCGTCGACGTGCTGGGCTTCTCCGCGGGACAGGCGTCGTTCGACGCCCGCGTCGAGGTGGCGCCGGTCGTGGAGTCGCCCGCTAGAACTTGATCCGACCGGCGAGGATGTCGCGCCACATCACCCAGTCCCCCATAAAGGAGTAGACGGGGTAGATGAAGGTCGCGGGGCGGTTCTTCTCGAAGAAGAAATGCCCGATCCACGCGAAGAGATAGCCGGCGACGAGTCCGCCGATCACGTACCAGGCGCGGCCCGTGACCAACGCCGTCAGCAGGCAGACGACGCCGATCGTCGTTCCGACGAAATGCAGCCGCCGGCACGTCCGGTTGCTGTGCTCGGAGAGGTAGAACGGATAGAACTCGCCGAACGTCGCGTACCGCTTGGTCTGGCTCACGCGCCGAGTGTCGGCCAACGGGGGCCCCTGCGCAACTCGCCCGGCGCGCGTCTCACTCGGCGCGCTCGCCGCGGTGCTGTCCGATGAAGCTCGCGATGACGTCCGCCGCCGCGGCGGGATTCGTGTACAGCGCGAGATGAGGACCGTCGATGGTCGCCACGCGCGCCGACGGGATCGCGCGCGCCACCGCGCGCGCGTTCCAGCGCGGCACGACGACATCGCTGGACCCGGCCAGGTAGAGCACCGGGACGTCACGCGTGAGCCTCGACCGGCGTTCCATGCCCAGAATCGCCCGCGCCCGGGCGGCGAGAATCGACGGCGGAACGCGTGACCGGCACTCCGCCCTGTCGCGTCGAAAAGCGTCCGACGAGTATCGGCCGAACAGCGCCAGGACTTCAGACACCAACGGAATCAGCCGCGCCGCGGAAGCCGTGGCCGCACGTCGGAGAAAGCGGACGAAGGGCCACGGCACGGAAATGAAGGAGGCGCAGAGAAGGACGCCGCGCAGCCCCGTCGGCGCTTCCGCGGCCATCATCAGCGCGAGCGGACCCGAAAACGACCAGCCGAGGAGAAAGAAGTCGTCGCAGCCGCGACACGCCTCGCGCACGACCGGCAAGAGGCTGCGATAGTCGTTGTCGCCCGAGACAGGGTACTCGACGCACCGTGCCTCGATCCATGGCGGCAGCGCGGCCACCAGTGGCCGAAAGAAGATGTCGGTGCCGTCGAGTCCCGGCAGCAGGATCAACGTGACGCGACGCTCAGTCACCGCGCTCGCAGAGCGTCTTCAGCGGATCGGGGCCCACGCGCGCGCCGAAGTTGGCGACGAACCAGACGATTGGGATCAGCACCCACGGCATGCCGTGGTTCCTGAGTGTCACGACCTTGGTGACGTAGCTCTTGCCGGCCATCTCGCGCAGCGTGATGCGCTCGTGAATCTCCATCCCCGGCCGGATGCCCGGGCCCGTCGGGTTCGAGTGCCGAAGCTCGAGCACGCGTCCGTCGCGGATCTCCGTCGCGACCGTCACGCACTGGATCGACTTGTTGTTCCACAGATAGTGGGTCGTGAACGGCTGGCCCAGTCGGAACTCCCCGGTCGCGTCCATCGAGCTGATCTTCGTGTTCCACTTCGCGAAGTGCTCGGGCCGGATGACGTACGGCCAGACCTTCGCCGCCGGCCGATCGACCACGTAGCGCTCGCGGATCTTCATCGACCCCGCCTCAGTGCTGGACCGACGGCACCCACGCCGTCGTGCGCCCGCCGATCGTGTCGTGGCGGATCTTCTCGCCGCGCGCCGTGTAGGCCTTGGGATTCCGGCCCCAGCGATCGTGGAAGAGCCACGTGCGCGGATAGCGGTCGCTGTCGTTGCGCGCGCGCACCGACACCGCGATGACGCGCGCGAGCGCCGTCCGCAGCCGCCGGATCTCGTCGTCCTTCAGCGTGCCGGCGCGCCGGCGCGGGTCGATCCGCGCCTGGTAGAGCACCTCGTCGGCGATCCAGTTGCCGACGCCGGCGGCGAACGACTGGTCGAGCAACAGCGCCTTCATCGGCGACGAGCGCGCGCCCACCAGGCGCTTGAACGAGGCCGGCGGCGGCAGCCCGCGCCACGCGTCGAATCCGAGCAGGCTGATCGGCGGCTCCGCCGCGGGATCCACGCGCAGCCGCGCGCGGCCCAGCCGGCGCGCGTCGGCGAAGGCGAGCGCGCCCCCGTCGTCGAACGTCAGGATCAGTTTCGCGAAGCGCGGCGGCCACGCGAGGCCGGGACCCTTCGCGCCGTGGGCGACCAGCCGCAGCGTGCCGCGGCCCGGCGTGTGGAAGCCGCCGGTCATCCCGAAGTGCATGCAGGGCCACGGCCGGCGGTCCAGCTCGAACCAGAGATGCTTGCCGTGCCGCTTCACCGCCCGCACGCGCCGGCCGCGCAGCGCGCGGCGCCAGCGGGCGGCGGGAATGCGCTCGAACACGAGGGGATCGTCCGCGCACCACACCTCGACGATGCGCCGGCCGCGCGCGACGCGCTCGGCCGCCCGGCGCGCCGCCTCCACTTCCGGCAGCTCAGGCATCGGCGTCGGTGGCGAGGCCCGGCACGATGCGCGTGCTCGGCATGCGACGGAACACCTCGGGCGAGGTGCGGATCTTGGTATCGCGGCCGCCGCCGCCGAGGATGAGCCAGTCGAGCGCCATCAGCCGGTCGTCCACGTAGAGGGGCACGTCGGGCGGCAGCGCGAACACCGTGACGCCGCCGATCATCATGCCCGTCAGCGCCATCGTCTCCTCCGACGACGCGAACGAGACCCGGGAGGCGCCCATCAGCTTCTTCACCGCGTGGTTGACGTCGAGCCGCGTGGTGGCCAGCACGACGCACGCGCAGTACTGCTTCGGCTCCTTCTTGCTGGCCACGATGATCGTGTTGGCGGAGTTGGCGGGCGGGATGCCGTACTTCTCGCAGAACCGCGCGGTGTCGGCGAAGTCGGGATCGATGCGCATGACCTCGTAGGGGACGCCGAGGGCATCGAGCGAGGCGCGCACGCGCGCGTCGATGTCGGTCATCGCGCGTCCACGAAGACGGTGCCGAGGTCGGGCGCGGGCGCGCCGAGACCGCTCACCGGGCGCGACGACGGCACGATCTCGATGGCCGTCGGTCCCTCCTCGCCGGTCGGCTGGATCTGCACCGCGATGCGGAGCGGCGATTGGGCCCAGCGGAACACGTGCAGTCCCCCCTCGAGCGACGCGTCGCCGCCGAGCAGCGTCGCCCACTGGCGGCGCGCGCGCTCGGCGGAGTGCGCGGAGAGCCGCAGGCCGAGCAGCTGAACGGGCGGCGGCGCGGCGGCGGGCATCGGCGGCGGCTTGCGCCAGTGGGCGCGCGGCGGGTCGTCGGGCGACTCGACGACCTGCACGACGATGCCGAGCGCCTCCTTGGGATGCAGGAACGCCTCCTTCCAGCGCGGCACGCTCGCGTTGTACCCGACGACGCCGTACCCGAGCGCCGCCGCGCGGGCGCGCGCCTCGTCGAGGCTCGGCACCTTGAACGTGACGTGATGAACGCCGGGTCCGCGCGCGGCGAGGAAGCGGTGCAGGAAGCCGTCGGCGCCGCGCGGCTCGAGCACCTCGATGCGCCCGCCGCCGTCGAACTCCCACTGGCCGAAGCGGAAGACGTCCGCGGACATTCCGAAATACGGCACGCCGCCGAGCACGCCCATCAGGTACGGCGGCGCGTCGGCGATGCGCCGCGCCGCGATGGCGATGTGATCGAACTGGATCCCGGACACCAGCGAACGAGTGTACCCTAGCCGACCATGAAAACCAGGCTGGGGATCGTCGGAGCGGGCGCGATCGGGAGCGTGGTGGGCGGGCTGCTCGCGAAGGCGGGGCACGACGTGACGCTGATCGATCAGTGGCCCGAGCACGTGGAGGCGATTCGCCGCCGCGGCCTGCGGCTGACCGGCACCTGCGGTGAGCACACGATCACCGTCAACGCCCTGCACCTGCACGAGGCGCAGTCGATCGCCGAGCCGTTCGACCTCCTCTTCGTGGCCGTGAAGTCGTACGACACGGAGTGGGCCACGCGGCTCGGCGTGCAATATCTCAAGGACGACGGCCTCGTCGTGGACTTCCAGAACGGGATCAACGACCACCGCGTGGCCGCGGTCGCCGGCGCGCATCGCACGCTCGGCTGCGTGATCACCATCGGCGCCGGCATGTACGAGCCGGGTGTGGCCATGCGCACGGACTCGGGGCGGCTCGGCTTCAAGATCGGCGAGCACGACGGGCGCGACACCGAGCGCGCGCGACGCATCGCCGAGCTGCTCACCGCCGTGGCCGGCGCGAAGGTGACCACCAACCTCTGGGGCGAGCGCTGGTCCAAGCTGGCCGTGAACTGCATGCTGAACCCGCTCGCCGGCCTCAGCGGCCTCGGCACCGCGGAATGCCGCACCGAGCCCGGCGCGCGACGGATCGCCGTCCACCTGGGAGCCGAGGTCATCCGTGTCGGCCGCGCCAACGGCTTCGAGGTCGAGCCGCCGATGGGGATCGCCGCGCAGCGCTACGTCGACGCGGCCGACGGCCGCGGGCTGGAGGAGGTCGAAGCCGACCTGGGCGGGGACGCGACGTCGCGCGCGGGAGGCCGGCCGTCGATGCTGCAGGACGTGATGCGCGGGCGCCGCACCGAGATCGAGCAGCTGAACGGCTTCGTCGTGGAGGAAGGCCGCCGCGTCGGCGTCAAGACGCCCTTCAACGACAAGGTCGTGGAGCTCTACCGCGCGCGCGGCCCCCGCTTCGCGCCCGACCCGGCGAATCTCAAACCACTCCTGGAGATGTTGACATGAGCGCACGACTTCCGTACGTCGAGACACCACCGCCCGAGCTCGCATCCGTCTACGACGAGATGAAGAAGGCGACCGGCCGCGTGCTCAACATCACGAAGCTGATGGCGCACCACCCGCCGACGGTGGCGCCCTTCCAGGCGTGGTATCGCACCACGCGCGAGGGGCCGCTCGATCTGAAATTGCGCCAGCTCGCCTACGTCAAGACGTCGCAGCTCAACCGCTGCGAGTACTGAACCGTCCACAACACGGCCCTCGGTCAGAGGGCCGGCGTGCCGAAGGAGAAGTTCGACGCGCTGCCGCAGTACGAGACGAGCCCGCTCTTCGACGAGCTCGAGCGCCTGGTGATCCGCTACGCCGAGCAGATGACGACGCGCGTGCAGGTCGATCCGGCGCTCGTCGAGCAGCTCAAGAAGCAGCTGAACGCGCAGCAGCTCGTGCAGCTGACGCTGAGCATCGCGGCCGCCAACTTCACCAACCGCTTCAACGAGGCGCTCGGCACCGAGCTGGAGAGCCGGCATTGAGGGTCGGCGTCTCGCTCACCAGCGCCTACAGCGTCGACGATCCGCGGGCGGGCGCGCGCATGATGATCGAGCGCGCGGCCGCCGCGCGAAAGGCGGATCTCGACTCGCTGTTCGTCGGCGATCACCATTCGACGCCGGGCAAGTATTACCAGAACGTGCCGATGCTCGGCCGCCTGCTCGCGGAGTGGAGCGACAAGCCCGCCGGCTGCCTGTTCCTGCTGCCGCTCTGGAACCCGGTGCTGATCGCCGAGCAGGTCGGCACGCTGGCCGCCATCATGCGCGGGCGCTTCATCTTCCAGTGCGGGCTCGGCGAGGACGACGCGCAATTCCGCGCGATGGGCGCCTCGCTCAAGAGTCGCGTGACCGCGTTCGAGGAGTCGCTCTCGGCGCTGCGGCGGCTCTTCGCGGGCCAGACGGTGACCGCGTCGGGGGTCTTCTCGTTCGACTCCGCGCGCGTGACGCTGAAGCCGGCCGAGCCGGTCGAGGTCTGGATCGGCGCCACCGCGCCCCCGGCGATCGATCGCGCGGCGCGACTGGGCGACGCGTGGCTGGCGTCGCCGGGGCTCACGTTCGACGTCGCGCGCGAGAAGATCGCCTACTACCGTGAGCGCTGCAAGGCGCACGGGCGCGCGCCCGGCACGATCGCCATCCGGCGCGACGTCTACGTCGGCGAGTCCGAGGCCGAGGCGAAGGCGACGCTGGAAGCCGCCGTCGCCAAGGGCTACCGCGGCTTCGACCCGGCGGCGCTGGTGGCGGGCAGCGTCGCCCAGGTCGTCGAGCGGTTCCGCGCGCTGGGCTCCATGGGCTTCAGCGACGTCATCGTTCGCCATCTCACGACCGACCACGCAAAGGTCCTCGCCGCCTTCGCGCGGCTCGCCGAGGTCCGGCATGCCCTGGCCTGACCAGGCGCGGGCGAATCCGGCGCCGGGCGGGGCGCATCGAAGGCGTGGAGTGATCCCATGAGCCGCCTCTACGACCTCCTCGCCACCGACGCCGACCAGGCGCAGACCGCCGAACCGCGGTCCGGGCCGCCGACCGACGCCGACCTGCTCGACGCGTACTCCGAGGCCGTCGTCTCGGTCGTCGACGCCGTCGGTCCCTCGGTGGTGAGCGTCCGCACGAATGTCCGCGGCGGCCGACGCGGCGGCGCCGGCGCCGGCTCCGGCGTCGTCATCGCCTCGGACGGTTACGTGCTGACCAACAGCCACGTCGTCCACGGCGCGGGCGATCTCGAGGTCTCGCTGACCGACGGGCGGCGCTTCGCCGCGACGCTGACGGGTGACGATCCGGGCACCGATCTCGCGGTCATCCGCGTCGACGCGGCCGCGCTGCCGGCCGCCCGCTTCGGCCAGTCCGCGCGGCTGCGCGTGGGCCAGCTGGTGATCGCGATCGGCAATCCGTTCGGGTTCGAGTCGACGGTCTCGGCCGGCGTCGTGAGCGCGCTCGGCCGCTCGCTGCGCAGCACGACCGGCCGCCTCATCGACAACATCATCCAGACGGACGTCGCGCTGAATCCCGGTAACTCCGGCGGACCGCTCGTGGATTCGCGCGGCCGCGTGGTCGGCATCAACTCCGCCGTCTTCGCGATGGCGCAGGGCATCAGCTTCGCGGTGCCGATCGACACGGCGACGTGGGTGGTGCCGCAGCTGCTCGCGCGCGGACGCGTCACGCGCGCGTACCTGGGCTTCGGCGGTCAGTCGCGGCCGCTCGACCGCCGGCTGGCGCGCGCGCTGGGGCTGTCCAACACGCGAGCGATCGAGATCATGAGCGTCGAGCCCGCAGCCCCGGCGGCGCGCGCCGGCCTACAGACCGGCGATCTCGTCGTCGCCATCGGCGATCGGCCGGTCGAGACCGTCGACGACGTACACCGCCTGCTCGTCGCCTGGCCGATCGGCGAGGCCCTCACGCTCGCGCTCGTGCGCGGCGCCGAGCGCCGCCACGTCAGCGTCACGCCGATCGAGACTCCCTGAGCGCCGCGGGCCGCCGCATGCTTGCTCCGTCGTCTACGCTGTGAGGAGGCAACCGCTGGAGGTGCAGCCATGGCAGGCAAGGTCAAGCCGATTCCCGACGGCTATCACGCGATCACGCCGTACCTGAGCATCAAAGGCGCGAGCGACGCCATCGAGTTCTACAAGAAGGCGTTCGGCGCCCAGGAAGTGATGCGCATGGCGCAGCCCGATGGGCGGATCGGCCACGCCGAGCTGCAGATCGGCGACTCGCGCTTCATGCTCGCCGACGAGCACCCGGAGATGGACTTTCGCAGCCCGCGCGCGATCGGCGGCACGCCGGTCTACCTGCACCTCTACGTCGAGGACGTGGACACCGTGGTCGGCCGCGCCGTTGCCGCCGGCGCGAAGGTCGTCCGGCCGGTGCAGGACCAGTTCTACGGGGATCGCTCGGGCAACGTGGCCGATCCCTACGGTCACGTGTGGCACGTGGCCACCCACAAGGAAGACCTCTCGATGGAGGAGATCGGCAAGCGGGCGGCCGCGCAGCACCAGGGCTGAGCCCTCAGTTCTTGCCGTTCAGCACGTGCACCTCGTGGCGCTGCGGCGGCGTGACGCCCACGCCGCGCGCGCGCAGGTGCTCGGCGAGAGCCTGGTAGAGCTCGCCGTCGGCCGCGCCGACGTCCGGCACCTTCACCCACGGCTGGACCGCGAGCTTCACGCCGACGTCGGTGAGCTGCGCGATGCCGATCGCCGGCGGCGGGTCCTTCAGCACGCGCGGGTTGGACAGCACGACGTCGCGGACGCCGCGCAGCAGCACGCTCAGGTCGCCCGGCTGCGCGACGGCGACCGCCAGGCTGAGCTGCCGCGAGCCGCCGAAGTTGTGGAGGATCTCGCCGACGATCTTGCGGTTGGGGATGATCACCCGCGAGCGATCCGCGTGCACGAGCGTGGTCGAGGCGAGATCGATCGAGACCACGTCGCCGTGCGCGCCCGCGACCGCGATGTGCTCGCCCACGCGGAACGGCTTGGTGAAGATGATGTTCAGGCCGGCGACCACGTTGGAGAGCACGCCCTGCAGGGCGATGCCGAGGCCGAGGCCGGCGACGCCGACGCCGGCCACCAGCGGCGCGATCTGGAAGCCCAGCTTGTCGAGCGCCACCACCAGCGCGAACAGCATGACGAGCGCGCGCACGCCGCGCACGATCAGCTGCCGCAGCGGCGGCTCCATCTGGCGCGAGCCGAGCTGGGCGCCCACCAGCGCGCCGATCCAGCGAGAGACGAGCGCGCCGGCGACCACGACGACGAGGGCGCCCAGAACCTGAAATCCGTACCGCACCGCGAGATCCACGAGCAGCTCCTGCACGTGCATGGGATCCTCCTCAGGTGAGCTCTTTGCGAACCAGCCGCGCGCCCTCGACGAGCGCGTTCAGCTTCTGCTTCACCACCCAGCGCGGCGTCTCCCAGAAGCCGCAGTCCGGGTTGAGCCACAGCTTGTCGGGGACAACATGGCGCAGCAGCGCCCGGATGCGCGTGGCGACTTCCTGCGGCGTCTCGGCCTTGAAGGCCTTGACGTCGATGACGCCGGCGCCGAGCTCCTTGTCGCGCGGAAAGTCCTTCCAGCGCGCGGCGTCGTCCAGGCCGCGGTTGGCGAACTCGAGCACGATCTGCGACGCCTCGAGCTCGTGCAGCGTCGTGAACACGTTGGCGTAGTCGCGCACGGCGCTGAAGGGCCG
>WNEW01000360.1_pt1 | contig 21820 bp, 19 predicted proteins | sample 5399891 | NCBI WGS metagenome assembly WNEW01 (sample SAMN13153336, study PRJNA577476) | soil metagenome | isolation source: 40 cm grassland meadow soil pre-rain plot 5 | place: USA:California | collected 2015-09-08 | reverse complement strand
CGCCGTGGAACGGACAGAGACCCTTCCAGTTCACGCCCGCCTTGCGGAGGTTCACGAACCGTCCGATGAGGTCCACGATGTCCACACCCGCCCGGATGTCGTCGAGGACGGCCGCCGAGTAGGTGGCCATCGTCAGCTCACCTTCAGCGCGGCGACGGTCGCGCCGGCGCCTCCCTCGGACGGCTCGCCGTCGCGGAACGATTCGACCAGCGGATGGCTCGACAGCAGCGTGCGCACCGCCTTGCGCAAGGCGCCCGTGCCCTTGCCGTGCACGAGCCGCACGTTGGGCAGCCCGGCCATGAACGCGTCGTCGAGATACTGCTCGACGAGATCGCGCGCCTCGTCGGTCGTCTTGCCCAGCAACAGCAGCTCTGCGCCGATGGACCGAGCATCTTCATATTTGCCGCCGGGGCGGCTTCGCAGGGCTCCGCCGCCGCGGCGGTCGGGCGAAGAACCGTTGCCGGTAGGCACGTCGCTGCGGCTGAGCGCGGAGACGGGGACGCGGACGGTGACCGAGCCGGCGCGCACCGTCGCGGTCTCGCCCTGGACCTCGAGCAATTCGCCCTTGAGACCGAGGTGGGCCGCCGCGACGGCGGAGCCGGGCTGAAGGGGCCGGTCGCTCGGCGCTGGATCGGGGATGGTCGGCGCGACGCGCGCGGCCGCCTCTTGCAGGCGCCGCCGGCTGTCTTGCAGGCCCGGCCGGCTGCGCTCGGTCCGCTTGAGCCGCTCCCACTCCGCGGAGACGGCGCGGCGGATGTCGGTGAGCAGCGCCGCCGCTTCGGCCTTGGCCCGCTCGAGCAGCGTCCGCGCCTGCTCGGTGGCGCGACGCTCGGCCTCGCGCGCGGAGGCCAGCCGCGCCGCGGTCTCGGTCTCGCGGCGCTCGAGCTCTCGGACGCGCTCGGCCTCAGAGCGGTTGCGCGCGTCGAGCTGCGCCAGCAGCTCGCCCAGCCGGCGCGCCTCGGCGGTGCGATGGCCCTCGGCGCTCAGGATCAGCGCGGGCGACAGTCCGAGCCGCGCGGCGATCGCGAGCGCCCACGACTGGCCGGGACGATCGTAGACGAGCCTGAACGTGGGCGCGAGCGTGGCGGCGTCGAACTCCACCGACGCGTTGCGCGCGCGCGGCTCGGCGGCGGCGAACGCGCGCAGCGGCTCCAGGTGGGTGGTGGCGACGACCAGCGCGCCCCGGTCGGCGAGTGTCTCGAGGATCGCCCGCGCCAGCGCGGCGCCCTCGTCGGGGTCGGTTCCCGCGCCCAGCTCGTCGAGCAGGACGAGCGAGCGATCGTCGGCCTCGGCGAGCACTTCGCGGATCTGCTTGATGAACGCGGAGAAGGTGGACAGGTTCTCGGCGACCGACTGATCGTCGCCGATCACGGCGAAGATCCGCTCGAAGACCGGCACCCGCGAGCCCTCGGCGGCGGGCACGTGGCAGCCGGCCTGCGTCATCAGCGAGAGCAGCGCCAGGGTCTTGAGCGCGATGGTCTTGCCGCCGGCATTGGGGCCGGTGATCAGCAGCAGCGGGCGGTCAGGGGCCAGCTCGAGGTCCACCGGTACGACCTCGCGCTCCGGGTCGCGCCAGCGCTGGGCGAGCAGCAGCGGATGGCGCGCGGCCTTGAGATCGACGCGGCCGTCGCGATCGAGGGCGGGGCGCGAGGCGTCCATCCGCTCGGCCAGATGGGCGCGCGCGAAGACCCAATCGAGCGCGCCGAGCGTGTCGACGAGGGCGGACAGCTCCTCGCGGCGCGCGCGCACGGCCTCGGTCAGCTCGGCGAGGATCCGCGCCGCCTCCTGCTGCTCGTCGCGCTCGAGCGCGACGAGATCGTTGTTGGCCTCGACCATGCTCTCGGGCTCGACGAAGAGCGTCTGGCCGCTCTGCGAGCGGTCGTGCACGATGCCGCGCAGCCGCCCGCGGGATTCCGCGCGCAGCGGCAGCACGTAGCGGCCGTGGCGCACCGTCACGAACCGATCGGCGAAGACGCGGTCGCCCTCGCTCTGCAGCAGCCGCTCGAGGTCGGCGACCAGGCGCCGCCGCCGCTCGCGCAGCTCGCGGCGCACCTGACCCAGCCGCGGGCTGGCGCGGTCGGTCAGGGCGCCGTCGTCGTCGAGGGCTTTACGCAGCCGCTCGCGCAGCTCGCCCAGGCGCGGCAGGCCTTCGGCGCTCGCGGCCAGCGTGGGGGCGACGGGGCGGATCGCGCGTCCGTAGGCGGCCAGCCGCGGCGCCGCGTCGAACAGGGGCAGTAGGCCGATCAGCTCGGGGCCGTCGAGCACGCTGCCCTCGGCGCGGGCGCGCTCGAGGATGGGCCGCGGATCGGCGATGCCGTCGAGCGGGGGTGCGCCCTCCTGGGCCAGCGCGTGACGCGCCTGGGCCGTGCTGTCGAGGGCGTGTTCGACGTCGGTGGGGTCAGTGAGGGGCTCCGCCGTCAGCGCGCGCTCACGACCCATCGCGGTGCGCGCATCGGAAGCGACCAAGGCGCGGACGGCATCCCATTCGATCCCGCGCCCCCAGAGTCGGCCTGCCTCCACCCTTCGCCTCATTCGCTCCCGCCCGGGTTCGACGGAAGTGCTGGCGGTACCGTCCGGCGTGCTGCTGCTGCTAATCGGCCATCCGCTCCCGCCGCTTGGCCTTCTTGCGCGCGGCGAGGGCCTTCCGCTTGCGCCGAACGCTGGGCTTCTCGTAGTGTTGGCGCTTTTTGAACTCCGACAGGAGCCCGGCCTTCTCGCACTGCTTCTTGAACCGCTTCAGTGCGCTTTCGAAGGACTCGTCGGGCTCAACGATGACCTTGGTCACTCGGCCCCCCCTCCGCGGAATCACAGGCCTGGTGGATAAATGTCAACTATATACCATGTGCCCCTACCCCCAGCAATCGGAGGTTGATTCGAAATCGTGACCGTGAGCCCGGCGCCCCCCCTCATCAGCGCCCTTCCGTTCGCCTTCATGCTCCTGGCGATCGCCGTCTGCCCGCTCTGGGTGCCGCGCTGGTGGGAATCGAACCGGCACAAGCTCCTGGTGGCGGCGGCGCTCGGGCTGCCGGTGCTCGCCCTCTACCTCCTCCGCCGCCCGACCGCGCTCCTCGGCATGGCGGAGGAGTACGTCTCGTTCATCGTGTTGCTGGCCGGCCTCTACGCGATCTCGGGCGGTATCCGGCTGACGGGCGACCTCGAAGCGACGCCGCTGACCAACACGACGTTTCTCGCGCTCGGCTCGGTGCTCGCGTCGCTCATCGGGACCACGGGCGCCTCGATGCTGCTCATCCGTCCGCTGCTGCAGACGAATCGCGAGCGCCGGCGCGTCAGGCACACGGTCATCTTCTTCATCTTCCTCGTCAGCAACGTCGGCGGCATGCTGACGCCGCTGGGCGACCCGCCGCTCTTCCTCGGCTACCTGCAGGGCGTGCCCTTCGCCTGGACCTTTCGGCTGTGGCCGCAGTGGCTCTTCATGACCGTCGTCCTGCTCGCGCTGTACGTCGTCTGGGACACGCGCCAGTACGTGCACGAGTCCCTGGCCGCGCGGCAGCGGGACCGCGCGGAGATCCAGCCGCTGCGACTGCGTGGCGGACTCAACGCGGTCTGGCTCGGGCTGGTCGTGCTGGCGGTGGCGTTCCTGCACGCGCCGTGGCGCGAGCTCGCGATCGTCGCGCTGGCGGCCGTCTCGCTCTGGCGCACGCCGGCCTCGATCCGCCACGCCAACGGCGTCACCGCGTCTCCGATGATCGAGGTCGCCGTGCTGTTCTTCGGCATCTTCCTCACGATGATCCCAGCCCTCGAGCTGCTGCGCGTGCGCGGCGGCGAGCTCGGCGTGCGCGAGCCGTGGCAGTTTTTCTGGGCGACGGGGGCGCTCTCGTCGTTCCTCGACAACGCGCCGACGTACCTGACCTTCCTCGCGCTCGCGCAGGGATTGCACATGACCGACGAGGTGGTCGGCGTCACGAACGTCGTGCTGGCCGCCATCAGCGTCGGGGCCGTCGCGATGGGCGCGACCTCCTACATCGGCAACGCGCCCAACTTCATGGTGAAGTCGATCGCCGAGGAAGCGAAGGTGCGGATGCCGTCGTTCTTCGGCTACATGCTCTACAGCGGCGCGATCCTCGTGCCGCTGTTCGTCGTCGTCACCCTGGTGTTCTTCCGCTGACGATGACCACGCCGCCGCCCGTGCTCATGCTGCCCGGCTACGGCGACTCCGGCCCGCAGCACTGGCAGAGCCTGTGGGAGGCGGCGGATCGCGCGTGCCGGCGCGTCGTGCAGCGCGACTGGCACAACCCGACGCTCGACGACTGGCGCGAGCGCCTCGACCGCGCGATCGCCGAGAGCGAGCGGCCGCCGATCCTCGTCGCCCACAGCCTCGGCTGCGCGCTGGCGGCGCACTGGGCGCGGGGCGCCGCGCGCCGTGTGGCCGGCGCGCTGCTGGTGGCGCCGGCGGACGCCGACATGGTGGCGCTGATGCTGGACGCGGTGGCGAGCTTTGCGCCGGTGCCGCTCGAGCCGCTGCCCTTTCCCAGCATCGTGGTGGCGAGCAGCGATGATCCGTACGTGAGCCTCGAGCGCGCCGAGACGTTCGCGCGCGCGTGGGGCAGCCGCCTCGTGAGGATCGGCGCCGCCGGCCACATCAATGCCGACTCGGGCCACGGCGAGTGGCCGGAAGGTCGTCGGCTGCTGGACGAATTGCGCGCGCGCTGACGGCTCAGCGCTTGGCGAGCAGGCCGAGCACGCGTTCGGCCGCGGTGGCGACGGCCGCGGTCACGATCTCCTCCTCCTCCGGCTCGAAGGTCGTGAGCACGTGGTCCGGCACCTGCGACTTGTGCGCCGGCCGCCCGATGCCGATCTTCACGCGGCGGATCGCCTCGGTGCCCAGCGTGTCGATGACCGACTGCACGCCGTTGTGGCCGCCGGCGCTGCCGGCCAGACGCGTGCGCACCTTGCCGAGCACCATGTCGATGTCGTCGTAGACGAGGACGAGGTCCTCCGGACCCGCGCCGAGCGTCTGCAGCGCCCGGCGCACCGCGGGTCCACTCACGTTCATGAACGCCTGGGGTTTGACGAGATAGAGCGTGTCGCCGCGCCAGGTGCCGCGGGCGACCAGGGCGCGCCCGTCGGGGTGCCAGGCCTTCTTGAGCTGCTGCGCGAGATGGTCGACGACGCGCTGGCCGATGTTGTGGCGGGTCTCCCGGTACTCCGGGCCGGGGTTTCCCAGCCCCACCACCACGTGGGCCAACGCGTCGCCTCCGGCTTACTTTTCCTTTTCCGCCTTCTTGGGAGCGAACGCCTTCTTGCCCTCGGCCTCGGCGGGCGCGGCCTCTTCCTTCGGCTTGCGCTCGGTGAGGACCTCGGGCTCCGCCGGCGTGACGGCCGCGGCGGCCACCTCGGCCGCGGGCGCGACTTCTTCGGCCATGGGCGGCGACACCGTCGCGACGGCCTGGCCCGGATCGTTGAGGATGCGCACGCCCTCGGGCGGCCGCAGGTCGCGCACGGCCAGCACGTCGCCGATCGCGAGGTTGGAGACGTCCGCGTCGATCCGGCCCGGGATGTTGGTCGGCAGACAGGACACCTCGAGCTCGTGCATGACGAGGTTGAGGATGCCCTTGGTGTCCCGCACGCCGATCGCCTCGCCCATGGGATGCACGGCCACCCGCACGGTGATGGCGCGGTCGGCGCGCACTTCCTGGATGTCGACGTGCAGCAGCTTCTCGGTCACGGGATCGAACTGCATGTCGCGGATGATCGCCATCCGCGCGCCGCCGTCGCCGTCGAACTTCAGCGAGAGCAGCTGCGTCGTTCCCTCGCGGCCGTGGATGATCCGCAGCACGTCGCGCGGGTTGACGATGATGGTCTGCGGCGCGGCGCCGCCGTACAGGATGGCGGGCACGGCGCCCTCGCGCCGCAGGCGGCGGGCGATGCCCTTGCCCGTGCCCTCGCGGCGCTTGACGATGATCTCCGGCGTGTTCATCTGGGGCTCCTTGCTCCTCGTGTCTACACGAACAGGGTCGAGACGGATTCCTCGTCGTGAATCCGCCGAATGGCCTCGCCGAGCAGCGGCGCCACGGTCAGCACGGTGAGGCGGCCGGCCGCGCGCTTGTCCGCCGCGATCGGGATCGAGTTGGTGACGACGACCTCCTCGATGGGGGAGGCCTTGATGCGATCGATGGCCGGGCCCGACAGCACCGGGTGGATGCCGCAGGCCAGGATGCGCCGCGCGCCCTCACGCTGGATGGCGGTGACGGCCTGAACCAGCGTCCCCGCGGTGTCGATCATGTCGTCGATCACCACCGCGTCGCGCCCGTCGACGTCGCCGATGAGGTTCATGGCCACCGCCGCGCCCGGCTTGTCGCGCCGCTTGTCGATGATGGCCAGGCCCGCGTCGAGCCGCTTGGCGATCGCCCGCGCCCGCTCGACGCCGCCGGCGTCCGGCGAGACGACCACGGCGTCCTTGAGGTCCTTCTTCCTCAGGTAGTCGATCATCACCACGGGTCCCGCGAACAGATGGTCCACCGGGATGTTGAAGAAGCCCTGGATCTGTCCGGCGTGCAGGTCGAGCGCGAGCACGCGGTCCACGCCGGCCGCCTCCAGCAGATCGGCGACGAGCTTGGCCGAGATCGGCATCCGCCCCTGCACCTTGCGATCCTGCCGCGCGTAGCCGTAGTAGGGCAGGACGGTGGTGATCCGATGAGCCGACGCGCGCTTGAACGCGTCGATCATGATCAGGAGCTCCATCAGGTTGTCGTTCACCGGCGGGCAGGTCGGCTGCACGACGAACACGTCGGCGCCGCGCACGTTCTCGTTGACCTGGACGTAGACCTCGCCGTCCGAGAATCGGCTGACCTCGGCGTCGGAGAGCGGCACGCGCAAGTATTGCGCGATCTCCTGGGCCAGGGGCCGGTTCGCGTTGCCGGTAAACAGCTTCAGATCGTACGACATCGACGCCTCGCCCTCGGGGTGGTTGGGGCGGGAGGATTCGAACCTCCGAATACGGGATCCAAAGTCCCGCGCCTTGCCGCTTGGCCACGCCCCAGCATGTGTGTCTCCGTCAACCCGTCATCCTGACCGCGGGACCGTTCAACGTTCGTACCGCCCAGCAATCCCAGGCCCCGCGTGTCAACCGCCGCCGAATCTGCCGCGCGTGCTCGAACGAGCGGGCCACGCCGAACACCGTCGGCCCGCTGCCGGACATCAGGGCGCCCAGCGCCCCCGCCGCCAGCAGCGCGGCGCGGATCCGGCCGATCGGCGGATGCGCGGCCACCGCCGCCTCCTGCAGCCCATTGTAGAGGCTCGCGGCCACGCGGGCCGGGCTTCGTCGGGGAAGGCCGGCGCAGAGCATCGTCGCGTGGCCGCCGTCGGTATACATCGCCGGCGTGACCTGCGCGTACACCGCCGCGGTGCTCACCGCGAAGCGCGGGTTCACCAGCACCAGCGGAAGCGAGCGGCCGCGCAGCGGCTCGATCCGCTCGCCGCGTCCGGTCGCCAGCGCCGTCCCGCCGCGCAGGAAGAACGGCACGTCCATCCCGAGCCTCGTCGCCACCTCGTCCAGCCGCGCGAGCGGCCAGCGCAGTCGCCACAACCGGTTCAACCCGAGCAGCACGGCCGCCGCGTCGGCGGAGCCGCCGCCGAGGCCGGCCGCGACCGGGATCTGCTTGTCGAGCGTGATCCGCGCGCCGCGGGTGACGCCCGCCGCTTCGCGCAGCGCGATCGCCGCCCCCAACGCCAGGTTGCGCTCGTCCGCGGGCACTCCGGGGGCGCGGCTCCGGAGCTCCAGGACGTCGGCGTCGTCGAGCGTGATCCGGTCGGAGAGGTCCACGGCCTGCATCACCGTGACGACCTCGTGATAGCCGTCGTCACGCTTGCCCAGCACCTCGAGGACCAGGTTCACCTTGGCCGCGGCGTTGAGCACCAGGCGACGGGCGTGCCCGATCCCCTTCGACAAAGCACGGAAGGCTAACACGCCGACGCGCGCCCGGTCAACGGATGCTCTGTATTTTCGCGTCCTTGGGTGGCGTCAGCGCGAAGCGCTCGGCGTCGATGCCGCTGTCGAGCGAGAGCGAGCGATAGCGCACGGCGCCCGTCACGTAGCCGTTGCCGGCGGTGAGGTCGAATCCGGTGAGCACGCCGTCGGCGGCGCGCTGGAAGGTGACGGTGGCCTCCGTACGGCCGCCGGTGATCGTGACCTGCCGCGCGACGCCGGTCTCCAGGTCGAGCCAGACCCGCTGGCGGTTGTAGCGGCCGACCAGGTTGATCGACGGCCCCATCTCGTCGGCCGGCAGGATCTCGGCGGTACGCAGGTCCTTCGGCGGGGCGGCCCGGCCGGACAGCAACGCGACCAGGTCCTCGGGCTCGACGGGCAGGCTGATCAGCTCGGCGGCGCTCTCGACGTTGGCGTCGCCGACACGCGCCTCGTTGGTGGCGGCGTTGTACGCGGTGATACGGCCCTCGTGCACGGCGACGAGCAGGAAGGGCTGGCCGAAGGGCGACAGCGCCTCGAAGCGGACCGAGGCGGGGGCGCGTGCGAGCAGGACGCCGCTCAGCCGCTGGCGGTCACCGCCGCGCTTGAGGGTGACGTCGGCGAGGGCGCGGAGATCGTGGAACTCCTGCCAGCGCTCGGTGAGCCGCTCGACCACGCGCCGCGCCTCGGCGTCGAGGGGCGCCCGCGGCGGGGGCGGCGCGATCGCGCAACCGGCGAGGAGGAGAGCGGCGACGGCGCTACTGAGACGCTTTGGAGCGCTCGCCCTGCGCACGGCGGAGCCGCGACTTCGCGTCCTGGACCTTCTGTTTGACGCCGTCCGCGCTCGGATCGAGCGACAGCGACTTCTCCCACGCGGCCAGCGCGTCCTCCTCGAACCCGTTCTTGGCGTAGGCGTCGCCGAGGTGGTCGAAGATGACGGGGTCTTCCTTGGCCTTCTCGACGGCGCGCTTGAGCTCGCGCAGCGCGTCGGGATACTTGCCCTGCTGGTAGTAGGCCCAGCCGAGGCTGTCGATGAAGTAGCCGTTGTCGGGCTCGAGCGCGAGCGCCTTGCCGATGAGCGAGACGGCCTCGTCGAGGTTCTGACCGCGCTCGGCGTACATGTAGCCGACGTAGTTGTAGGCCTCGGCGTGCTTGGGGTCGAGCGCGATGACCCGCCGGAAGGCGCCGACGGCGTCGTCGAACTTCGACTGCTTCTCGAGCACCACGCCGACCTGGAAGTGCAGGTCGCGGTTCTTGTCGTCGAGCGACAGCCCCTCGCGCAGCGTCTCCAGCGCGCGGTCGTACTCCTTGGCGCGGAAGTAGGCCGTGCCGAGGTAGAGGAAGAGCTCCGGCCGACGGGGCTCGAGGTTCACCGCCTCGCGCAGCACCGCGATCGACTCGTCGAAGCGCTTGGCCCGCCCATAGAGGAACCCGAGCTGCACGCGGGCGTCGATCGAGCGCGGGTCGGCGCGCAGGATGCGCTCGAGCTCGGTGCGTGCCTCCGTGTCCTTGCCCGCGTCCATATAGGTGGTGGCGAGGAAGTAGCGGGCGCGCAGGTTCGTCGGCTCCAGCATCACCACGCGGCGGAAGGCGTCGCTGGCGCGGTCGTACATCTTCTGCTCGTAGAAGACGGCGCCGAGCTTCATCCACACGCGCGCGTCGCGCGGCGCGATCTCGACGAGCTGCTCGATCTCCGCCTGCGCCTCCTTGTAGCGGCCGAGGCGAATCAGCAGGTCACCCAGGCGCTCGACGAACGCCGGATTGTCGGGGTTCGCCTGGACCGCCTTGCGATAGGTCGTCACCGCCTCCTCGGTGCGGTGACGCGTCTCGTAGACGTAGCCGAGCGCCGTCCACGCGCCGTCGTGATCGGCGTCGAGCTCGACGGCGCGGGTGAGCCGGGCGATCGCCTCGTCCCAGTTCTCGGTCTCGATGGCCAGCCGGCCGAGCAGGAACTGCGCCTGCGCGAGCCGCGGCTGCCGGTCGGCGAGCCGCAGCAGGACGGCGCGCGCGCGATCGTAGGCCTTCTGCTCGACCTGGTAACGCGCCACCGTCAGGTAGGCGTCCTCGTTCGCCGGGTTCAGCTCGATGACCTTCTCGAGCTCGGCCTCCGCCTCCTTGAAGCTCTTCTGCGCGCGCAGCAGCTCGGCCAGCGTCAGGTGCGGGCCCGGATCGTCGGGCGCGAGCTGCACGGCCTTCTGCGCCGCGGTGAGCGCCTCCGCCGGCTGATCGGCGCGGACCAGCCACTGCGCGAGCTGCGTCCACAGGAACGCCGAGTTCGGGTCCCGCTTGATGGCGTCCTGCAGGAGCGGGATGGCCTCCTTGAAGCGCCCGGCCTGCACGTGCAGCTGCGCGGCCGCGAAGTCGTAGTACGCCTCCGCGCGCGGATCGCGCGAGGCCGCCAGCAGACGCAGGCGCGGCGCGTCGCCGTCGTCGCTCCCGGCGCTGCGCGACAGCGCCGCGCAGCCGGTGAGGAGCAGCGGTAGCAGGACAACGGCGGCGGCTCGGGACCCGGTCATCGTGATGCACCTCGTGCGTGGTCCGCGCGACGCGCCTTCGTGAGCAATCGGCGCGCGGCGTCGGCCAGCGCGGGATCGGAGATCGCCGAAGCGGCCGCCTCGATGTCCCGGCGGTCGTCGTCGTCGAGCGTCTTCGCGCGACGCACGCGACGCTCGGCCGGCGGCGACGGCTCGGCCTCGAGCGTGCCCAGAGTGAAGCGGAGTGAGCGGACGGCGTCGACCTGCGCGTGCACCCGCGCCGTGAGCTCGGGCGCGCGGAGCGTGAGCTCCGATAGCCACGGCGAGTTGTCGACGACGACGTGCAGGCAGCCGTTCGCGAGCGACTGCGGCCGTGTGCGGCGCGCGACCTCGGGACCCACCAACTTGCTCCAGGCCTTACGAATCCGGTACTCCGGGAGTCGCTCGGCGATCTGGGGGACGGCGGCGGCGAGAACATCGCTCACGGGGCGCGGCGTTCCGCTCCTCATTACGTCGGTATGATACACCGCGAAGTCCTCGCGAAGTCCTCGCCAAATTGACTCGTTTCGGGCCGCCGCTTATAGTGGCGCTGTCCATGGCGAAACCGCGTCGCGGCGACACGCTCGAGCTCGCGATCGAGGACCTGGCGTTCGGCGGCGAGGGCGTCGGACGCGCCGACGGCTACGTGATCTTCGTGCGCGGCGGGCTGCCGGGCGATCGGCTGCGCGTGCGGCTCGTCGAAGCGCGCGGCCGCTTCGGGCGCGCGACCATCGACGAGGTGCTCGCCGCCTCGCCGGACCGCGTGGAGCCGCCTTGCCCGTACTTCGGGCGGTGCGGCGGCTGCCGGCTGCAGCATCTCGCCTATACCGCCCAGCTCGCCTTCAAGGAAAAGCAGGTCCGCGACTGCCTGGAGCGCCTCGGCGGCCTCGGCGCGTTCGAGCTGCGGCCGATTCTTCCCGCGCCCGAGCCCTACGGCTACCGCAACAAGATGGAATTCACCGTCGCCAACCAGCCGCCGGCGATCGGGCTGCACGCCGCCGAGCGCTACGACGTCGTGCTCGACATCGAGCGCTGCCTGCTGCAGTCCGAGCCGATGAACGTGCTGCTCGACGAGTTCCGGCGGCAGGTCCGCGAGCGCGCGCTGTCGGTCTACGACCCCCGGAACGAGCGCGGGTTGCTGCGGTTCGTGATGATGCGCGAGGGGCGGCGTACGGGCGAGGCCATGGTGAACGTCGTCGGGGCCGCTCCCGACGTCGAGGCGCTGGCGCCGGTGGCCGACGCGTTGCGCGCGCGCGTGCCGTCCACGGCCAGCGTGGTGCTGAACGTCAACGCCAAGAAGGCCAGCGTGGCCGTGGGCTCGGAGGAGCACCTTTTGGCCGGGCGCGATCACATCCGCGAGGCGCTGGGGCCGGTGACCTTTCAGGTCTCCGCGAACTCGTTCTTCCAGACCAACACGCTGCAGGCGGAGCGGCTGTTCGCGCTGGTCGAAGAGGCCTGCGAGCTCGAGGGCGCCGAGACGCTGCTCGACCTCTACGCGGGCACCGGCGCCATCAGCCTGCTCCTGGCGCGCCGCGTGTGCGCCGTGTACGGGATCGAGCTGGCGGCGGCCGCCGTGGCCGACGCCATTCGCAACGCGCGCGCCAACGGCATCGACAACTGCACGTTCCTGGCCGGCGAGGTGCGCCACGTGCTGCCCGATCTCCTGCGTCAGGGCGTGACCGCCTCCGTCGTGGTGGCCGATCCGCCGCGCGCGGGCTTTCATCCCAAGGCGCTCGCCGCGCTGGCGGCCATGGCGCCCGCGCGCATCGTCTACGTCTCGTGCAACCCGTCCACGCTCGCGCGCGACGTGGCCGACCTCGTGCGTCACGGCTACCGGCTCGAGTGGGTGCAGCCGGTGGACATGTTCCCGCAGACCCCGCACATCGAGGCCGTCGCCCGTCTGCGCCGGCAGGCATGAGGACGTTCCTCGCCCGGCGACTGGCACAGTCGCTGGTCGTGCTGCTCGGCATCTCGGTCGTCGTCTTCGTCATCCTGCATCTCACGGGGGATCCCGCGCTCGTGCTGCTGCCGCCGGAGGCCACCGCCGAGGACGTCCGGCAGTTCCGCGAGCGGATGGGCTTCACCGATCCGCTCTACGTGCAGTACGCGCGCTTCCTGGGCGGGGCGCTGCAGGGGAATTTCGGCGAGTCCATCCGCCACGGCGAGCCGGCCTTCGGCCTCGTCGTCGAGCGGATGCCCGCCACCTTCCAGCTGGCGGGGGCGGCGCTGTTCATCGCGCTGTCCCTGGCGATTCCGGCGGGCATCCTCTCGGCCGTGCGCCGCAACACGATCCTCGACTACGTCTCGACGGTGGTCGCGCTGCTGGGCCAGTCGATGCCGACCTTCTGGCTCGGCATCATGCTGATCCTCCTCTTCTCCGTGCAGCTGAACCTCTTGCCGTCGTCGGGGCGCGGCGAGTGGCGGCACCTCGTGCTGCCGTCGATCACGCTGGGCCTCTTCACGACCGCGCGCATCACGCGGCTCACGCGCTCGGGGATGCTGGAGGTGCTCAACCAGGACTACATCCGCACCGCGCGCGCCAAGGGCGTGAGCGATCCGCCCGTCGTCTGGAAGCACGCCCTCAAGAACGCCGCCATCCCGATCGTCACCATCGTCGGCATCGAGCTCGGCACGCTGCTCGGCGGCTCGGTCATCACCGAGACGATCTTCGCGTGGCCGGGCGTGGGCCGCCTCTCGGTGCAGGCGATCTACAACCGCGACTACCCGGTCGTGCAGGCGGCGGTCTTCCTGCTCGCGTCCACGTTCGTCCTCGTCAACCTCTTCGTCGACGTCGTCTACACCTACCTCGACCCGCGGATCCGGCTGTCGTGAGCACGCGCGCCACCGCGCTGCCGATGCCAGAGGATCTCGCGCCGGCGCGGAGCGAGTGGTGGGTCTTTCTGCGCCGGCTCGCGCGGCGGCGGACGTCGCTCTTCGGGCTGGTGGTGGTGGCGGTCGTGGTCGTGACCGCGCTGGCCGCGGCCGTGGTCACGCCGTTCGATCCCGTCGAGCAGGACATCGGCGAGCGGCTCAAGGCGCCGCTGACGCGGGACGGGGCGGGACGCGTGCATCCGCTGGGCACCGACCATCTCGGCCGCGACATCCTCGCGCGCATCGTCTTCGGCGCGCGGCCGGCGCTGCTCGTCGGCTTCGCCGCCGTGGCGATCTCCGGCGTGCTCGGCATGGCGGCCGGCCTCGTGGCCGGCTACTTCGGCGGCCGCGTCGACGACGTGCTGATGCGGCTGGCCGACATCCAGCTCGCGTTCCCGTTCATCCTGCTCGCGATCGCGGTGATCGGCGTGCTCGGGCCGAGCCTGACGACGATCATCTGCGTGATCGGCGTCTCGAGCTGGGTGGTGTACGCGCGCATCGTGCGCGCGGCCGCGCTGTCGCTGCGCGAGCGCGAGTTCGTGCAGGCCGCGCAGGCGCTGGGCAGCCGCGACGGCCGCATCCTGCTCCGCCACGTGCTGCCCAACGTCTTCACGCCGTGGCTGGTGGTGGCCACGCTCGACATGGCGCGCGTGATCGTGATCGAGTCCGCGCTGTCGTTCCTGGGGCTCGGCGTGCAGCCGCCGACGCCGACGTGGGGCGGCATGCTCGCCGACGGCCGCGTCTACATCTCGACCGCGTGGTGGCTGGCGACCTTTCCCGGGCTCGCGATATTGATGACCGTGCTCGGCATCAATCTCTTCGGCGACGGGCTGCGCGACACGCTCGACCCGCGGCTGAAGGTGTAGTCAGCTCCGCGGCGCGGCCCGCCGGCGCAGCGCCAGCATCAGCGCGGCCAGCGGCACCGCCAGCCACAGCACGCCGGCGGAGACGCCGCTGGCGAGATCGATCGCGATCACCAGCACGCCGCCGGCCGCGGCGACCCACAGGAGCACCGCCGCCGCCGTGTCGACGACGCGCGTCCCGCCGTAACGGCCGACGAGCACGGCCGCCAGCGCTCCCGTCGCGTCGAGCGCGACGTCCATCGCGCTCGCGGTCCGGCTGGGCACCGTCGCCTGGTGCAGCTCGTCGAGGATCGCCCAGCCGATGGCGACCAGCAGCGCCACCCACGCCGCGCGCAGCCGCGACAGTCCGCGCTCGCGCGTGAGGGCCACGAACCAGAGCGCCGCGAGCACGGCGTACTCGGTGAAATGCCCGGTCTTGCGCGTGATCGCGTGCAGCGCCGCCAGCTCCGCCTCGCCGGCGCCGGGGAAGAGCCAGCGAAAGAGTGGGCCGAGGATTCTGCTCGTCTGATCGGCGCTGAACTCCCCCGTGGAAAACCACGCGATCATCGCCATCCACACGAGCGGTGGCAGCCAAAAAGCGAGGCGTTTCACGTCGCCATGATACAGTCGGCGCGATGCTCGGCGAGATCCTGGACGATCTGTTGATCTCCGCCTCGACGGGCCCCTGCATCACCGCCTCCCGTCACTTCCCCGCGCGCCCGGCCCTGTACGCGCCGTTCCCGGCCACCATGGACCCGCGCATCGTCGAGGCGCTGCGCGCGCGCGGCGTCGAGCAGCTCTACAGCCATCAGGCGCGCGCCTGGGAGCTCGTGCAGGCGGGTCGCAACGTCGTGGTGGTGACGCCGACGGCGTCCGGCAAGACACTCTGCTACAACCTGCCAGTGCTGCAGGCGCTCGTGCATCAGCCCGACGCGCGCGCGCTCTACGTCTTTCCGACGAAGGCGCTCGCCCAGGACCAGCTCGCCGAGCTCGAGCAGCTCGCCAAGCAATTGCCCGAGATGCGGATGTTCACGTACGACGGCGACACGCCGCAGGACGCGCGACGCGCCGTGCGCGCACGTGCCAGCCTGGTGCTCACCAACCCCGACATGCTGCACTCCGGCATCCTGCCGCACCACACGAAGTGGGCGGTGCTGTTCCAGAATCTCAAGTACGTGGTCATCGACGAGCTGCACGCCTATCGCGGCGTCTTCGGCTCGCATCTCTCGAACGTGCTGCGGCGCCTGCATCGCATCTGTGCGCACTACGGCTCCGCGCCGCAGTTCATCATGGCCTCGGCCACCATCGCCAACCCCGGCGAGCTCGCCGCGCGCCTGACCGGCGAGGACGTCGGCGAGCTCGCGGAGAGCGGCGCGCCCAGCGGCGAGAAGACGTTCCTTTGCTACAACCCGCCGGTCGTCAATCGCGAGCTCGGCATCCGCGCGCCGTATCTCGGCGAGGCCGCCAAGCTCGCCATCCGCCTGCTGCGCGAGAAGATCGCGACCATCGTCTTCGCGCAGAGCCGGCTCTCGACGGAAGTCCTGCTCACGGCCATCAAGAGCGGCGTGGCCGATCGCGCCACGGGCGACTCCGGCATCGTGCGCGGCTACCGCGGCGGCTACCTGGCTAACCGGCGCCGCGAGGTCGAGTCCTCGCTGCGCGCCGGCGGCGTCCTCGGCGTGGTGTCGACGAACGCGCTCGAGCTCGGCGTCGACATCGGCCACCTCGACGTGGCGGTGCTGGCCGGCTACCCGGGCACGATCGCCTCGCTCTGGCAGCAGGCCGGCCGCGCGGGACGGCGCTCGGGCCCGTCGGCGGCCATCCTCGTGGCCGCGAGCGCGCCGCTCGACCAGTTCATGGTCACGCACCCGGACTATCTCTTCGGCACGCCGCCGGAGCACGCGCGCGTCAACCCCGACAACCCGTTCATCCTCGCCAACCATCTGAAGTGCGCCGCCTTCGAGCTGCCGCTGGTCGCCGACGAGCTGTTCGGCGGCACCGACGTGCGCAAGCTCGCCGCCGCCCTCGAGGACGAGGGCGTGCTGCACCGCGCGGGCGACCGCTACCACTGGGCCTCGGAGACCTATCCGGCCGACCACATCTCGCTGCGCACGGTGACCACCGACAACTTCGTCGTGATCGACACGACCGCCCGCGACGCGGCGCTGACGAAGAAGCGACAGATCATCGCGGAGGTCGACTGGGGCAGCGCGTTCGCGACCATCCATCCCAAGGCCATCTACCTCGTGGAGAGCGTGCCGTACGAGGTGCAGGAGCTCCGCTTCCGCGAGGACGAGGAAAAGGTCGCCTACGTCAAGCGCGTGAACGTCGACTACTTCACCGACGCGGTGAGCGCCAAGGGCGTCTGGATCCTGCAGCGCTTCGAGGGACGCGACCAGCCGGCCTACGTCGCCGAGCAGGGCGAGGTGCTGGTGGCCGAGAAGGTGGTCGGCTTCAAGAAGATCAAGCTGGGGACGATGGAGAACGTCGGCTCCGGCGACGTCGAGCTGCCGCAGCAGGAGAAGCAGACGACGAGCGCCTGGCTGACGGTGGCGCCGACGACGCTGGCACGCGTGAGCTCCTCGCGCGAGGAGCTGATCGACGCCCTGCGCGCGGTCACGTATCTGCTGCACCACCTGGCCCCGATCTTCCTGCTGTGCGACGTCCGCGACCTCGGCTCGTGGCTCGGCGACACGACGCCGGCCGGAACGGGGGCGGCGGCCACGCGCGAATCGACGAAGGCCCGGCTCATGAACGCGGCGGAGTTCAACCCGACCATCTATCTCTACGACTCGCACGCGGGTGGCATCGGCCTCGCCGAGCGCGTGTTCGAGATCGTGCCGGACCTCCTGCGCCGCGGCCTCGACACGCTGGCGGCGTGTCCGTGCGCCTTCGGCTGTCCCTCGTGCGTCGGCCCCGTCAACGAGATCGGCCGCCGTGCCAAGGTGATCGCGGCAAAGCTGCTGCGCGAGCTCATCGCCTGACCGATGCAGAGCCTCGACGACCTCCGGCGGATCATCCGGCGCATCGAGACGCGCCGGCCGCCGCGGGCCGCGCCCGAGCCGATCGAGCGCGTGGTTGGGGGCGAGGTGGTGGACACCGGCGGCGGCGAGCTCGTGGTCGTGCGGCGCGAGTACCCGCTGGAGCACCGGCACGGCCGGATGCCGCTCGACGGCGTGCGGCGCGCGCCGCTCGACGTCCTCGCGCGCGTCGCGCGCATGGAGTCGGCGCCGCCGGCGGCCGAGCGGCTGTTGTTCCTCGACACGGAGACGACGGGGCTCGCGGGCGGCACCGGCACGTACGCGTTCCTCGTCGGCGCCGGCTGGATCGAGGGCGACGCGTTCGTCGTCGCGCAGCACTTCATGCGCGACCTCGACGAGGAGCCGGCGCTGCTCGCCGCGCTCGCGCCGCTCCTCGAGCGCGCGGGCGGGGTGGTGACGTTCAACGGCGGCGGCTTCGATCTGCCGCTGCTCGAGACGCGGTTCGTCCTGGCGCGGCGGCGCTGGCCGGCGATGCTGCCGCACCTCGACCTGCTGCGCCCGTCCCGGCGCGTGTGGACCGGCTGCTTCGACGACTGCCGGCTCGGCACGCTCGAGCGCGACGTGCTCGGCCTGGCGCGCGAGCAGGACGTGCCCGGTGCGCTCATCCCGACGCTCTACTTCGACTGGCTGCGGCACAAGCGCGCGGCGCCGCTGGCGCGCATCTTCGCCCACAACCGTGACGACGTGCTGTCGCTCGCGGCACTCGTCGGCTGGTTCGGCGCGGCGCTCGGCGACGCGCCCGCCCTGCGCGCCGCGGAGTGGGCGGGACTCGGCCGGCTCTGGGAGCCCGTGGATCTCGAGCGCGGACTGGCCTGTTATCGCGCCGCGCTCCAGGCCGGACTGGTCGGCGAGGCGGCGCACTGGGTGCGGCTGCGGCTGGCGTGGTGGGAGAAGCGCGCGGCGCGCTGGGAGACGGCCTGCGCGCTGTGGGACGTGGCGCGCCAGCGCGAGCTCTTCGATCCGCGGCCGTGGGAGGAGCTCGCGAAGTTCCACGAGCACCGCGCGCGGGATTTCGCCGCCGCGCGGACCGTCGTGACCGGCGCGCTCGATCTAGCGCGTTCCGCCGGCGTCGGCGAGCGCGTGCTCGATGCCTTCACGTATCGGCTCGCGCGGATCGAGCGGCGTCTGACGACGTGAGCGCGCTTCCCCCTGATGCGGAAGCCGCGTGCCGACGCGCGCAGGTGCTCGGCGTGTCGCTCCTGTTGAGCCTCGGCGTCTACGCGTACGTCCTGCGGGTCATCGCCGCCCAACATGCGCCGTTCATCGGCTTCGCGCCGTCGATCGACCTGCGCGTGCTCCGCGTGGTCTTCGCCGTGCTCGCGGTCGCGGACCTCGCGATGTTGAGGTTCATCACGCCGCACATCCTCGCCGGACCGAGACCGGGCGCCACGGCCGCCGGCGGCTCGACCGTGACGCGGCGGCTGCTGACCCTGAGCATCGTGAGGCTGGCGATTTGCGAGGCGGTCGCCGTCCTGGGAGTCGCGCTCTTTCTCCTCGGGGGGCGCTGGGCGGACTTCTGTGGCTTCGCCGTCGCGTCGCTGGCCGCCTTCGCGTTCAATTTCCCGCGCCGCACCCTGTGGGAGGACTGGATGCGGCAGTCGCCGCGCTGACGGAGATCAGCCGACCGGCGTAATCGCCGGCTTGCCCTCCAGCACCGCGAGGCAGTTGCGCACCGCCAGGTTCGCCATCGCCAGCCGCGTGTCCAGCGACGCGCTCGCGATGTGCGGCGCCAGGGTGACGTTCGTGAGCGAGAGCAGCCCGGGGTGGATCTTCGGCTCCTCCTCGAACACGTCGAGGCCGGCGCCGGCGATCCAGCCTTCCTTGAGCGCGCGCGCGAGCGCCGCCTCGTCGACGATCGGGCCGCGCGCGGCGTTGACCAGGATGGCGGTCTTCTTCATGAGTCGCAGCGTTCGCTCATTGAGGAGGTGTTTCGTCTCGGGGATGAACAGCGCGTGCAGGCTGACGAAGTCGGATTCGCGCAGGAGCGCGTCCCGGTCCATGTAGGTGGCTCGCAGCTCCCGCTCGGCGGCGGCGTCGGCGCGCACCGTGTCGTGATAGAGCACCCGCATGTTGAAGCCGAGCGCCCGGCGGGCCACCGCGCGCCCGATCCGGCCGAAGCCGATGATGCCGAGCGTCTTACCGTAGACGTCGTTGCCCCAGAGCAGGTCCCACTGCCAGCGCGTCCACTGGCCCGAGCGCGCGAAGCGATCGGCCTCGACCACGCGCCGGGCGGCGGCCATCAGCAGCGCCCAGGCGAAGTCGGCCGTCGTCTCGGTGAGCACGTCGGGCGTGTTGGTGACGACGACCCCGCGCTTCCGGCAGGCGGCGACGTCGATGTTGTTGAAGCCGACGGCGACGTTGCAGACCGCCTTGAGAGCCGGCGCCGCGGCCAGGACCTCGTCGTCGATGGTGCTGATGATGTGGCAGATGAGCGCATCCTTGTCCCGCAGCCGCCGGATCAGCTCCGCCTTCGGGAGGGGGGTGTCGGTGTCGTTGTAGTCGACCCCATAATTCTTGGGGATCAACGCCCGCGCTTCTTCGGGCAAAACATTTGAAATCAAAACGCTTTTTGGCATTCGACGGCCTCCGATTTTTTCGCTTGATTCCGTCCGGCGGCCCGGTAATATTAGCACTCGCTCGGAACGAGTGCTAATACATGCAAGTGAGGTCCGCCGCCATGGCGAAAGCCGCTCAAGCGTCAACCGTAACCGAAGGAGGCAAGGGGTCTATGAAAGTACGTCCGCTGCACGACCGAATCCTCGTCAAGCGCGAGGAGGAGAGCGAGGAAAAGATCGGCGGCATCATCATCCCGGACACGGCCAAGGAAAAGCCGCAGCGCGGGAAGGTCGTGGCCGTCGGCAACGGCAAGATCCTCGAGGACGGCAAGCGCGTGGCCCTGGACGTGAAGTCGGGCGACCGCATCCTGTTCGGCAAGTACTCCGGCAACGAAGTGAAGATCGACGGGGACGACTACCTCATCCTGCGCGAAGAGGACGTCCTCGCCATTCTCGAGTAGCGATCACCCAACAAAAATTCCAGGGAGGCGAACGATCCATGCCGAAGCAGCTGAAATTCGATGAGGAGGCTCGGGCGAGCCTGCTCAAGGGCATCAACATCATGGCGGCGGCCGTCGCCGCCACGCTCGGCCCGAAGGGCCGCAACGTCGTCATCGACAAGAAGTTCGGCAGCCCGACGATCACCAAGGACGGCGTCACCGTCGCCAAGGAGATCGAGCTGAAGGACCCATACGAGGACATGGGCGCCCAGATGCTCAAGGAGGTCGCGTCGAAGACCTCCGACATCGCAGGCGACGGGACGACCACCGCCACGGTGCTCGCCCAGTCCATCTTCCGCGAGGGCCTGAAGAACGTCACGGCCGGCGCCAACCCGATGGGCCTCAAGCGCGGCATCGAGGCGGCCGTCGAGGCGGTGACCGAGGAGCTGAAGAAGCTCAGCAAGTCGACGAAGGACAAGAAGGAGATCGCGCAAGTCGCCACCATCGCCAGCAACAACGACAAGACGATCGGCAATCTGATCGCCGAGGCGATGGAGAAGGTGGGCAAGGACGGCGTCATCACGGTCGAGGAGTCGAAGTCGGCCGACACCGTGCTGGACGTGGTCGAGGGCATGCAGTTCGACCGCGGCTATCTCTCGCCCTACTTCGTGACCGACGCCGAGCGCATGGAGTGCGTGCTCGAGGACGCGCTCGTGCTCATCCACGAGAAGAAGATCAGCGTGATGAAGGACATGCTGCCGCTGCTCGAGCAGGTGGCGCGCTCCGGCAAGCCGTTCCTGATCATCGCCGAGGACGTCGAGGGCGAGGCGCTGGCCACCCTGGTCGTCAACAAGCTGCGCGGCACGCTGCACACCTGCGCCGTGAAGGCGCCGGGCTTCGGCGACCGCCGCAAGGCCATGCTCGAGGACATCGCGATCCTGACCGGTGGCAAGGCCATCACCGAGGATCTCGGCATCAAGCTCGAGAACATCAAGCTGGAGGATCTCGGGAAGGCGAAGAAGGTGGTCGTGGACAAGGACAACACCACGATCGTCGAGGGCGCGGGCAAGTCGTCCGCGATCGAGGGGCGCATCAAGCAGATCCGCGCCCAGATCGAGGAGACGACCAGCGACTACGACCGCGAGAAGCTGCAGGAGCGGCTGGCCAAGCTGGCCGGCGGCGTGGCGGTGATCAAGGTCGGCGCCGCGACCGAGACCGAGATGAAGGAGAAGAAGGCCCGCGTCGAGGACGCGCTCAACGCGACCCGCGCCGCGGTCGAGGAAGGGATCGTTCCGGGCGGCGGCGTTGCCCTGCTGCGGTGCGCGAAGGCCGTGGACAATCTCAAGAAGCTCGAGGGTGACGAGAAGGTCGGCGCGATGATCGTGCGCCGGGCGCTCGAAGAGCCCATTCGCCAGATCGTCGAGAACGCCGGCCTCGAGGGCAGCGTGATCGTCGAGAAGGTGAAGGCCGAGACGGTGGCCACGCGCGGCTTCGACGCCGACAGCGTGGAATACGTGGACATGCTGCAGGCCGGCATCATCGATCCGGCCAAGGTCGAGCGCGTGGCGCTGCAGAACGCGGCGTCGATCGCCTCGCTCCTGCTGACGACGGAGGCGCTGATCACCGACATCCCC